>Ga0123355_10005293_pt1 | contig 18846 bp, 11 predicted proteins | sample TergutEmb28metaG_3_FD_89872 | JGI IMG/M metagenome (GOLD analysis project Ga0123355, IMG submission 89872) | Embiratermes neotenicus P1 segment gut microbial communities from Petit-Saut dam, French Guiana - Emb289 P1 | ecosystem: Host-associated > Arthropoda: Insects > Digestive system > Gut ... | reverse complement strand
CCAACAACGCTATAATGTCAAAGCCTCATTTCCCACTCTTTACCCTTTTTCCATAACATCCACCTTAACACTGTTTCAGTCCTTACCCTCTCTCCAATACCCCAGAATTTTATAAACATAAGCCGCAACATCAGTAAGCCGTACGGGTACCTTCTGTGCTCTGAAGTTTGTTACAACGAGGTGCTGTCGACACACCAGTAAGTTCAAACGGAAGATGAACCCATTTTCAGATTATCTTTCCGCAGCAGAACAAAACAAGGCAGCCAACGCTAGAACAGACCACCACCGTCTGCATTCACCAATAATACCGCGCAAACAAATAGTTGCAGCGAATAGAACAAGCCAGTGTTATTTTACTATCGATAAACATAACGATATCGATCTTAGTAATTAACCAACTTAATGCACAAATTATTGTTTTATAATAAGTTTATTATATGCCTCTACATGTTTCGAGCACTTTATGTTCATCTTCAGGAGGCCAAAACTGTATTATACAGCATCTGGTATACCAGATGCTGTATAATACAATTTTGACCTCCTGATGATGAGCACATGGTGCTCGAAACATGTAGAGGCATATAATAAACTTATTATAAAACAATAATTTGTGCATTAAGTTGGTTAATTACTGAGGTTATACTGAGATGCACGGTCAGCAAAAATAAAAAAAAACATATCGATGTTAATTAGATATTGCTACAAGTGTCGGCTGTCCACATCACAAGGCACGGTATTGGTACACCAAAGGCGTGAAAGGGGAGAGGCCTTTCCTTACCAGCAGCACTTGTGCAGTAATCATACAATAATTATCATAATGATTATTGTTATTATGAAAATGCAATAACAGGTGAGGTTAAATTGATACACAGGTTGAGTTACTGGACTTCTTTACGTGAAATACAGAGTTCCATATTGAAATGTAACACTGTAATAATAATAATAATAATAAAGTGCAAAGGGATTAAACAAGCCGCACATTATAATACCAAACGCTGAATTATACCTAAAATGTCCAGCAACTCGACCTATATATTAGTTTAACGACGCTTATTATTCCGTTTTCGGAATAATAATAATAATAATTATTATTATTTAATTACTTCATAATATTCTTATAATAAAACCAACTAGATGCACTAATCTCTCAAATTTATTTTTGGAATAAAACTCTACATGTTTCGGACAGTTCCTCTGTCCATCATCATCAGTTTTTCACTGTACACACAGCAATGGTATATGTCATACAGGTTTGCTGACAGCTTGCTGTCAGCAAACCTGTATGTGTTGCTGTGTGTACAGTGAAAAACTCCTGATGATGGACAGAGGGACTGTCCGAAACATGTAGAGTTTTATTCCAAAAATAAAATTGAGAAATTAGTGCATCTAGTTGGTTTCATTATAAGAATTTATCACGATGCACGGTCAGCTGAACGTCAGACACTTCATAACAGTTTCACACCAACTGTTTATAAGGAGACGCCTCTCCCCTTTTACTCTTCCTGTGTACGGACGCCCTACCTGATGTGGACAGCCCGAATATGTTGCAGTGTCGCGTAACAACCAAATACACAAGGACAGTACAGTAATACTTGACTGATAAGAACACTCAGCGTGACGACGTCACCACAGAACAGCACAAGGTTGATACGTCGGTACACCAGCATCGTGTATGACACGTGTCTGATGTTCAGACATCTAGCAGCAAGACATCGGAACATCAGAACTGCAGAACACATTCTGTCAGGTTGGCCTACAGGCAAGACATCTGTTACACATTGCTGTGTCAGTCTACAGCAGACGGCGACTAATTATGGCCTAAACACTAAGTCATTATCAGGTAATTCTATCACGAACATCACAACTACTGGAAGATTCAGTAATTGCTTGTAAATATGAACTTGTAATTAATAAATCTTGCAGTAGTTGTGATGTTCATGATAGAATGACTTGACCGTGGTCTGAACGCATGCCGTCAGATTTCTGTGCACCGTTAAAACCGTAAACCGTTGCGTAACCGATAATTCGTCTGTCTGTCTGTCTGTCTGTGCACATACAAAATTGACAGCTAGCTCAAGTCCACAATCGCAGACGTTAATTGCTGTGTGTCTGTCTGTCGTTAAACTATTCATATGAATCCAGCTGCCGCTGCGCCTGACATCATCATCATCACCACCACCACCACCACCACCATCATCATCATCATCATCATCACACAGTCTCCAGACAGCTCCATGGTTTCGCCCAAAGCGAATTCTCCACACAGCGTAATCTAGCGCCTCCTCTAGCAAGTGTCACTGTCTTCTGTTTGCCTTAATGTCATCAAATATCTGCTTACGTTTGCTTCCTCGTCTTCTCGTCCCTTCTATCTTTCCTTAACGTGTTTCAGAAGGCAGTTCCTCCGCAAGATGTGACCAATCCAGTTAATGTCCCCTCTGTATACTACACGTATATGCAGGATATTTCTCTTCTCCTTGACCCTCTGTAACACTTCTTCATTTCTCACACGATCGGCCCAACTGATCTTCTCCATCCTTCTCCAGCACCACAGTTCAAAACTTTCCAGATATTTCTGACCTTCTTTCCGAAGTGTCCACGTTTCAGCACCATACACAGCTATGGGCCGAATGTGGCATTTCAATTGTTTCTTCCTTACATTTAAGTCTTATCAGCGGCTGACAAAAGTCTTCATGTTGAATGCCACTGCTGCCAACGCAATCCTGGGAGTAACTGCACGAGTACTTCTTGCCTGAAAATATGAATCTGAACCCGCCTGACCGACACGCGACACGTGTCCAGTTTCTCTCAGTACAGTGTTCTGGATTCTGCACTGATGACAGCGTTGCTGTGACAGGTTACACAAAATATTTTACGCGCATGCACACAAACATAACTATCCTCAGCACCGCAATGACGTCGCTACAGAAGTACCTATTATGACCCAATCTCCCCGTAGGCAGTGCGCTGCGTTATGTAACACAAGACAGGCATTTTAATTCACAGTTTTACAGAACTCTGCATTACTAATGGTCCAGAAACGGGTTGGCGAAGAAAACAGTGCAATCAGTTTCGTCCTTTCACAGGACAGGAATAATTGAAAATATTTAATTTTCCTTAAGTTTCACCCGAACTCTCCAAGCTACCGGAGTACTGAAATTTATACGTTTCTCAAGCAGTGACATTTCAATTCTCCCAGAACTTTTCACAGGTTACATGAGAGGGAAGTGAATGGAAGGGAGCAGGTTGTGTGCCAGGATGGGGCAGACAGGTGACGGCCAAGTTGTCTAATATTTCATGTCTGCTCGTCAATTGCTACAGAGTAGAGGAAGGAATGTAAAGGAGGAATTTCCGGATTCGTAGAAAAGAAACTAGATAAGAAAAGTATGAAAGTGAGCAAGAAGAGACAAGAAGGATAACGGACCTTGTTCAGTCAGTTTCCGTGACGGCGAAAGAAAAGGTGAAATTTCACAAGAGCGACTCTCTGTCTGCCTGTCTGTCCGTCCGTAAATCCCCTTGGAAGTTCATTTCCTTAATGTCTATCTTCTTTTCTTGACTACTTCTTAGCCAGTTTCCCGGCACAGCGACAAAATACCGAATCTAAGGGGGTTTCTTCTTGTGTACCGTATAGACTTGAGCCAGATACCGTACATATAGATATGCCTCTCATTTTGAAAAACAAAGCTTTAAACTATTTTGAGGGGAAACTGGAATTTGTGGGGGAATGACTGCAGTTCTGGCTGCGTGTATTTAGTGATCATGGCGGGAGCCACAGCGATGCGACGGACCTGGACTGTGGGAAGGAAGATGTGAAATGTCACAGCGGTGTGACGCTACGTCATGGGACGTGTGGCTCTCGAGGTTTCGAAGGTTACATGTGTCTTCATCTTCAGAGTCAAGCAATGCAACAAAACTGTAGATGTCTACAGAACACAACTATACACTAACTGACCACACAAAGCACAGCATCACTTATTCAGCTGCTCAAGAAAGTTCCACTCTTAAGCAGACTGAAAATTGACTGTTGCAGTCACAAACTTCTCCACATTGGCTGTTAATGAACCAACCAAAACTGCGCTGTTTCCCCTCACACCCTATTACCTGAAGCCCAGTGTCAGCACTGTCTTCCCACACATTCGTAGACCCCGCAATGGTTTCCCTCTTTTGTATTGAAACACAAACATAAACACAAACGCTCCACAGTTGTCTTAACAAAGCTGCAAGTACCGAAAACTCCCCCTCTTGCATTCACTCCACACAGAAATATTACGGAAACAATCGAAGCTGCAGGCAGTTGCACTTCGCACATTGCTGGTTCCGTCATTCCCTTCTTTCTTAACAATAAACACTGTCGCCAGTACTGGGCCCTCAGACGCCCTCAATTTGTATTGTTCCACTTTTCACTACATATATACATATAATGTATTACATGACAATCGTTCTATACATAAAGTTGCGCAGATCACCTATTTACATTTCCTACATATTTCCGTCATGATCTAACATTTTTTGGAAGATTTTTTAAATACACTAATGGAACCATACTTAAGCGTTTGCACTCAATATTCACAAAGTGACAAAACCGTGTCAAAATATTTGTGGTTACTTATCTTGAAAGTGATACAGACTACGTGTCTCTGTTTAAAATGTCCTTGTTCAGTGTATGTTAACTGGAGGCAATATGGATCACCAAAACTGTCCCCAGAGGCCTCTCTGTTCCAAGCAGCTACGTTCGGGCAGCCTTCCCCTGTCAAAGGCCAATCGATGACGGACTTCCAGCAGATAAAGTGTCACTGAGACAGGCTTCTGCCTGTCAGCGTCATTCCACCTCTGCTGCACTCACACACTTATCACTGAAGCTATATAATCTTGGAAACTGAGAGCGTTGAATAAAATGCACAGACAGACGCACAGACATACAGCTTTCCCTCCGGACATCACATCTCTTAATTCCCCATCTCATCAACACATCTCAGTTCTCTGACGTTCTACAGCAGGTACCGGTTTAACTGCACAAATTATGAAGCGCCCCGTTAGGTACTTAACTCAGTAACTCCACGTAGCTTCTACAGAAGCTGACAATCACTTAGCTACTTACAAAATTATGGAAATGTTTGGAAACATAACGATTCATTATTGTGCGCACAGGAAGGTGCTAATGGACATTACACTGAGGCACAACAACCCCTCCCACACAGCTACCCGCATTTCACTATAATATTGTTCTTGCGTCTACACCTGCGGAATCCGAAATTAAACGAGTAGTTATTAAAATCCCACGCCAGAGTTATTTAATCTTACTTTAATCTGATTAATCACTGTCCATTTCCTTAATCGGCTCGTGTTACAGCAATGCCAATATTGTGTCTACCTACGTGATTCAAGAAACATAGCTACACTGAAAGCTATCTTATGTAAAACAGTGTATGATACACAACAAACTAACAACGCTTAAAGGGTAAATGCCTTGAATGTTTGCATGGGCGTCAAAAAGCAACACCGATCATCGTATCTGTGAGGATCTGATTCAATTCGTCGTGCATGCTGGCAGGAAAGGAGAGTGTTAGTGTTAGTGCACCAAGTAGGTATAATTAATTTGTTATCTATCTTGCACTGTGCACTCGGTTTGTGAGTAACGTTCAGCTGATAACATTCAGCAGCTGAGGTAAAGGGGTGCGAATCCTTCGGCAGACAACGCAGCTCCCTACTTTGTCGACACAAAGGTTAAGAAATTTTCAACTTCAGAAGCAGTAAAACTGTAATTTCGTGCATTATTCAGGGGCTGCGATATGCAGGAACCGAACAACTGAACGGATGTATTTGGAATACACAGCAAGAGGCGCCGTGGATCTGCAGGTCAACATGGTGTTAATCAGGACACGGCAGGGTCGTGGCCAGCTGCACTGTGCCTTTTAGCAACACTGAGCAACTATGGCTCTGCAGTGCGCCATTCTGAAACTTCCTTAGTCCTGAAATACAAGAAATTTGATTTTGTGGAGTAGGAGTACTGAGCCGCGGTAAGTGGAGTCGTAACTCATGCAGAAAGACAAACGGAATGCGGTAGTTGCTAGATAAGATGTGCTTTTGGAATTTGCGGTCTTTCGTCACGTCCGGTTCGTCTTCTTACTGCACCACAGGGAAGCCCGCCGGATACAGTGGCGTAAAGCGGCGGAATGTGGGCGTGTGTCCAGTTGTCTAGGCAAATGCCTTCTTTTGCGCAGCAGTGGTTTAAATGACAAACGTTCCTGAACAACTGGACAACGAAAGTGGTGTCACTTGATATGAAGCACTACCTCTGGCAAAAGTTCGAGGCAGCTCAGTCAGTGTAGTGACTAAGCTGCGGGCTGCGCAATATGAATTTAGATTTTCGCAGAGGCTAGAGATTTTCCTATTCTCAAAAACATCTAAATCGGCCCTGGAGCCCTACGTAGTCGCCCGGTTAATAGGCATGGGGCTTCTTCTGGTGGGTGAAGCGGCCGGTGTGTTAAGCTGATCACTCGCCTCCATCTGTTTCCGAGCTTAAAAATTAGTGCAGCCACACCTGCACCCCTTCTACGTGTCTTCGTGCCGTACATAGGGATATACAGTCATGATTAGGCTATGGAAGAATATTAAATCTTTCTGAAATATGTGAAATGCTGCAATTGACTCCTAATACTGAAGGAGATGTTTTCCCTCTATACGTCCATAATAACTCATTGCCTCACACAACGACACGTACCAGACGTCCTGTAATATCAGGCATTCCTGCAGGATGTTGCTAAACGGAAAATCATACTTCAATTGTTGCCTACCTTTACTGGATGGCTAAAGTAACCATCACGAAGCATCCTGATTCTTCAGTCTGGCTGCTAATTACCTTAAAATAAGGGCACAACAGAGACTGACTGCGAAATAAACTTAATTTTGAAAGGGATGGACATCAAACAGCCTCTATGTCTTCTCCTTTTTTTTAAACTCTAATTGGAAGAGTCTGACTTCTGATTTGTTAGAAGGCAGTGAATTTAAGACAAACAATAAGCATACAGTTATTGTTGTAACAAACTGTGAATTGACACGTAAGGTTACGATGAATGTGGAGAGCAAAGGTCTGTCCGACTGTTGTTTGCAAATTCCTTTTAGTTTTGGTCGATTTACATAATATTTTGTTCATCGTAAGAACGCAGTTAAGAAATGCAAATCTGTCCAAGTATCAACCCCGAATGTCTATACATGCGACAGTCCGTACTGCAAGCCCTATACAGCTGAATTACACAAGCAGTATATGGAATCAGATCCTGGGGTCGAAACATAATTTTTAGATCTTTTTCTTCCTTGAACATTGTGCGATGTGTACAGCTCAAACTGTGATGCACAGCTCAAACCGTATCGTTACGCGCCCAACCCAGCATAATTTTCATGACACATTCCGAGTCTCAGCGGACCGATGTGACGTTTACTAGTCGTGGTAACTGCAAGCAGTCCAGACTTCGACACCGGGCACTCAAGAAAACCTCAACATTTTAATGATAAATTTGACGGCCAACACCTGTCAGCCAATGGGCGGTACCTGAACGGCAGTCCCAAAATCTACTGCCACACTGTCAGCGTTGTAACATGTTCTGTGTATGGTACATTCTTAGCGTTATGACAGGAGGGAAAGGATGGGCAGGTCCTGTAGTACGTATGGCGGTGAAGAGAAATTCATACATGTGTTTTGTTGGGAGACCTTAAGGAACGAGGCTAGGCGTAAACGGAATAATAATAATAGTAATAATACGTTGTATCTTAAAGATACACAGTGAGAGTTACGGACCGAATAATCCGTCTCAGGGCAGCAACAAGCGGCAGACTGTTGTGAATATGGCAATGAACCTACGGGTTCAAATAACAATCAGCTTCTCAAGAAGGACCTTGCTCGATGCAGTATGTTGCTGTACAGTACCAGCTGTGAACCCAGCGCCTTAGCAGTCACACTTCCTCCGACTGGTTATGTACATCGTGTAGTCTAAACGAGCAGTTGCAGGGGCAATGCGTGTTTAGTATTCAGCTTACTGCGGTCCGTCCGTTCTGTCACGACCCTTCGCAGTCACACTTGTTCAGCACAGTTACATTTGGAACTGAAACACAGCATCAGTTTCTCCGTTCCTTCTGCATCACGTAACATTACAACTCAGAAGAGCGAATCTCCAATTTACACCGCGGCAGAAGCCTGCAATCACGGAGCGCCATTTTAAACGCGGAGTTCCTATAGCAGTCGGTGGGTGCAGACAGAGTGCCAGAAAACAACGTAAGTTTCACTTTGCTGATACGGAGAGCAGCTAATCACACTTACAGCCTGGCATTACGTACTGCTGATCAGTTTATCGGCATTGCGTTTTTATATTAATAACTACAGGACGATTATTATTATTATTATTATTATTATTATAGATACCTGCTCAGTGCACGAGGTAGGGTGACTTAAGGCCCACCTGTAGAAAAGGATTAGTAAGCTGTCGGCCGTGGTTATATGGAGGCACTACACGGTTGGCGAATTGAGTAAACAATGAGGGCTGGTCAGCGTGCCGTCTGATAACAAGAGGTTCGAAATGGGTACATCGGAAGTACAGCTGTGAGGAAACGGCTGCACAGGGAGTTGCTAAATGCCAGTTTGTTTTACAGACAGTCACAGGGCGACTATATTTATGATGCTGTAGATGGATGTTAGGATCAGAAGTTTGGGAACACAGTGACAAGAAGTGAAGAGGGGAGAGGAAGAACATGACGGTTGGTTCGGGGTTAGCTATTGCAGTTGGCTTCAAGGAACATCAGTACGTGTGAACAATATATATATATATATATATATATATCTTTATCTATCTATCTATCTATCTATCTATCTATCTATCTATCTATCTATCTATGGACCGGGTAGCTCAGTCGGTATAGCGAATGACTGCGGGTTGGACGGTCCGGGATCGAATCCCGATGGGGACGAGATTTTCCGCCCGTCCAGACCGGCCCTGGGGCCCACCTAGCCTCTTGTAAAATGGGTACCGGGTCACTCCCGAGGGTAAAGTGCGGCCGGGGCGTGCTGCTGACCATTCACCCCCTTCTAGTGCCGCGGTCATGGAAGAGTAGAGCTATGCCTGTACCTACACTGTGGGGCCACACCGGGCCTGTAACGGGAAAACTTTACCCTTACCTTTTTGTCTATATACATCCATTAGATATATAGTTGAATCAATGTGCATGCAATCAACCCAATGTGATGTTCTGTTACAAGGAAAGCATACAGAAATTATAAGTGCTCCAGCATGGAGTACACCTTGCCACTCGTCTGATGCCCTGGACTACAAAACACACAGCGCTGCAGCTTGTACTGGCAGTCGCTCTGTGCTGATATGAGCACTAATGGACTGAGAAGGGTCCATGTTGTGGGACTTAATCCTATTGTAGGAGCAGCATAACCATTCTAGCTGTTGCTTCCTTGTTGATTCAAATATTTAGCAAATCACCATACATTTGCATGAAATTGAAGCACTCGCGTTGCAACACATCAGGCTGCAACACGCCTCTACCGCGTCGTATATTCCACCACAATCGCATCCACAGATTTGGCTAAAATATATTTTGGGAATGAAACCTCACGGGCGAAAAAGGAGGAGGAAGACAGGGCGGCGTAGTGAGCGCACGCGAGAAGCTGTACAGTTTGTAAACGGCGTCGGGTTGGCTTTAATTATGACAATTCATTTTAAGATAACTTCCAATATACTATTGCACCTGATCAGCCCTTCTAGTTAATGCAGTTACTGCCGTTAATAACATTACTATGATACGCCAGCTAATGCGGTCAGCACAGGTGCTTCCTACGGACTGGACCATTCAGCACGAACAGAACACCTTTCTCTCCTCCGAATCGTCCATACAGGTTCTAAGGCCCACCCAGCTTCCTGCCCAATGCACACCGGTAGCAATTTCGCCGGAACTGACGTGGCAAGGCCATGAAGCTGAACAGCCACTTCCAGCTACTACCGAAGTTACGAATCAGTGGAGCTATGCCTCTGCCCCCCACCCCCCACGTATGCCTTCATGGCACGGTCCTTACCTTTGCTTTTATTAATATTACTAGCAGTTTAACTTGTACGTTGCTTATTGAGCGTTGATGAATCACTGCATACTGACTGCCCCATAAAAGTTTGACAGAAGTTCAAATAACTACAGACAGCTTGTACATTTCTTTCTGCTATCCTTTTTGTATTGCGATTCAACACGCCTTGCAACTCTGTGCAGTATAAAGTAAGAGAAATACACCGTTCATGGATATGCATAGCAGAGAGATAAAAGGCATAACTTCCACTCTAGGGTATTTTTATGCGACCTGCTTTATGTATTTCAACTAATGCAAGTGGGAGAAGCAGAAAAGAAAATAAGAAATAGAGAGTCACAACCGCCTTTACTCAGCGGTCTGACAGTTGTATTAAAAATGCAGCACCAAAAGAGCAAAACTGTGTTATCTCCGCCAGGCAGTTAACAGAACGGTGTGAGCGAGCAGTCGCCAGCAGCAAGATGTGACACGGCAGGGTAGCAGAACTGCGGTGACATACAGTCGTGCGCTGTGAGCTGATATTATAGAGTGACCAGGCTAGGGGCTGGCTGAACAGCCAAGGAAATTCCCTGAAGGAGCAAGACAATTTCTGTGTAAATGAGATCTGCCTTCTTTTGACATTTAACGCAGCGCCGAATGTAGTGTCTTACGGGCGTTTTGCGACAACCAAACAGCGCCTTCTTCGAGGGTCAAGCAACTCAAGAGTGCCGGGAAACAGATTGAACTGGTTGTGGTCGGTGATTGGTGCTCGGGTAGATAAGGGAACCAATCAGGCCGCTGGAACATGACGTTGCTACCAGAATGTGGGGGGGGGACAAAATTAACATAGGCACAGTATTTTGAGATATGTGAGGGTCCAGCTGGGCCGAACGATAAGCTCGGGTGTGCCTGACGACCCTGACAGTGGACTAGCAGTAGCTTGGCCGAGCCTGGACGGTACTGCCAGTACTGTGTCCGTATCTAGACAGTGTTTGGCGTAATAATCCGCACCGTAGACCGGGGTGTGAATAACGCCTCTAAACCTGACAAGGGCGTGGACACTTTGGCAGGGTAGGTGTCCCTGGTTACAGGAGAACCTGAAGTGCCTCGACAGGGTGCCACCACAGTAATTTTCCCGTTAAAACCCCCAGGACTCAATTACAGACACCGGTGTTACTTGTTTGGCCTATCAGTTGAAGTAGGTTAACTGTCAGTGGGCTGTGGGGTGATGTAGGGTGGATTGGCTGTTGTCTTGTCACTAACTGCCACATCAAGCTCAGATCTACCACCTTATAATGCACATATACACCAGATGGATTATATAAACTTCTCCCACACCTTACAATTACCACTGATGTTTACTACTGACCACCCATTAATTGTCAGCATCGAGACTGACGAATATTCACTGATATTCTGAACCCGACAGTCTGCTCCAGACCATTTGCTGAAACTGTCAAAAGACTGGCCAATTTACAACAGATTTTAAGCAGTACTGACCCTAACCTTGGCTAAAACACGGATAGAAGTCGAATTGTGTACCATGACAGCGATCATAATTACTCCGGGCTGGTGCAAATTTGAAGTTGGGAAACATACATCGACGGTAATGAATCCGCCTATCGACAGTTTCTACCGAGTTGTGAACTGAAATCGGAGGTTTTAGCCTGTGGCAGCACCAGTCGGCAATGTTACTAACCTCTTCGCAAACAGATGTCACATAGGTCGCTACAGTAGTCTCTGGCAGCGGTACGTCTGCGCGGTTCTATGCAAGATCTAATACGCTGCAGCACTGCTTGTTCCAGAACATTTTCTGTTCGCTGGCTTAAACAGTTTCTAACGTACGTTAGTTTCCGCACCTCCATCGTTAGCGGCTTTGCGTATGCCCAATCGGTATTCCCACTTCTTTCCACACCCTGTAGCACGTCTCTTGATGATATCCGATCAGGGGCTGCTTAAAGCCTTTCTTTAAAATCAGCCAGCTTCAGTTTGTTTTTACCACGTAAGCACAATTCCTTACAAAGCTCCAAAAGAAGAAATTACAAAGTGTTAAATCTGGGCTCCTAAGGGCCCATGAAACTAACCATTTCCTCCCGATACATTTTCCAGGAAACGTTGCATGACCAGTGTTCTTAATGATCACACGAAACTAAACTCGAAAATGTGGAGCCTCTGGCAGTCGTCCATGAAACTGTTTGAGTGGGAGAATATAAGGTGCAACAATGAATATGGCGCCTCTCGTTTATTTCCACATACGACATGGCACAAACCCCATCTTTAATTTTCGAACACCCTGTATATTGCCCTCATTCCTTTACATTACGCTATTGACTGTCTACATCTTTCGTGAATTTATCCCTACTCTCTTTTCTCTTGCCCTCTGTCTTTGAAGACTTTTATCCGTTCTCACAACCGGAAATTCCCGCTAACTGCACAAATCCTTAAAAATTTTCCTTTGCTTTAAACTGTTCACTCTCCACTACAAACTACCGTTTAAATTCAAACGGACGGAACAGCGAACCTGAAGTACAACACAAAACATAAAACTCCCTTTTGCATGCTGCAGGTTAACGAAGCGTGTTGCATGTGTAAGCAGAAAAGCTCTAATTTGTCTCGTTTGTCTCACGTAATGCACACGGCTTCTTAAAATTCCGCACTGTCAAACGACAGAAAACATGTCGCTCTTATTTCGTTCCATAAAACCTTACTGCTTCCATTGCTTATCCTCATCCCCAAATTTAAACCTTTAACGCCGAGTGGTTGCTATACCTACCACCAGGTTTAACATTCAACAACTCTACGTTCTGCCCACACACTGTATTTGTGTGTTCTGTGTGGATCTCAGATTAAACAGCGATTATTTCCCTATACAACATTAACTGACTGGTTTTTATAACCGAGACGGAGTGTGTTTACTGCGCGGTACGGACTGGGTCTTTAAATATAATTACAAGTAACCACAGCTTGCAAAGCGTAAACGAAAGGCACCTCATCGCTGATTCCTAGTATACGTCCTTCGGCATGCTCTCTTTAATCTCGTTCTCCTTTCGTCTGCTTATTAATGCTTAGCTGTTACGTCGTCCATACACATGCAGACAGCAGTTTCTTCTACCGCCCGTACGCAAGCCCTGTCACACCAACGAAGCACAACAAACTTTCCGTCTCCAGCGAGCTCAAAATTACATCAACTATCTAACCACTTCCAGGAAACAGATTTCTTCCTGAGAGCCCAAAATTTCCTAAGCAAGTAAAGAAATTCCCCGCATTTCATAAAACCCGAAAGTTCATTCCCCTGTTCACAACAGACGCCAAATGTCGCTGTTCTGAAACAATTTCAGCCACTTCGAAATATTCAATTTTATTCCTTTGCGTTTCTTTAAAACATCATTCTCTCATCTATGCCTGGCTTTTCCGAGGGGTCTCTTTCCTTCATTTTCCCCATCCACAACGTCCTCTACATGTGCCACATGCCCTGCCTATCTCTACCTCCTTCACGTGGTCACCCTAACCATTTATTACAATTCGAACCAACGAACGCACTCAACTGTACTAAAATCACAATAGCATTACAACACACCAACTGCTGCATGTTTCGGCCCCACTGGCCCATCATCAAGGAGAACACGGCTGTACATTACAGTTGTCCAGAACACAAGCTGCTCCAGTTACTGCATTCAGTTCCAAACTCCGTCTACTACATAAATATTACATTCTGCAGTTTTAGGCAGCACTGTTGCATACAGAAAATGTTAAGCAGCTGTTCTGTACAGCTGTGTGCTCCCTGAAGATGGGCCAGTGGGGCACGAAACGTGCAGCAGTTGGTGTGTTGTAATTCGCTATCAAATCAATTTACTTTGCATACTTCCATTCTATTATAAAATATGGAACAATATTTTCGGGTAATTCTTCCAACAGTGGTAAGATTTTCGCTTGACAAAATCAAATCTTAGGCCTATGGCTGGTGCACAACCCAGAACTTCTTTCAGAAGCATATCTAAACAACTAATATTCTAACTGTTCCATGACGGTATATACTTCAGTAATGAACTTCATTATCAACAATCAGGAAAATTTTCAGACAAATTCATCTATACAGAATATCAAAACCAGGGAAAAGCATCATCTTCAGAGGCCACATGCCAAACTGTTTTCTTTTCAAAAAAGTATATTCTATGCTGCCACAAAACTTTTCAAAAGTTTCCCACCCACTGTAACAATGCTGCAGAACGGTCAGGCAAAATTTAGAGCAGCCTTCACAAAATAACTAACAACGCACTGCTTTTACTGTGCAGCTGGCTTATTAATGTGTAAAGATGATTTACAATATTGTTTTTGTAAAATGTGTTGTATTTTACATTGTAAACTTGTGTATTTGTATGTTTAGGATTTGTTTGACATCCTGCTGTCTTTATGACGCACTTATTAATCCATGAAATGAATATATGAATGAATGAATGAATATATGGATGGATGTACGCATGTATGTGTGTATGTATATATGTATGTATCTAGGTATATATATATGTATATATTATGTAAGTATGTGTGTATGTATATTATTGGGATTTTAATAAAACTTAGTGCTTTCATCGATTCGAATTGTAACAATGGGATTACAATGCACGGACTGTAGAATGTGAGAAACCATAGCCGTGCGTGGTGAGCAGAACAAACGGTGAACCTACTCATTACCTGTTAGGCTGCTAACAATAAAAATTCATCTCTGTTGCCAGAACTCAACAATGAACTTTTAATACTTCGTGACAAATTGTATATAAGTATTTATTCCATTGCTCAGGCAGACAGTGTCAGGGCACAACAGCACACTGATTTTCTAACAATCAGCCTGGTTAAAACACAAGCCTGTGTCTCTTGATTCGAGTTCAAAGCCAGTCAATCTAAAGCCAATAACAGCAGTAATGTACAATATCCAATGTGACTACAGTGGGGAAGGAAAAAATCTGGAATTCACTGTGTTTTGCATGTCAAAGCTATGTAAATAGGCTAAATCATGCATATTTACTACTCTTTACTTTATGAATGCAGCAGTTGGTCAGCCTGCATAATTCATGGTTTATATGTGCTGCTATCTGGTGTGCTGTGACACATTGTTCATATTTCGAACTGCGGGGATCTGAAACGCATCGCAACAAACAATCGCACAGCTCCCCAATCAGCGCCTCTTACAGCACAATAATGTTGTCAATCGTCTTCACCTTAAAGCCATTCATAAACAACAGCAGTCCACTCTGACTTTAGCTGAAAAGCACCGAATATTAAAATACATTTCTTCTTTTTAATTTTCTTTTTGTGTCAGCATGAAAAAAAAGCGTTTTCCTTGGAAGATAATAGTTCAGTGTGGATATTTCACAAAACGTTTCTCGTTCATCTTTAATGTTTTTGTCAGAATGCTACCTGAAATTGTTCGGCCATTTCAAACCGTCAGTTGCTGGCAGTGCTGTTTGTTTAGAGCCAATAACAGCAGCTCGCCTAGCAGATAATCTTCTTGCAAGGGCTTCCCTTTTCTTAGGAAAAGACTTCGGTGCGCCATTAATTAATTCATGCTTTATAAAGCAGACTTCATTTTCCTTTTCGAAACCTTAACTCCAGTACGGAGCAGCAACTAATTACGTCGTCGCAGTGCACCAACCGTACAGCCTACGCCGTATTTTTAAATTAGGACCTCAGATGTCAGAAAAAATTCACCGTATTATAAATCTTCGCCTTTACGTGCTCTTTGATCCACCTGAAAAGGACATATGTGCCTTCAGTTCAACTCGGCTACACCACACACGCAAACACCAACAATATAACTCAGGTCACATCTCTTCATTGCCTGCAGGACGTCATATTCGACACAACATGTCTTTAGGAAGCTTCCAGTAACTGTTTTATATAAATATTTCCTTTTCTTGTCCCGCACAACTCAGAGATCTCTATGTACGCACTCAGCTGCACCGAGGTAAAATTGTGGCATTTGAATGTAGTCGGCAATGAAGGAACACGATGCCTTGTTGATGTAACTTAGTTCTACTCCCACTCACTGTGGCGCTGTGGACGGTAGGTTGACTGGCCACAGTTTGACAGCCTCAACAGCTCTAGGCAGCACTTGACAGCAGCGCTGACAGAACAGCTGAACACAAACTGAAAGTTAATTTCTTAGTCGCTTCCCTCCCGAAATCTGGCCGTTCTGTGGAACACTGGCATCGAAGGACTATTGTGCCAAGTCTGGCGGCGGCAGCACTTAATGTTTTATAAACCCAGCCTTATGTGGTGCGCTGTCCAAAAGCTACTGCCTATGGGCACGTCTGATGGACATCTGCCCTGACGTCACTTGCACCGGGGCAGCCATGTACAGCCTCCGCATCTGTCCTTGTCTGGGGGTGAGAACCGGGTTTATTAGCCACGTCTGTGGGGAATGGCCGAGATTCAAACCTTGATATTGCATATGACTGCCAGCACCGTAGCAGCAGCCACGGTGGCGACTGGTAGGCGACGCACAGGCTACGTTTCAGCAGGAACTGTCCGAGTAGGAGAGGTATGAGGCATGCACTCTTCTGGGATGTTATGCGGCGTAAGTAGGCAGTTGGTTACCTTGAAGATGGAACTGATACGGTGTCTCGAAACGTCCGGAACCAAATATCTACTTACGTTGTTTAATACCCCCAAAAGGGCACAAAACTGGACTACACCCACGGCCAAAGCCTGAACCAATACATACGACACACATACGCTCTCCACTTAATTCCACGTGTCACTACACGTGCCACACAGTGTTGCAAACAGTGGAATCGGCATTGAGGATACATTCTCCACCAGCTAAGGCTACAATAAAATATCCACTTGTTTTACAGCAGCGTCTGCAGCTGCGAACTGCACCGTCTGTACCGACGGCAGTGTTAATTAATTGCGCTGTCTTTGCTGCCAGTCGGCCGCCTCGCTGTTTGCGCGCAAAACAAACAAGCAGAAGAGCACAATGTCTTGTTTTCTATGACGTTTATAGGCACATACGTAAATATAAAAATAAGTAAATAAATACATAAACTATGCCTACATGTGACCCAGCTTATAAAGAGTGAGTGCTTCACCAGGGAAATGAACTGCTTGTTGACTGACTGACTGTAGCAATTTGTTCAGTTACTTGCATGAAAAGGATTTCCCATCTCTAACGTAAAAATTCAACTTCTTTGGAATGTGTGTGTATGTGTCTGTGTGTGTGTGTGTGTGTGTGTCTGTGTGTGTGTGTGTGTGTGTGTGTCTCTGTGTGTGTGTGTGTGTGTGTCTGTGTGTGTGTGTGTGTGTGTCTGTGTCTGTGTGTCTGTGTCTGTGTGTGTGTCTGTGTCTGTGTCTGTGTGTGTGTGTCTGTGTGTGTGTCTGTTTGTGTCTGTGTGTGTGTCTGTGTGTGTGTCTGTGTCTGTACGAGTTAGGGCTTCTCACCGAAAGACAAATTTCCCGTATCAAAAAGCATTATTTAAGGATGTGTATAATTGTGGGTAGGGGGAGACAGTCATATTGCAAGGAACATCACATCACATCATTTCCCACACAGTTCACTCTACAAACGGACATAACCACCGTGCAATAAATGTTAGCTATTCTAGGCTACGGGTCGGATTTAAGAGGAAGGTTCGAGTGCTGGCAGAACAAGAGACACGTGTCTAGCGCCGTGCTGTATCTCGCCCACCCTCCCGTGCAGCAAGTGATTGCTACTTAAAGCCGACCACTGCCCACCATTTTTAGTGACGGAATTAGACAATTGGACAGACTGTACCACAACCCTGCACACCCTCCGTACTTTGCACACGGCCAAGTTGATCCTTCTATTGGCTATTTTGCAGCCTTGTTCCGCTTAATCAAACCCCACCCCCCCCAAACTGCGGGCGTTTTTAAAAGCTTTTCGGGAAGTAATGTTATTACGTTTTATAATCTAAATTTTATACACGTCACCTGCAGGTGTTTTCCTCCATTGCTTTACACACTGAATTATAACTACACTACTGTAACTATATCACTGTAACTACATTACTGTAACTATACCATTGTAACTACACTACTGTAACTATACTACTGTAACTACACTACTGTAACTATACTACTGTAACTACACTACTGTAACTATACCATTGTAACTACACTACTGTAACTATACTACTGTAACTACACTACTTACACTATTGTAACTACACTACTGTAACTATATTATTGTAACTACACTACTGTAAATATACTATTGTAACTACACTAATGTAACTACACTATCGTAACTACACTATTGTAACTACACTACTGTACACTATTGTAACTACACTACTGTAACTATATTATTGTAACTACACTCTGTAACTATACTATTGTAACTACACTACTGTACACTATTGTAACTACACTACTGTAACTATATTATTGTAACTACACTACTGTAACTATACTATTGTAACTACACTACTGTACACTATTGTAACTACACTACTGTAACTACACTATCGTAACTATACTATCGTAACTATACTATCGTAACTACACTACTCTAACTACACTATTGTAACTACACTACTGTACACTATTGTAACTACACTACTGTACACTACTGTAACTATATTATTGTAACTACACTACTGTAACTACACTATTGTAACTACACTACTGTACACTATTGTAACTACACTACTGTACACTATTGTAACTACACTACTGTAACTATATTATTGTAACTACACTACTGTACACTACTGTAACTATACTATCGTAACTACACTATCGTAACTACACTACTCTAACTACACTACTGTAACTACACTATT
>Ga0123355_10005292_pt1 | contig 18851 bp, 16 predicted proteins | sample TergutEmb28metaG_3_FD_89872 | JGI IMG/M metagenome (GOLD analysis project Ga0123355, IMG submission 89872) | Embiratermes neotenicus P1 segment gut microbial communities from Petit-Saut dam, French Guiana - Emb289 P1 | ecosystem: Host-associated > Arthropoda: Insects > Digestive system > Gut ... | reverse complement strand
TTCATAATAACCAATTACCCTCTTTCACTTCCTTATGTTCTTAAGCAAATACAACTCTAAAAGTATGACAGAAACACGTGCTTCTGTCAAGGGGTTACAAAAAAAGGAAGTGGACAAATACCACACAATGAGTTATAATTAAGATATGAAAACAAACACAGAAAACAGCAGGAGATGTCCGGCCTGCGAACGCGAAGATGGACAAATGAAAGCGGGCAAAAACCGCTCAGGCACGCAACGCATCAGATGTCGTCACTGTAGTAAATCGTATACTTTAGAGCCGAAAAGGAATGCATACGATGAGGAAACGCGAGCATTAGCTCTAAAAATCTACTATGCGGGAGCCAGTGGACGCGGCGTTGGTAAAGTATTGGGCATGAGCAAGGCGAATGTATATAACTGGATAAAACAAACACCAAGCGAGCAACAACATGACCAAACAAACGTTTGAGCTAGATGAGATGTACTGGTTTGTAGATAAGAAGCCGCGAACCAAAACACGCGAAAATACCTATATCATAACAATGGTAAGCCGCAACCCCCGCCAAATAGTTGGTTTTGATGTGGCTTTTGATAAATCGCCTCATAGGATTCAACGCATTGTGGATAGTGCGCCCGAAGCGGAACAGTACTGCACTGACGGCTGGAATGCATACCTTGATGTGGCTTATCCAGGTCAACATATCTGCAACATATCTGCAACATATCAAACAAGAACGATACCTTTATTGTAGAAGGGGTCAATGCTGACTTGCGTCACTATATTCCGCTTCTTGCACGACGAAGCCGATGTTTCCCTCGCAAGCTTGAAACTTTGTGAGCTGTTATTGAGGTGTTCGCTTGCGCTTACAACCGCTTCGGTGAAGCCAAAATGCTCTTTAGGCAAAATCGTGACTCAAAATCTCGCGAACTGCCCTTTTCTCTTCTTGATTATTTGCAATGCGCGCTTTTGTCCACTTCCTGCCATATAATACTATTGACAACCTATTTGGGATATGATATACTCTATTTTGTGTAAAATTTTAGTGCTCGATAATGGGCTGTCGCCAAGCGGTAAGGCACCAGACTTTGACTCTGGCATTCGTAGGTTCGAATCCTGCCAGCCCAGTTGTTATAAAATCAAAAGCAGCATGGCAGATTATAAACCTACCATGCTGCTTTTTAATTTCTACACCTTTTTCCATCAAATACTGCTTAGGTGATTATTACTCTTCATGATCGCCTTTTTTTATTATCAAGATTTTTTGGCCGGGGAATATCTTGTTAGGGTCTTCGATATCATTAACTGCTAAGATTTCGTCAATGCTTGTGTTATACTCTTTTGCGATTTTCCATAGAGTATCACCGCTTTGAACTACATACAGGATGATGCTTGGCATCGAGTCGAGTACGATCCTATCAACATCACCTACGGCAATATCAGTAACCATTGAGGCTTCCATGGCCTTTGAGACATTGGCATTAAAGCTTATAAGGAATCTCACCTCAACCTCGCGTCCGGAGAGCATGTTAAAACCAACGTGCTCTATGTGCGCGGCTAGATTAACCAGCATATCAGGTGTAGCGCCTTTGGTCTCTATGATTTGCCTGAAAGGAATCATGGCTGTGTGACTGAAAAGTGGTGTGTCGTCGCTTTCGGCTATGTACAATATATCTGCTTCGATAACGCCTTCAACAACAACCTTGTCGCTTAGAATCTTCACATCATCCATGACAACTTTGCCCTTGACCCTAAAGATTTGAAGTATATCCGGACAATCATCCGCGAGTGAGATAACTTCTTTGATGGTTGATTGATTTTTGTTGCGGCTTATGAGTTTGTGGTATTGCACGGGTGTTCTGGACATATCTAGCTGCTTGTTGACTATGTGAGCATCCTCTAAAACTTCAATGTTCATTGTGGCGCTTACCTTGCAGTTAACGTTTACAGCGACCTCAACTTCGATTAGCCGGTCTTCGCCGTCCTCGTCGGCACGTATCTGAGCGTGTTGTGCAGAGAGACTGAAGACGCAGTCGGCAAACATATCTTCTCTGCATTCTGCCATTTCGATATGGCCATTGAATGGGATTTCATGCTCCATAAACTCGATGATGCTCTCGTCATCCTCGCCTTTGTACAGCGTTGTCATCAGCAAGTCGCCAAAAATATTGACCTTGCCATTTTGCACGCGCACTTCTTGATTGCCTACGTCAATGTTGACTTGCAGGATTTCACGGATATTCGATTTGTCTTGAGGGACAGCGATGCTGTCAGTAATGACAAATCGGTTAGCCTTATTAGCTACGGACTTGTTTAAAGTTAGGTTGTTCTTGAGCTGTTGATTATGCGGCAGGCCGTCAATATCGACTACTACCTCAAAAACTTGCGGCGATTCAGCCTTGACAGCGACCTGAGTGATTGCTCTGTAGTTGATTTTCCTGTCGTTTATCATGCGGAAATCGAGGTTTACAATATCTGCTTTAACTTCAACCCACATATCGCTTGTAACTCCGTCGACATTGATAAAATCATCAACGCCGGATACAAGGCTTATACTATGAACACGCTTCTCTTCGCCTCTTGCTAAATATAATACCTGTATGTACAGCTTGCCAACGAAATTGACTTTATCCGTCAAAATCTCTGTTCTGTCTATGACAAGCTTTGCATCGGCTTGCAGCATTACCGCCATGTCGGGCTTGATGTCCGGCACTATTATGTCGCCTTCCAGCAGTAATTGCGCAAGCTCTGAGCCTACACTCTGGTCGAGAACTATTTTTTCCTTAACCAGCTCATTTGCCATGCTATACCTCCTTGATACTGACCCACATGGGTCGATTAGTCTATTTCAATATATTTTGTAAAGCTAAGGATTATGCACGTAAGAGCTCATAGACTACTGAAAAATTTACTTTTATATCAACGTTCTCAATATTTTATTTGTATGCGATGCGTATATACCGGAGTCCGCACAAAATAATGGTACTTGCGACATAGTATTAGCAAGCTATCTTATGTTATTGCTCTTGAAGGAATTTGGTATATAGTTTATAATGGAATAAAAAGAGGCGAGCTGCCTCAAAAACAAACTGGAGGATGTTTTATGAACTTAAGCAGATTTCCAAGAATTCGTTACACGGAGGGTTATACGCCTATTGAGAAGTTAAGTAAACTGACAGAACATCTGGGCGGCCCTAATATTTACATCAAAAGGGATGATCTTTTAGGACTTGCGGGCGGCGGTAATAAGACAAGAAAGCTTGAGTTTTTGATGGCAGATGCTGTTAAATCAGGCGCGGACACGATAGTGACTTGCGGCGCGGTTCAATCGAATCATTGCAGGCTTACTTTGGCGGCGGCAGTTAGAGAAGGCCTTAAATGCCATCTTGTGCTTGAGCAGAGGGTTCCGGGCAGCTATGACGAGGCGGCCGGCGGAAACAATTTCTTGTATAAACTCTTAGGAATAGAAGCTGTCCATGTAGTAGAAGGCGGCAGCGATGTCGTTGGCAAAATGGACGAAGTTGCGGAGAAACTTAGAGCAGAAGGAAGAAAGCCTTACATCGTGCCGGGCGGCGGCTCTAACGAAATAGGCGCGCTTGGCTATGTTTCGTGTGCGCAGGAAGTTTTGGCGCAAACTCATGAAAGCGGCCTTCGCATTGACCATGTTGTGCTGACATCAGGCAGCGCGGGCACTCACTCAGGCTTCCTTACAGGATTTATCGGCTCAAATGCGGGGATTCCTATAACCGGCATAGGCATCAATAAGAAAAACGATATACAGTTAGAGCGCGTATATAACTTATGTCTGAAAACGGCCGCTAAATTGGGAATTAAGAACGAAATCACAATGGAAGACGTTGTAGTATTTGAAGATTACATAGGCGGTGGCTATTCGATCAAAACGGATGCTATGACGGAAGCGATAGTGCTTCTTGCTCGCTTGGAAGGCATACTTCTTGATCCGGTTTATACCGGTAAGACAATGGCCGGTATGATTGACCTTGTTAAGAAGGGCTATTTCAAAGACTGCGAAAACATTCTATTTCTACATACCGGTGGTGCGCCGGCGCTTTATCACTACACAGACTACTTCTTTTAGAGGATAAATTAAATGGAGATTATTTATATCATCTCAGCACTTATTTTGACTCTGCCTATAGTCACTCCCTCTTTTTATAAGAGGGAGAATTGGGCGGGGATTCTGCTATGCCTTGGACTTGCGATTTTCGCATGGTTCTTAGGACAGGCTGTGCCAATGCTTGGCGGGCCCATTGTGGGCATACTTACCGGACTTGTGATTACGAACTTGTGGAAGAATCAAGGGTCTTTTGTAAAAGGAATTAAAGTTTCTTCAAAGCGTGTGCTGCAAATGGCGATAGTTTTGTTTGGATTTCAGATGAACTTAGCGACAGTTTTTGCGATGGGGCAAGGAGCAATTGTGCTGATACTTGCGGTGATAGCCACGGCCTTTGTGGTAGCATATTTTTTAGGACGACTCATGGATGTTCCCTATAACGAGAAGATGCTCATAGGCGTGGGAACCGCTATTTGCGGCGGCTCGGCGATTGCGGCTACGGCTCCGGTGCTGGGTGCTTCAGATAAGGAAGTCGTGCGGGCAATTTCTACGATTTTTTTGTTCAATGTGGTGGCGGCTTTTCTGTTCCCTATTTTGGGTCGTGCCATGGGTATGGATGATATTACTTTTGGCATGTGGGCAGGTGCTGCCATCAATGATACGTCATCGGTGGTTGCTGCAGGCTATGTGTACAGCGATGCTGCCGGGGATATCGCGACTATAGTCAAGCTGACCAGGACAATTATGATAATTCCGGTAGTGTTTGTAATTACGCTGATTAGACAAGCGAAGGGCGGCGAAAAAACGAGCGCTAATGTGATGCAGTCGTTTCCTTGGTTTGTACTTGCGTTTTTGCTGGCTAGCGTTATAAACACCACAGGTGTGCTTCCTGTTGAGGCTACGGCGTTTTGGGGCAGAATGGGTCGATTTCTTATTGTAACTGCTATGGTTGCGATAGGTTTTGGCTGTAATATTAAGGAACTTATTAAAGGCGGCAAGCGCCCGATATTATTGGGAATGGCGTGTTCGTTAAGCGTTGGACTTGTAGCGCTTCTTTTGATATAGAAAGGAGAGAGTGTGATGCAAAAAGCTTTGGGAATCGTAGGAGGCATGGGGCCTCTTGCTACTGCGAACTTTATGACACAAGTAATTGAAAACACAGATGCGGGAAGTGATCAAGAGCATCTGAGAATCTATGTTGATTGCCATTCTCAAGTGCCGGATAGGGTGACGGCACTGATGGGTGGTGGCCCTGATATAACACCCGCTATAGCTGAGTCTATTAAAAAGCTTGAGGATATGGGAGCGGGAGTTCTTGCCATGCCTTGTATTACTGCTCATGCCTTCTACAGCAAGTTTGTGGGTCATGCGTCTGTACCGTTTTTGTACTTGCCTGATATTGTGGCGAAATCATGTATGAACGACTTTCCACAAAAAACAGCGGGGGTACTCTCCACAGCCGGCACGGCAAAGTTTCGAATTCTGTTGGAGCCTATTGAGGCGCTTAATGTGCCGCATATAACGCCGGATCAAAGCGAGCAAGACGAGGTCTCACGGCTTATTATAGACGTGAAAATGGGCAAAGATATGAATAAAATCGCCGAGGATTTTTGTAAAATTCTTGACGCTATGATGGCGCGCGGGGCTGATTATTTTGTGCTGGGATGTACGGAGCTGCCTGTTATTGGAAACTACTGCCAAGGAAAGTATGAGTTTTTGGATACGACCCTTGAGCTTGCTAAGGCGTCCATTTTAGCTTGCGGCGGCAGATGGAAATGTGAGGGTTAGTTCATGAAAACGTTGGTTATAAACGGATCGCCAAGACTTAATGGGGACACGGTGCACCTTTTGAAAGAATTCAAGAAACATATTTCCGGGGAAATTGTGGAAGTTTCAGCTTATCATGACAAAATAGCGCCTTGCGTTGATTGCAGGCGCTGCTGGGAGAAGCATGGCTGTGTCATAAAAGACGATATGGAAAAAATCTATGCTGATGATTTTGAGGCCGTCGTTATTGCTTCGCCTGTATATGCGTCGAATTTAACAGGCCCTGTGATGAGCTTAGCGAGCCGCTTTCAGATATATTTTGCTGCGAGCCGTATTTTAAAAAATCCGATAGTCAGAAGGCGCAAGAAAGGCGTGTTGATACTCGTGGGCGGCGGCGACGGCGGTGAAGAGCCTGCTGTGGCGAGTGCAAAACTGATATTTAGGATGATGAACGCGGAGTTTAATGACGAAAATGCGGCGTTTTCGTTGAAAACGGACGCATTACCGGCGAAAGACGACGAGGTGGCACTTGAGAAAGTGCGCGAGATAGCGCTTAGGCTGAACGAATTGGAGTAGAGGCTACCCAATATTACAAAGAATCTCAAGGTAACGTCCTGTAGCCAACTCGCTTGGTGTACCTTTTTTGCAAAAGTCGAGCTCTCGGAGTTTTGGCACAGCTCGCTCAATTACGATTTGTCCGTCGACAAGCTTGCTTTGTAAAGCGGCAAGCGCCTCTAAAAATCTTTCGTCAGTTTTCGCCATATCGTAAAACGACAAGACATAGACATATTGGAATAAATTATAATGCCATAGCGGATATTCCACTTGCATGAACCTTGAGCCAATCCCGTATTGACACGGACCAATTGGCTTTTTTATTGTCCAATGCCAGAGCAAAAACTCAACAGCTTTGTCAAGGGCAGGCTCATTGTTTAGATATGAACTGAACCTGAATGCGTCGAGAACATTCAGAGTAGGCAGCGGGTTTGAGTATTCTGTTTCGGAGCCGCGGCCAAATGAAAATTTATTGCACCGCCAGCCTCCATCTGTGTAGGGACTGTTTAAAAAATACCGCAATGTCGTTTGTATACGTTCATCTTCTACATACCCCATGCGGCACAATAAGTTGACGATATAAGCTGTGTGGCACGGATAGATGCCTCCGCTTGGATATAGCTTGAATCGTCCATCTGCTCGCCACACACTAAAAAGCAGCTCCGCAACTCCTAATAAAATTGGGTCAGAAGGCTCCATGCCCAGTTCCAACAACATGTGTGCGCTATCGAGTATTGAAAACGGAGAGCCTTTTCCCAAGCGTTTATCAGGAGTTGTCCAGTAATCCGCGCCTAAGTCATGTCGGCGGGATAAGATTATGTCAACATCATTTTGGTATTTTATGTCAATTGCCATTTTGGACACCTCATGATTTAACGAGACTGAAGGTGATTCTGGTGTTTAAGCGTCGCAGACTTTAATACGCAGGGCGGGCTTTGCCCGTCCGAGGAAAATCGCTGGCCGCGAGCGTAGCGAGCAAGCGATTTGTTCATAACGCTATATCGAAAAAATGCTAAAGGAGCGTATGCGACGACGCATTTTTTCAAACAGGCTGACATGTCGGACAGAAATAAATATTGCCGCCCAGAAAAGCTTGCCGTACCAATCTGTCGCCGCATATACGGCAAGGGTGAGGCAATGTGTTTTTTGAAAGAATAGTTTGATAGCCGCCGCTCTGGTTGAACAGGTCTTTTTCAGTGTCGCGGCCGCCGCCATCCTTCATTTCTTTCAGTGTAGATTTCACACTATGGTACAAAAGTCCTTTATCGTCGTCGCCCATTGTTTCCAGCTTTCTTTTGGGATGTATGCGCGCGTTGAATAATATGTCTTGCAAAACGCCGTTGCCAAGGCCCGGAACACGCTGTTCTGTCGCAAGAAAGGCTTTGGCACTTAGAGATGATTTTGTCGAGTTCCATAATGCGTCAAAGTAAGCTTCATTGAAGTCATCCGTCAAAGGGTCGGGCAGATCGGTATTATCGAAATGGCCTATGCTTTTAACATTTGTTATGGGTGTACAAAGCATACTCCCCCACATCTGCACAGTACAGCTCATGTGTGACGAATCTTCAAATTCGAGCAGAAGCTGATGAGATTTTGGCAGTTTTTGGCCGGGTTCGTGATATTTAATCGGCGTGCTTATCACAAGCAGCATTTCTTCGCATATTATTTCGGTGTTGCCGCCGCAGGTGTAGCTTGAGCCGGGGCTTGTATCTGCAATTTTTTTGCCTTCGAGCATTCCGCTGTACATAGCCGGATCGCCGGAATACCAGGCAAAAGAGTGCGGGTGAGCATTTGCCCGGACATTAACAATGGTTTTTCCAACAAGGGTTTGTTCGATTTGTTTTGATAGGACATGGGTTTCCGGCAACTCAATCATGAAGCACCTCCATTAGTTAAACTTGCTTATGTCAGACAAAAATTCACGTGTGGCAACGCAAGCGGGGCAAGTACAGACTTTACCATCGGCAAGCCATTCGGCCTCCCATGGTGTGCCTGTCAGGTCAGGGTTTTGAGCATCTAAGAGCTCCAAATGCAGATTGGGGAGCGCGGCTGTTTTCTCGGAATCGCTTTCAAGCGCAAGCCACTCGTTGATAAGCTTAAGCAGTGAAGTGCTGAGCAAGTCCGGGTGTGCGGCTTCAATGTCAATGAGAGCCTGTGCGTGGGTAATAAGCTTGTCCAAAGTCACATCTTTTTTGTTTTCCATGATAAAACCTCCTGTGAAGTTAGGTTTATAGTTTCAGTGCTCACAGTATAGCAAGGGTAATATGCTTTTTGTTTCCATTGTACAACTACCGAAAAACAATGGAAATAAGGGCTTTAACCTACGCACTAAAAATAAAGGCGGTAAATTCTTTCGTCTTCAACTGTCTGCTCGATGTACTCAAACCCAAGCCTTTCAGCTAGTTTAATGGACTTTACGTTTTCTTCATCCATACTCGTTTCTATGCAGCGTACCTTCATTTTATCCTGCGCAAAGTCAATTATTGTCCGTATCGCTTCGGTCATATACCCTTTGCCCCAAAAATCCGGGTGCATATCGTAGTGCACTTGGCAGGACGCAGTGTTTCTATCCCAATTATTAACGACGCACACACCCATTGCGACACCGTCGGCTTTGCAGGCTAAAACCCAACCGTGCTGGTTGTGTGGTTCAGGTTGATTCCATTCCGCAATCTCTGTGTCTGCGCCGTATAAGTCGGATAATTGGTCCTCTTTGTTATGAAAGCGGAGCACATCTTCGTTTGTGAAGAGGGCATAAATAAAATAACGGTGCATCGGGGCAATACTTTGCAAGTGCAGACGATTAGTTTCAAGGTCTGTAAAAAACATGGTATCCTCCCAGCGTCTCATATGCTCATAAATGTTGCTAACACAAAAATTATGACACACAACTATATTATATAACACAAAACCTGACAACTGTGTGTCCACTTTATAAAACAGAAAATAAAAAATATGATGTGGGCAACTGCCAAGAGTGTTTGCAACTGCACGACTGATTATCTGGTCGTGCAGTTATTATTTATTATAGATAAACTCTCCTTCAACACAAAAATAATTCACGAATAAGGCTGTAATGTTCCTTAGTTACTCTCAAAGTAGACATAAGAATCCCCCTTGCCTTTACTCAACTTCCAACAAACCTTCCTTAAATGAACTCATAAACTTCATCAGATTTTTTTTGGCTATTTTCATGGCTGAAACAGAGTCCTCAGCAGATTTAATCTTTTCTTTGAGCTCCTTCTTTTCTTGCCCACTTGCTTTTTCTGCTTGCACTTTTAACTGGACTAACCCTTTTTCAATGTCCATGATATTCTCTACATATTTTTCATACACGCTGCTAGAATAGACAGTATCATGCTCATCATTGAGGAATATTTCCCTAACCGCAACAAGTAATTTTGCAGATTGCATTATGATGTTCTGTTTTCCTAGTAGCGTAACTGCACCAACAGAACCACCAACACCGACTCCAGCACCAACACCAAGTATTGCTCCTCCTGCAACAATTGTAGCAGTACCGCCTGCAACGCCTAAGCCTCCGGCAGCAATAGCTCCACCTCCGAGATAAGCTAGACAAGCATTTGCAAGTGCCATTCCACTAAGACCTGCAAATTTTGAGCCTACCAAAACTATTGCAATTTTAGGTGCGAGTACGCCCGCTGTTGCAATCACAGCAATAGCTATCCCAGCAGCAATGACAAGGGAAATTATAGTTGTTTTGAGCACTTCACTTAATTCACGAGTAACGGAACTATAACATTTTCTGAGACGTTCAACATAACCCTTTTTGTAATAACCTTCACCAAAGAATGAATCTACAAAATCATCGCCTTTGCTTTTATTGTAACCAACAAAAATCCCACTTACTTTTCCCTGTAGACTTTTGTATTTCTTACACGGAACATCGTTGCCTTTCTTATCTTTTTCAACGCCGAGCGGATAGTATGGTTCAAATAAAATAGCCTCGAGCAAAATCAGCCTAAACCAAGTTTTATGTGGTTCGCTCTTCTCGATTTGCGTTAGCAACTCATCCTCTGTGTACCAATTGAGTGCGGCATCTTCTATTTCCAAAAAAGCAGAGAAGTTTTTAGAAATATAATCTTTCCATTCATTAAGCCATTCTTGCTTTAAGGTTTTTACTCCTTCGCTACCAACAGGCAGGCTTGTCGCTCGAATGTCATTCAACACTTTATGATATTCGAGATTATACAGGATTTCTGTTTGCTCAACAGTTAAACCGAATTTGTCCATGTCCATGTCACCACTAATCCTCTCATAGATTTTATCATCGACTTGCGCATAGAAAAATCGCTGTATATCTTCATACACTTTTCTAATTTTTTTGACATTTCTAGCCTTCAAACACCATGAAACATCTTCGGCGATTGCTATGGCAAATCGACCTACACCAACATAGCTTACTGATATAAAATATTTCTGTGTGGCAATTACCTCACCAACATCAATGGTCGTAAAAACTCCAGTCGCAATTGTGAGCATCCTTGCGATTGTTGGATTGTTTGATAGCCTAACTCTATTCCAATTAATTTGCTTTACGTCTGAAATAGAGCGAATATTGTTTTCCTTAAGCTCTATTGCAAGACGGCGAATTAAATAAAATCCCCTTATAATACATTCATTTGCCACAACAGGAATCGCTTGTCTCCCTAGTTCAACTCCAACGCCAAGTTCAGCTCTTAAATCGAACTTAATAACAGAATCCTTAATAATCTTGCCTGCATCATCATACTGAGCCAATAAAGTACCATTAAAAAGTTTTGCCAAAAATACAGATGACGAATTGCCATCTATGGAGATGTTTTTAAAAATCGGAAGGGCAGATAATTCTTTCGCTAAGGAAAGAATGGGTCCTGGTATGCCTGTTCCGCCGCTCAGTCCCGCCGAACTACTTGAACCAGCCATATCACTAATAAGATGGAAGAACCAAGTAATTGTCCCGTACAATATTTTAGTGGACACATCATTACCGATAGATGCTTTACTCGCTTCCGTTACATTAGCAACCATGAAAGTACCATTAACGTCCGTGCCGAATGATTTGTGAGTAAATTGAGTTAGTAGAGAGAATATGAGTCCGACTATTGTCGGATGATGAGCAAAATCGCGGAGATGATGCTGTAGTCCACCACCAAAGTCAGGGGTGTTTCCATCGCTTGGTATTGGAAATTTCTTTTCAAGGAATTTTACGCAGGATGCTAAATCATCTTCTTTACAACCTAGCAATTTTGCTGTTTTCTTGACAATGTTATCTACTTCTTTGCTTGCAATATTGCGACCACGTTCCAAACTAAAGCTACCAACCCATAATACATCAAGAATGCCGCATAGCACACCGCTTCCGATTGATACCAAATAGTCAAATTTATCAGCTTGGCTGGACAGCAAATCAATTTGGCTATTCAAATCAAAGATAATTTTATCAAGCTCATATTCCGCAGTTACATTGATGTCGTCGTACTGTTTTAACTCAACTTGTATATTGTTTGCACCCCTATAATCCATGACGTTATCCTCTCAAAATGGCAACACAAATCGAAGTCCTCTGTGCAGATTGCAGTCTGGTTTTGCAAAAATCTCTGTTAATTTTCTCAGTTTATTGTATCACATCTGACGCTGAAATGACAGAGAATTTCGACTTTTAACTTGTTCTACTGAATAGCCAACAACGCATTTTTTCCGATTAGGGTTTTGCCTTGTCGGGATTTTTTACTGGAGAAAAATCACTGTCATCAGAAACAAAACATAGCCAAAGCAACGAGAATTTCACGCTATATATAGAAGAGGGTAATTGAATTTTTCGCACTCGGCACGAGTGCCAGCAGACGCGAAAGCGCCTTAAAGCAAAAAGAGTCGCAGGCGAATTTTGTTCAAGGGAGTTTGAGGGATTTCCCTCAACATGCTGTGTTTGTGCAACAAATACATTGCTTGCCAAAGTTGTTATCACAAATATTTTATCTGCTTGACCGAAAAAAAGCTTGCGAACTGCTCTTGACTTTCACGCTATATAGAGGCAGAAGTTTATTTAACCGACAGCCAAAAACACCTGTGCAAGATATGCTTGGTTTCTTGCCAGAGTTGAGGATTTTGGAGAGTGTAGCGTTGGAAGAATACCCTGCGTAGTTGATGTTACGCAGGGTGTGGGTGAAATGTTTGTACTGTTTTATGCGGTAGGCACTTGTGTGTCATATTTTGTGCTTTGTGGTTAAATAAATAATTGATAATATAAAAGGCGGGCAAAACGAAACTATCGTTTTGCCCGCCGATGCATCTCTAATCAATTGCAGGGAGATTCGCTCTCCATTTTCCTTTTATCAGCCTATACTGGAACAGCACTGAGCGCACTATCCAGTCGGCAATCATAGCGTACCATATACCCATCAGCCCGAAGTTTAGCATAACGCCAAGGACGTATCCCAAAGCTATCCTAAGTCCCCACATGGTTGCCACGCCTACATACATGGTGTATCTTACATCGCTCATGGCGCGCAGGGCGGCCGGGGTTACGAAGCCGGAAGACCAGAAGAGAGGGGTCATTATAAACATGAAGCGGAGCAATGGGATTAGTATCGCTGCTGACTCATCGCTTGCGTTGAATGCCGCAGCAATAAAGCCTGCCATTGGGAAGAGCGCCAGACAGATAATGGCGAACATGGCTGAACCCGCTATCATAGCGAAGAGAGCCGTCTTTTTAATGTCATCATAATCGCCGCGTCCTACCATCTGACCTATCATAATCATTACACCGGCTGAGAAGGCAAAGCCCGGTATTCCCATAAAGCCGAATATGGTTCCGGCTACCATATTAGAAAAGAGCGCAGATGTTCCCATGCCTACTATGAACATTTGAGTGATAAGGCGGCCGACCTGGAACATACTGTTTTCAACGCCTGTGGGTACGCCGATGCCTAATATATCCTTCAGTACGCCAAAATTAGGGATGAAGTCTTTGACAGAATTGAAGCGTATGGTGGTTGATTTAGTGAAAATATAAAGCAATATCAAAACCATTCCGCTAAAGCGCGAAAGTGTGAGAGCGAGACCCGCGCCAATTATGCCGAAGCTTGGGCTTACTATATGCAGACCAAAAAGGCTTATCTCCCAGCTGAAAATAAGCAAGAAGCCCAGAACGACATTGACCACGTTCATGATTAGCGTAATCTGCATAGGGGTCTTGGTGTTGCCTGAGCCTCGGATTATCCCAAAGGCTGTCTGCATTATTGCAAGCATAGGAAACGACGGAATCGTAGCTATAAAAAAGTCAAGCCCGGCATAGAATACGGATGCTTCCGCGTCGCCCAGGAGTCCTACAACGATAGGTGTTCTAAAAGCAGTAAATCCAACGAATACAAGTACTGAAACAAAAATAGAAAGAGTGATGGCTTGTGCACCGGCTCTTTTTGCGCGCTCAAGGTCTCTTCGACCGTACATTTGCGCGACGACGATGGTGCCGCCCGTAGCAAGTGCCATGAATAGGCCTATTATTACCTCGCTGACGCTGTTAATCATGCCGACAGCAGAGACGGCGTGCTCGCCTATGACGTTAGCGGCCATTAATTGGTTAACAATACCCATTATGCTGATGAATACCTGCTCAAGCATTATAGGAGCAGATATCAGCATTAATGCCTTAAACATTCGTGTAAGTTCGTTACGTTGCATTACATATGTCCTCCTGGAGGGGGTGATTATTATTTTAAGTGCCAGACAAGGTTGTTGCCATAAAAAAAGCGCTTAAAATAAGCTTTTCGCACCACTTGATAAATTATGAGCTTTGAAACGTAATAAATTATTTTTTTGTGCAAACAGCAAACTCAGTTGATGCCGCTGTTATTTGATAGTTTACTATAAATGAGGGCGATTTGCAAGCATGATAAATTAGCCTGTCTCATAAGTACGTGCGATACACCTTAACACTATATGAATATTTGCGAAACTACTTTATTTTCAGGGGTTATGATATTATAATATGTGCATAAGAAGAAATTCTGAGCGAAGCGAAGAATTTCTTCAGACGGGCACAACGAGACTTTTCGTAGGAAAGTCGAGTCAAACTTGAGGGTTGCTATAAGACATAATTCTGAGCGAAGCGAGGAATTTCTTCAGACGGGCACAACGAGACTTTTCGTAGGAAAGTCGAGTCAAACTTGAGGGTTGCTACAAGATATAATTCTGAGCGAAGCGAAGAATTTCTTCAGACGGGCACAACGAGACTTTTCGCCGGAAAGCCTACTCGAGTCGAAACAGACGTTACACAAACGAAAAACATAAATCGGAGGACTATCGTGGCTGAAAAAATTATGCTGATAGACGGCAATTCGTTAATAAACCGGGCGTTTTTTGCGCTCCCGGCGCTAAGCAGTCCACAGGGCGAGCCAACAGGAGGAGTCTATGGCTTTTTGAATATTTTCTTCAAAATGTACGATGAAGAAAAGCCTGACTATGTTCTTGTGGCATTCGATTTGCCGGCGCCTACAATAAGGCACGATAAGTATGCCGAATATAAAGCGAATCGCTCAGCAATGCCTGATTTGCTGCGCCCACAGCTGCCTATGCTCAAAGACTTGCTTGGGAAAATGGGTATAGCTGTTTTTGAGCAGCCCGGCCTTGAAGCGGATGATATATTGGGAAGTTTGGCAGTTAAGGCAGAGAGCCATGGCATGGACGCTGTGATTATTTCAGGAGATCGTGACCTGTTGCAGATAGCGTCCGACAAAATCAAGATTCGCATTCCAAAAACTAAGGGTAATACAACAGTTGTAGAAGATTACTACGCCGCGGATGTGTTCGAAAAATATGGCGTGACGCCTAAAGAGTATATAGATGTAAAAGCGCTTATGGGAGACTCTTCGGATAATATACCGGGGGTACCCGGTATAGGTGAGAAGACAGCGCTTAAAATCGTAACAGAGTACAAGAGTATTGAGAACGCCATAGATAACGCTGGGGAGATAAAGCCTAAAAGAGCATCCGAAAATATTATGCTCTATAAGGACCTGGCTTATTTATCCAGAGACTTGGCTACAATTATAACGGATGCAGAGGTTTCATTACCGTCTGAGCTGTTAGTAGAAGATATGTTTGTGAGTGAGGCAGTAGAGAGGTTTAGAGCTCTTGGTTTTAAGTCATTTGTTGCGAAGGCTGAGAGCTATAAAAGGGCTGATGCATCGAACGTGTATGAAGAAGGTACAGCTCTGATGGCTGAAAGTTTTAGGAAAGTAGAGATGGACGAGCTAAAGGAGGTCCTTGAAGGCTGTGATATTTGTGCCATTGCACTCATAATGCTGGATGGTGCGACTGAAGGGGTTGCTTTTTATACCGGTGAGCAGGGATACTATCTTCAGCTAGAGGCCGATATGGATATTGGGAATATTCTTGATGGGTCTGAAACAAGTTGGATATGCTTTGATTCAAAGATGGTACAGTCACTCTTTGCAAAAGCCGGTGCAATGAATACCAACATTGTGTTTGACACAATGTTGGCAGCCTACGTGCTGGACTCGACAAAGTCGCCATACAGCTATGACAGTATTGCCGAAACTTATCTGGGGGTTAACTATCCTACAGAAGAGACTGTTTTTGGCAAAGGCAAATCAAAGCTTTCTTTTGGCGAGGTGAATCCTGACGAGGCATTGAGGTTTGCTTGCCGCCATGCTGACGTGGCTTTTAAGACATATGAGTTGATGAAAGAAAAAATTGCAAGCAATGGGCAGGACGTTCTATATTACCAGATTGAGCTCCCTACAGCCAAAGTTCTGGCGTCCATGGAGAGTCACGGCATAGCGCTGGATAAAGCGGCTATCATAGAGTATGAGCGCGTGCTTGCTGAGCGTATAGACAAGCTTGAGGCAGAGGTTTATGAACTTACGGGCGAAGTGTTTAATATAAACTCTCCTAAACAGCTGGGTGAGGTTTTATTTGAGAAGTTGTCGCTAAAGGGCGGCAAAAAAACTAAGACAGGCTACTCCACCGCGCATGATGTGCTGGATAAACTGAAAAGTAAACATCCTGCGATATCAAAAGTGCTGGATTATCGGGCGCTTACCAAACTAAAGTCCACGTATTGTGACGGGCTTTTAAACGCATTGTGTGAAGAGACTTCAAAGATATATTCGACGTTTAACCAGGCTGTTACTGCAACAGGGCGGCTGTCATCCACTGAGCCAAACCTGCAAAATATTCCTGTTCGCACGGATTTGGGCAGGCAGCTTAGAAAGGTGTTTGTTCCCTCAGAAGGATTCGTGTTTGTGGATGCGGACTATAGTCAAATTGAGTTGAGGGTTTTGGCACACATGGCTGAGGATGAGAATATGATACATGCCTTCAAAAGCGGTGCGGACATTCATTCGAGCACCGCGGCACAGGTTCATGGCATAGATATTTCCGAGGTTTTGCCTAATATGCGAAACGAAGCTAAGGCTGTTAACTTTGGTATAGTGTACGGCATAGGGGCGTTTAGCCTGTCAGAGGATTTGGGGATAAGTGTAAAAGAGGCCGAAAGCTATATAAACGCGTATCTGGACAAATATAAAGGCGTGAAAAAATTCATGGAAGATTCAGTGAGCTCCGCCAAGGAAAAGGGCTATTCTGAAACAATATTTGCGAGGCGTAGAGAGATCATAGAGCTCAAAAACCCTAATTTCAATGTACGTGCTTTTGGCGAGCGAGCGGCCATGAACATGCCTATACAAGGAAGTGCTGCGGACATCATGAAACTTGCTATGGTGAAGGTATATAACCGGCTTTTGGAGAATAATTTAAAAAGTCGGATAATACTGCAAGTGCACGACGAACTTTTGCTTGAAGCTGCGCATGATGAGGTTGATTTGGTAGTGCAGCTTTTGAAAGAAGAGATGGAAAACGCGGTAGCACTTTCTGTGCCTATGGTGGCTGATGTGAGTGTTGGAAACACCTGGTATGATACGAAATAGATTATGAGTCTGAGCTGAGGGAGATTATGCTGATAATCGGAGTGACAGGCAATATCGGCAGCGGGAAAAGCACAGTGTCGGAAATGCTTAAGTCCCGGGGTGCATATGTGATAAACGCGGATTTGATTGCGCGAGATGTTCTTGGAGTTGGTGGTGCGGGCTATGATGAGGCCATCGAGTTCTTTGGCTGCGGTATTTTGCAGGATAGTGGCGAAATCGACAGAGCACGCTTGGCAGGTGTAGTATTTAATGATGTGAAGAAGCTTGCTATGCTCAATGCTATAACTCACAAGCATGTGATTGTTCGCATAAACGAGGAGATTGAGGAAGTGCGTAGCACAAACAGCCATGAGGTTATCTGCCTTGATGTGCCGCTGCTTTTTGAATCCGGACTTGACGCTGTATGCGATACGACCTGGGTTGTTGATGCGCCTTATGAAACGAAAATTGGGCGTGCCATGCAGCGTGATAGGGCGGTGCGTTCTGCTGTTACAGACAGGCTAGGCCGCCAAACGCCGAGTTGCGTTCTTAGGCAAAAATGCGATATAATAATAGAGAATGATTCGGGGCTTGAGGAGCTTGAGAAGAAGGTTTTGGATGCTTTGATTATTAAGGAGACATAAATGGTTTTTTCCATTGACTTGAGAAAACACGCGGGGAAAATAGCGCTTTTACTTGCGCTCATAGTTCTGGTTACAGGTACATTTGTGGGAGTGTATGGTATGCGGCGCTTTTTTCCCATGAAGTATTCTGATGTGATAGAACGCTATGCCGCGAAATATGATTTGCCGCCGGAGCTGGTGTACGCTATAATTAGAGCTGAGAGCAGCTTCAATCGTTATGCGGTGAGCCGTGCAGGTGCGTCAGGCCTTATGCAGATTATGGAGCGAACAGGCGACTGGGCGGCGGAGCAAATTGGGATTGAGGATTATGACTTTGCTCGTATTTTTGAACCGGAGGTAAATATTCAGATAGGCACATGGTATATAAACCGCCTTTTGTGGCAGTTTGGAGGAAATCTTGAGACTGCATTGGCCGCCTATAACGCCGGAAGCGGCAATGTGTCCGGTTGGCTCAGGGAACAAGGAAGCACGGACAATAGCTTAGAGCATATTCCGTTCGGGGAAACCAGAAATTATGTGGCAAGGGTGCAGACCTACAAAGAGATCTACAGAATTATGCTTAGATTTAGGATACTGTTTTCATAAGGCTGTGGCTTGTTTATATAATCTAAGATGAGGACAGATATCGGCAGGATATTTTGCCCACGAGAAGGCATTCGTTTTGTACAGTCACTTCACGATTATAACATAGAACGTAAGCTGTGAAGGGCGGAAATAACACAAAGCATAGCAACTATGATAAAATGGCTTAACTGGCTGAATAATCAAAACATAAAGGGCGCACTTATGTACCACAAGAAGGTGGTACGTGCGCAAAATTCATATTAGGTGGTGCTAAATGAACGTAATTATCAGAAAACCCGAAACCCAAGATATATTTGGTTTAATTCAATTAAATG
>Ga0123355_10005291_pt1 | contig 18858 bp, 13 predicted proteins | sample TergutEmb28metaG_3_FD_89872 | JGI IMG/M metagenome (GOLD analysis project Ga0123355, IMG submission 89872) | Embiratermes neotenicus P1 segment gut microbial communities from Petit-Saut dam, French Guiana - Emb289 P1 | ecosystem: Host-associated > Arthropoda: Insects > Digestive system > Gut ... | reverse complement strand
TTTTTTTATTAATAATAAAAAGAATATTATTTTATTATATATATTGTTTTCTTTCAACTAGTGGAGGGAAAAGAGGGGGGGGGGGGGGGGGGGGGGGGGTAGTGCAGTTACAGCACCATTCATTCTTAATCTTGGCACTAGTTGCAGGTAAGTGGAAGTTTCTTCCCCCAACCTAGATTTAGGTTGTTATGATCTATAATTCATACTATGCAGCTTTCAATATTCACAATTTCGTGAAACCAACCAGCTCTTTTTGCACTAGTGTCTATGTGAAGTTTCATACTTGAACCTACATGAGGTGACCATCAGTGCTTCTAAGCTAATATAAGCAACAACAGATACAGCACTGATGACTTCATGGACTTCATGTAGGTTGAAACATGTATGTAGTTGTATGTACCATCTTATCTATTATTAATACTGTTTGTTTTTGGCACAAGGTCTAGATCCATTATATATGATTCTCATAATAAATAGCATTAATTTCCTAAACATCATCAACTAGTTCTTGTACTGGAGAAGGACGCTGTTCTCTGTGAGATATAATTTGAAGTTTTACGTCCAATTTAAACAAATTCCAAGTTTCAGGGATTAATAAAACAGTTCCTACACACTGTATAGCCTAAGTACATTAGTGAAACTATTAAACACAGTACTTAAACATTCGGATTTTTACTGATAGAATTTTGAGTCCTTGCTGTGCACAAAAACATAGTGTTTTCTCTTACTGCCCATGACACTGAACAAGTTTTTGACTTCAGATATTTTTTGTGAGGTTCTCTGGACTGATATCATTTCAAAATAGATATGACAGGCTCTCAGATAAAGTTGACCACCCCCTTTCTGTACCTTGTCAAAGAATGGAGGAGATGGGTCATATAAGTGCACCAATTTACTTAATTGTTGGGTACACATTAGCAAATGACTGGATTGCCATCTATTTCAGAGCTGTTCATGGTGGCCCAAACAAAACACAACCCAAGTTGCCTAGCCCATAGGTAGTAAATTTACTGACTGGGTTATGCTGGCACATACCAGAAAACTGAAGGTTTTATTTGAGACTCCAGGTATTGAAAATGTTACCATTTTAAATTCCATACTACGAAGGATTTTTATGATTCATCACAAATAACAACTATCGTAGAATAACCACTTGTACACATTATAATGTAATATGGTAAGACTGGTGGATAATGCACTAGCAAGAGAGTAGGAAGCAACTGCGACCTAACCTGAAGTCCCTCCTTGGTATTTACCTAAAGAAAATTGGGAAAATCACAAACTAGAGTCACAAAAGTAGATGTCATGATCAAGAATCTACCTGGACACCTCTAGCATATAAGTTAGAAGTATTACTGTTTGGGCAAGTTCCCTCTGTTGTTATAAACAGAGATACAGAATACATAATATAAACACATACACACTCGCCAGAGATATATGTCTCCTTGGCCTTGTTTTATTTTGAGATGTCATTCCATGAAAAGTGTGGTAAATATGTATCAAATTACAATGCATAACATCCCAGAAGACAGTAACCTTACCATTCAATCCATGGGAACATTCGATTGCATAATATCAATAGTGTGTTCTGACGGCACTGTCGTATCTTCTTTGGTAAATACAACTGGCACACATGAGATCTGTTTTGAAAATATGTAGAATTCAAATGAAGTTGAATATATATATATATAAAGCACATGTGGGAACACTGGGAAATGAGTTAGCGGACACACTAGCCAAGAAGGCAGCAACGAATGAATCATTAACTGCAGACTATAATAGAATCCCAAAAAGTGTAGTGATGAGAGAGTTAGAAGAAGAAAGTGTGAAGAAATGGCAAAGAAACTGGACACAAACCACCAAAGGAAGCATAACAAAAGAATATTTCCCAAACGTAGAAGAAAGGTTAAAAATGAAAATACTTACACCATTTTAAAATTATAGAGGAACCAGCATGCCCCTGCGGAACAGCAGAACAGACAACGAGCCACGTAATCTTTGAATGCGAAATGTTAACAAAAGAGAGAGAAAAGCTGAAGACAACTGCCCTACAAAAAGGTAGCTGGCCAACCAACAATAAGGATTTAATAAGGAAGCACTATAGAGACTTTGTAAAATTTATTAATGACATCACTTTCAACAAACTAAATGCAGAATAACAACAGAGAAACAAGAACAAAAAAAGAAAAAAACTAATGAAAATGTATAATTATCAATTGTGTATAGTTTGTAGTATTACAGCTGTAATGGAACAAGCAATAAAACCATATTAATATATATATCAGTCTTCCATGACTTCCTAGAAAGCCCACAGTTGATCACCTGAACAGATGCGTATTAAAAATAATTAATAATAGTTTGCACAAAGATCTTAGAATAAATAATCTTTAAGAAAAAGAATCTTAGAATTTGTGGGTTAATGTAAAGTGGGACACAAGAATTTATAACATTATGTCTATAAGTCACAACTTTCTTTATGCACATTGAACTTAAATTCAGACCACCCAGCATCTTAGCAAGTAAAGATTCTGGTCTTCAAGAATATTATACACTGCAGTGAGGTTAAAACATTCTGATGTTATGAAGGAATATACTACCTTTGTATTTAAGGATTGAGAGGTCTTAGAAAATTTCTTGTAGGACGTCTCAACCTTTGAAGATAAAGCCAGCTAACAGTTCCTCACATTTCAAAGCAGTGTAAGTTCTTTTGAAATGTTGCAAACTGTGAACCCCACTGCAGTTGTTACATCCCACAGTAGCTGAACCCTCAACAACTAACACTGTACGTTCTTCAAATCTCACAACATAGCAAATGTATGAAATAAACTGTCTTTTGAGGTGCGATACAATGCAATGTAGTAGAAAGAAACAAATGTTTCAGATGAATATGCTACCTGTATTTTGCACACTGAAGATGTGGGCAGCATGTTTGAAAACAGTGGTACCTACTTGCTAATAAACATAGTGTCACCAACAAGCAGCCTTTCCTCTTAATGTTCGTCACTGTAGTGCTCTACAGTCTCCTAATATTAAACTAAAATAGGTCATCCCATTGTGTGTGAAAATCATTAAATTTATTGTAGATTAACAATTTTTATTTTCCATCACCACAATAATAACAGTGTAGGCTAATGTTATTACAACATGTTTCGACCCATGGGGGTCATCTTCAGGCTGGACTTAGGAACCTATTTTACATCTCTGTTCTTATAGTGTTGTTTTACCACTTTGCAGTCGTGATCCCGCATGCATTACAATTAGAGTAAGAGAATCTTTTTTTACTGTCTGTATTTAACACTAAAGGAACTATAGGACCCCAATTAAACCTTGAAAAACTGTGAGTAATCTTTCAAAACCAATAACCTACACGCCAGAACATGCACAGCGTAACAACATTGCTAACAAACTTCAATAATTTACAGAATTGAGTCGAACAAAAGAATATACCCGAAAACCCAACCTGGTGACCAGCAGAAACACGAGAACAGCAACAGCAAGAAGAAAACACACACTAATATTAACCCCCCCTACAACTTACCGGAGGCAACTCAGCAGAAAAGACCTGCCACGTGTAACCCATCCACAGCCACGAAGTTCCTTTAGTGTTACGTACAGACAGTACAAAAAGATTCTCTTACTCTAATTGTAATGCATGCGGGATCCCGACTGCAAAGTGGTAAAACAACACTGTAAGAACAGAGATGTAAAATAGGTTCCTGAGTCCAGCCTGAAGATGACCCCCATGGGTCGAAGCATGTTGTAATAACATTAGCCTATGCTGTTATTGTTGTGGTGATGGAAAATAAAAATTGTTAATCTACAATAAACTTAATGATCTAAATATTAAATTTATCCTAATTTCATAAAGATAAAGAACTTGTCCAATTTCATAAATATGAGTACATGGACAATTAGTTAGGCAAAATGATTAGGTATTAAGAAATACTATTTTCCATCAATCTCAGACACACTGCATTAGTGACAAATTTCTAAGGTTGTCAAGAATATTTACAAGGTCAGAAATCACTTCATTCATAGGAATTATTTGGTGTTATTTTATAAACTGCAAATAAGTGAACACATTATTATAACTCTCATTATCTTATATTCATTATATTCTTAAAAGTTTTTAGAATCAACAATCAATAAGTTACAAATCTGCATTTCTAAAACTTCTATGTACACTATATACAATTATTCTTTCGAACAGGAACATGTAACATAGTACATTAGCAGTATCCTGTAAAGTCAACAATAAAGACAGACAAATTGGAAAGTCCTAAATTCTTAAAACTGAAGTTGTCAGCAATTGTCAGACACACTTTAACACGTAAGAAACAACAGTCTTCAGAACTATAATTTATTGTTAAATGAAAATATTTCACGTTTTATGCACACCTAATTCTTGCTGCACAGATATGATGCAGTTTTGTGTACAAGTAAATACAGCTTGTGTGAAATTAGTTCATTATTGACTTCATTGCCCTTTAATTCTATTTCCTTTCTTAAAAGTATGTTAAGTGTTATACCACACAATTATTCAAACTTTGTAAACTGTTGAAACAGAAACCGTGAAATGATGAAAGAGTAAATGCAGTATTAGACAGTTCTAATATTTAATGGCATTTTTAAATTGAAAAATTAAAATGTATTATGTTCTGTAAAATGGACAAAATAGAGAGATCACATTCTATGTAATTGAAAGAGTTCATATGAAAACAACAAAGCAATTAAATTACTTTGCAAAATTCATGGTTTGTTCTACATACTTGCATTATATATCAATAAAGAGTTACAAATTCTCCTGGAGTGAAGTAACATATTGTGTAAAATATCCACCTGTTATGAGAACATACACTTTGCAGGAACAATGTCAAGAAATGGATCTCAAAGTCACAAAAAGGGAAGAAATATTATAGGGTTCCTGAATTTCTAGAACATGTCTAATAAGATCACTACCCAACACCAGGTAGTTTAAAGAGTAATTAAAAATAAATCTGCTATTCAGTAACACAAATCACACTTAATGAGAATATTTCAGTTAAGATTGAATTACTGGAGGAATGTTTGCTGTTCACTACAAGGTTTTGGTTTCTTTGCGGTTTATTTAACAACTCCTTCAGTAACTCAGGCTACATGAAGCCACACTTTTAATATTCATTTTTTTTAGGGAATGCCTTTTGTGGTCAGGTATACCTATACCGAAGTGTACTGGCAATTACTAACAACATTAGGACTAAATATTTTTTCTAGCTGAGGGACAATGCACACAGCTATCTCTACTTCGTACAGCATTTATTAACATTATTTAGTATCATACCACACACTATCTGGTCACTTTTATATCTAGTAGCAAGGAGTCTCAGCTTAATAAAAAGAATATCGTATAGTAAAAATAATACTGACTCATCATAACATAAGAAGTCTTAAGTAAGGTCTAGTGTGTATTAAATGCTGATAAAAAGAAACACATAAATGATACAACAGTGCACAGATGTATCTTACTACAAAAAATAATGTCACAATGAAACTGCCAAATTTGTTTTTGTGAGAATCACAAACAATACTGCTTAATTTTAGAAACAAATCAATTTGAAAAATATAGGTGTAATATACTTCAATGTTGAGTTCTTTGTGTTGCTGAATTACTACGTGGCCACATCTTGATATGGCTTACCTTGCTCATAATGTTTCAGGGATCATCATACAAACTAGAGTACCCCCATCAGAGTAACAGATCTAATACGCACTTTCTGCACATGGTTCTCTGAACAGAGAATAAACCGGAGAAAAGAGATGTACAATATTATACAATTTAATTAGTAATTCTATGCCTGTAATTGAGATTTTTGTACTAAATACTGATGCAGGCATTACTGAAACCGTACTTTACTAGTACCTTATGTACTAATTTATGTAGAGTTAGTAAATAACTGACAAGCTTGCATGCACATGAAGAGTACAGCTTTCTGGGCTATGATGTCATGTATCACCATTTAGGATAAAACCTGCTGCCTCCATCTTCAGGGTGGTGAGTAACGAATTTGTCTACCCTGAAGTTATAAGTAGCAGGTTCCACCAAAATTTTGGTACCTATATACAAAAACACATGGTAAAACATCCCGGAAAACCATATTCTTACACTTACTGCTGCAAGAACCTCAAATCTCACCTGCATTATTAGTCTAGATGTAGAATATGTTGTCCTAATTTTGGTATTACATTTTTAAACTTGTTAAGAATTAAAATTAAATTATTGGAATGTATACACCAATAATTTAGAGCAACAGTGTAACATTACTGCAGCTACTGAGTTACAAAGTAGCCTAGTGAATGGGACTTTCATATAGGCATTGAATCCCTAATTTGCAGTACCAAAATAGATCTCAGTCACCTGTTACTAGCTTCAGAGCACTGGCAAGTCACAAACTTTCAGCTGAAAACATTTTGTGAACAATAGCATAAACACTGTGACTATCACTTGGTAGTAGTATTTTGTCATTTGTTCTCCAATGATATATAGTAATACACTAGATGCATCAGAGATAATCACTAAAACTACTTATACTATTTTGATTTTTTTTAACTGCTACTGAAAATATCTATGTGCACATAATCTATCTGTTTAAGTTGTCAAAGTAACACTGTGCAAAGAAAAAAATCCCCTATATTCTGCATTATACACAGAGCTTAACACTCACATGTTCTTCCTATCATAAACAAGCAATTTTTAATTTCTCATACCATCATATTCAGAGAAACAGCCATGGTACAAATATACATTTTTTAATTGGAGAGGTAAGTCTCACGCACCTGTAGAAATCATCAACGATGATAAGCAACCAGCATGCATCATGAACAGGAAAATTATTGTGAATGGAAACAGAAAGCTATGTGAGATACAGTAAGGGCTAATTTGTAAGAACCAATGTGTTGTTTATAAATCATAATATTTAGCAGTTACAATATGAATTAAATTTGCGTTTACATTCAGATATTTCTTATTTAAAACCATTTTAATTAAAGAAATCATATTTACACTAGATTACAGGAAAAAAAAAGGAATATGAAACATTAATTACATATTTACAAATATTCATAAAACATTCCACTAAAGAAGCTGAAAATTAAAATATGATACCACTAGTACAGTGTTATGGGAAACAGAACATGTTACTGACCTGAATAATGGAACATTTTCACCACTGTTATATCAGTAGATTACATGACATTACTAAGACTGTGTTACTCTTAAATAAAAAAAAAAAGAGTGCTCCTAATTACATATAGCACGTGTTAGTATTTCAGAACAACTGTGTGAAAAATGTATACAAAAAAGTAAAGTTAAAATTTACAGTTCTGCTCTAATGTAATCTCAGAAATTGCAACATAAAGTATGAGGAAACTATAATCATTCTGTATTTCTGAATCCAATTTCACAGTTATGTACACAGATGCAGAATACAAACTGCTTACATGTATATGATATCTCTCTTCGTTACTATCGAATATTTAGTTGTGTCTGAAATAATTTGTGCTGAAATTATGTTTTGTGTGATTTTTCTGGTGTTTGTTTCACAGTACTTAATTTCACTCTTCTGACACCACCCTTTGATATGACAAAAGCCTTGTGTGTGATTTGAATACATATTACACCAAACAAAATTTGCTATTATTGTCAACAGTTTTTCGAGCCATGAGTTAACCTAGATAAAAGAATTTAAAGCACATCATGCAACAGTCAGAACAGAAACAAGAGTCTGAGATTTTATTTACATTGTGAGCTTTTGTACGTACGTTTGTATGTGCATGTGTGCGTCTTCATGTGCATGGTATTACTACTACCCACAAAGCACTATTTTAATCACTTTTACTTAACACATAAAATAATAAATGCATTATCTGAAGGCCGTTTGTAGACCAACTCTTGAAATGGGTTCAATAGGACAAAGAGTGCTGACACCTTGTTCTAGGGTCTACAATGAATTTTATTCAGAGAATTTGTCAATAAACATTCATTCAATTGTTACTTTTAATACCACCAGATTTAACAGTAATAAATTATACATTCTGCCCACAGATTGTGTTTATGTGTTCTGTATGTTTTTCAAAACAAACAGCGACTTTTGCCTTAAACAAAGTTAATTGACTGGTTGTTGTAACTCAGATAGTGTTCACTGTGTGGTACAAAATGGGTCTTCAAATAAAAAGGAATATGTTTCAACCTTACATGTTTACAGAATGTTATCAAGCTTCAATCAACGTAAAGTTAACAAAAAAATATTCTCAATTTGGAGGGACAATTCTGTATTGCAGCAATGTACAGTATACAGATGGGATGTGTTCACCCCAGTTCCCATACTTAGAGTGCCCATGCAAGCTATAGCTATATTACATGGATTTTATACAGAGAAGAATTAATATTAATAATTTCCCATTGCATGACATGCTACTTGCAAGAACATGCAGAATTTATTGCAGTCCTCACTTACTTACTTACTCCATGGTGCAGAGTCCTTCTTGAGAAGCTAACTGATTTGCAGCTAGTCAAGAAATTCCCCGCATTTCACAGAACCCGAACGTTCATTACGGTACTCACAAGCGTCCGCCACCTGTCCCTATTCTGGACCAACCCAATCCAGTCCATAGACCCACATCCCACCTCCTGGAGATCCACCCTAATATTATCCGCCCATCTACGCCTAGGTCTCCCCAGTGGTCTCCTTCCCTCCGGTTTCCCCAGCAAGACCTTATACACCTCCATCTCCTCACCCATACGCGCCACATGCCCAGCCCATCTCATTCTTCTCAATTTTATCACCTGCACAATATTGGGTGAGGAGTACAAATCATTTAGCTCCTCGTTATGCAATCTCCTCCATTCCCCCATTACCTCGTCCCTCCTAGGTCCAAATATTCTTCTCAACACCATGTTCTCAAACACCCATAGCTTCCTTTCCTCCTGCAATGTCAACGACCAAGTTTCACACCCAGTCCTCACAGCGAGTTTAAATGACTCGTAGGCAAATGAAAACAAAAATCAAGACGTATGAATTGAAGATACCGCATACAACATATCTAAGCTATGTTATTAAAGAGGTATGAATCCTGTGAATAGAGAAAATTATTATGTAAATGGTAGTGTTATTTTAATAGTTACTTCCCATGTTGCAAGTATGTGAATATGTTATAATACAGCCCTGAAAAAATTGTTGAATAATTTAAGTTTTAATGAAATTTATGTAAATAAAGAGATTACTGTAATAGTTCTGTTCTGATGTTTACAAAAGGCTTTGACCTATTAGTTCTTAAAACTGAAATATATATCATAATTCATATTACACAATATGAGAAAATAAGCCAATATGTATAAAAAATTTGTAAAACAAAATTCAGTGTAGTAATGTTTGATATGAAACGGAATATTGCATGAAATTTAAGTGCTTCTCATTAATGTATAATATTTGCCCTTTTAATTCTATGTAATGGCTTCTCAGTAATTCAAAATGGTATTTTCCCTTTTAATTCTAGTGAATATTAATGCGAATATACGAGTTTTAACTATCACATTTAACTACAAATTACAGACCCCTAAGTATTGCTTTGTTCTACATTGTACTCTCTTTGACAAATTTCTAATATTTCTGAAGTTCAAGATGTCTCAAGTTACTCTTTGTTTCCTTTACTTTAACCGAAGTTTTGCATTCACAATTATGGATATTTAGAATATGTAGTTGTATTTTACAATTAAATGGGCTTGAAAGAATTGTTAAAATAATTTTAATTTTGAGAAGTGTCTTTAGATTACTTCATTAGAAGGCCTATAGTACCTTCATTAATTATAAAATTACAGCAAGGTGTGTTAACTGTCATTACAAAATTACAGTTTTAATCCATTATTTTAACAGACAGATATAGCACACAAAATCATACTCTAAACTTCAGAGCGAAGGCAGGGAATCACCAAATTATCATGCGTGAAACGTCAGGATTGTCACTGAAATGATCCTGAATTTACAAGAAAAAGAGTCATCTTGTACGACATTTCTCCCTCCTGCCATAATGTAGTTGCAGCCTTTGCTCTTCTGTGATGTTATGTAGCGTAGGTTGATAGTTACTTACTTTGGGCACAACCTATTGGTCCCACCTTCAAGGGTCAAATGGGGACAATAGGCTGTCTCCGTATGTCGGTAACAAGCTACCAACCCATGCTCTGCAACATGCCCACATAAGTGAAGGCCTCAACCAGTCGTCATGTTAGCAACATTATATATTGTCATAAGGCAATATCATTTTGTGTTAGTTCCACTCAGTGGCTTATAATTTCTTGTACAGTATGAGAAATGATTCAAATTTTTGAAAAGTAGTTAATTGAATTTATTTGGTGATTCTTTTGTTTTACTGAAGTCAGTAATGTAAAGAACAGCATTTACCAGTACACAAAACACAACATGATGTCCACTGGCAATGTAAAACTGGGTGGTTTAGTAACAACTTTTAGAGTGCACATTTTAAAGTCATGCTGCTAGCATTTTGTTATATTTTCACATATGTCGGATAAATAACTGTTATGACCATAATTCTGCATCATCATACTGACTGATACATGGTATCAACTAACACTTCACATCTACAGCACTGCAATATTTTGTTCATACACATGGTTCCGAACATATATACTGCGTGATATTAATTGATAGTTTATTTGCCCCTGAGAAGAAACCACCTTTCTTAGTTAAGCATAATCAGTGTACCCAAATTATGTACAATATTCAAAAACCAAACTTACCTTTACTATGGCTTAAATAATATTTTTCCTAGTTTCATTATCATCACAATCATAATTATTATAATAATAATTATCATAACTTAAACTATAGTTAAAAATAATTGGAATAATTTTTTCATGAACAACACCACAATATTAATAATGATACAACCATAAAGAAAATTACAATTTTGTTTATTTACACTGCAACACAGAGCACTTGCACCTCAAAAATGGGCGAAATGTGTCCTGCAACCTACGTAACGTTAATACCACCCTTCTCAGGATTTCTGACACCAACATACCTACCACACATTTTTGTTTGAAGAACTGATGAAAGTAGTACTGTAAATGTATCACACAATGCTAATCATATTTTCAAGCAGAGATATAAGATAAATAACAATTCTTTCAATCCACTCCCAGGAAGTCTCATTAAAAGTACCAGTATCATTTAATGATACATAAACGTACAATGTTTGGCAGAAAATAATTTACTGATAATTCATGATGGAACTGCTAGAGAAAAGACACTAAAATAAGTTGAGTACTACATGCATAAATGCAATAGTTTAGCACCATAGATGTTTACATAGAATGACATACTGTTTATGAACTATTAATTTTTAAATTACTGAATTACAGTGCTATCTGGGGTTACATTCCCTCACTAAATCATAGTTGGGCTAAGGTTCAAGGGCACTCACACCTTCTTACACACTACATGAAGCATGTTGCACTAAAACAGAACAATGAAAAGACACAACTTTTCTTACCAGAACCTACTGACATCATCAATTTTGTATCTTGTTAGAAGCTTGTCTCTTTACATACACACATAAACTGTATTCCATTTGTGTTATAGATGATGAGAATAAATATCTAATATGAGAAAACAGATGTCAAGTGATGATGATAATGATAATGCTGATGATGAATGAATGAATCAATCAATCAATCAAGAGGATGGAATGATGGATGAATGGATGGATGGATGGTTGGATGGATGGATGAAGACTTTTTCTGTAATAAAAGATTAATATTATTTAAGAACAGATAATGATAAAAAGTATGCTATTTTATTACTTCTGCTTCTCTTATGCTACCATAAGATGAACTTGGTTCAAAATAGACCGTTAATAAGTGACATAAAGCAATTAATTATCACTTTCCCCAAAACATTGCATATTTCATTCAAACTGAATTCAGTCAAACACAGAACAGCCAAAACAGTTCTTTGAATGGCTTATTTTAAGTTTCCAAAGGAATATTATGCAGCACAGTCACTTTTTGGCTAATTGTTCAGTCTTCTTTTTACAACAAATCTCTGTAATGCTTTAAAATGATCTCAGCTTACAAAATGTGAAACACTGAAAATACTTAATACAAATACCCACTCTTGCATAAATCTTGTTCCAGTTCTTTACCATATGAGTATACATATAAAAGGTTAGAATGCAAGGCCATTTCAATGTACACTAATTTTTGGTATTATATACAGGTACACTGCATAATCTCATATGTCTAGCCTACCTGCAGGGATAACTGAAGTTTGAGTTTTTGGATGTGCCCAATAACATTGACAGTTTTATGAAAGATGCAGAGTTGAAATCACAGTGTACAAGACTGCAGTCTTTTGGGATAAGATGTATGTACTTTTGTAGATGTTTTCCAATGTTTCAGAGCAGTCAGAGGCCTACATCTTCAGGAAAGAAGTAGTTCACTCTAGGATCATCTGAAACATTGGTAAATATCTACAGAATACATGGCATGATATCTCAGAATATCATATACTTAACATTCACCACTACGACAACTTCAAATCTCACATAGAGTGTAAGAATTATCAATCCAGCAAACAGGATCTTTGTCGCTGGAGATATCCATTGGCTTGCAATAAATCACAGGATGTAGTCAGTGCACAGTGTTTTCAAAACAGTGAGAGTGAAATGGTATTGGCAGTTCAAAAATGAAGAGAAAATCTATGATATAATTCAGCTTAAAATATTTGTGTTTGTTATGCTTTTGAAATACAGTTGCATCTACTGTCTGCTCTTTGTAGTGAATCTGTTCCATGTGGCCAAAAAAAAATTTTTTTTTCAAATTTCACAATTATACGTTGATTCTGTTTGGATATATGAGGAAACTGACGCACCATGAAATGTGAATCTTTGCAAACACAATATACCAGATCTCAAATATATGAAATAGGTGACACTGTAGTCACCTTTTCATTGACATGGATGTTAGGCATGAGTAACAAACTTAAAGCAAATAATTTACAATAGAAAAGGATGTGTGAAATAATTTCTGAAAAATCACTTCCATTCAAAACAAAAAAAAAATGGCTGTTTTCATTATGTTTCTTTTCCCTCATATCAAAACACTGCCGGCAGATTTTAGGATTTGTGTTTTGGAAAAGCAGTTGTAGTTCAATGCCAGTATTTTTGATGCAGACAGATAACAGTCTGCTAGAAATTTTGTTCCTTGACACCAACTATGACGCGGGGCAATGCTATGGAATTTATATTCATCCCATGGATTCACTGTGTACAATAAGAGAAAGAAATACGCAGAGTGACCAACTTACTTTCTCTGAAAGAATAAAAATTCTAAACCAAAAACCGCTGTGTGTTTCTGCAGATGCCAAGCAGTAACATTTAACAAAGAAATGAAGTGTAGTGCATCCACCTCACTGACAAACTGAGCCTCTGACTTTGCATTTGCAACACATGCACAATTGTTGAAAATCTAAAATCTGCAAAACAATATATTGAAAATAATAACATTACATTTAATAGTGTGAATTTAAGAATCATTTCATAGTGTGAATTTAATAATGTTCTTGTGGACATCTACGATTCCATTTTGTACATAAAACTCAACAAATTTTCCTACATATCCATTTCAAAATTCACCTTAACAAATAAGAAAACAACTAAGAATATGGGAAATTTAATGTAAGACTATCTTACGGTATATTATATAGCTGTGTTTAGTAAAACAGTCATTGTGGAAAATTCAATAGAATGTTTTATGGACATGACACTTAATTATAAATTATACAAATCCTTCAAACAAGAGCAGAAATAACAGCCTTATGTTTAAATGTTTTTGAACTGGAAAGTGGCTATGAGTCACAGACAGTTATATAGTAAGACATTATTAATATGAAACTAAATGAAACAGATATCTTAATATGCACTGGATTTAATTGGTTCAAAATCAGGCGGTAATGGGACTTAGTGACAATTGTTAAATCCTTTAATATTAAATAAACATAGGTGTTCATTTACCAATAAGTTTCATGTCTTGTCAGGATTGTAGTAATGAGGTAGGTTTGAAGTTTTTGTGTTTGTGGAAGTGAGAACTGGAACAGTTCAACCACTCTGATTACAATAATTTTGTGTTTGAAATTTCACAGAATGGTGATGAATCAGAATCTAAGCACTTTCAGTATCTAGTCTGCATTTCATCTTCTCTCACATAGTGTTCTTATACTCTAGTCTGCTGACACAGATTAACACCATACTCAAATGACATCTCTCCCCATTGTCTCTGGCTTGACAAGATTTAAATAAAATTCAGTGACTTAATTTTTGGTAGATACAGGACTCTTTCTTATTATCCTTCATCTACATATTCTTATGTGACTGAAATCCTCTACATAGTTAATATGCAATGGATGAACCTGAAAGCTTAAATATCATACTATCAAATTAACAGAATTAAATCACCATTATCACTGAACTTCATATAACAGAGTATTCAGATATGAGTTTCATCCTAGTGAGTGTGACTCTTGTATACCAGGCAATAAGTTACAAAAAAAATTATACTGTATTTCTTTACTGTCATAGGGCATGGCTTTGACCACTCACCCCCACCTAGTGTTGAGGTTAAAGAAGGAGTAGAGCTATTCATCTACTCCCCCTGTGGGCCTTCATGGCCTGTTCTGTCAACATAAAATTTACTTTCGAAGAATCTGGATTTGCCACCATTGCATAAAATTTCATTCATAACATCTGATCTTCATCACACATATTTTCATCAAACACTGTCTGCCTTATTTATAAAATACTATGACAACACTGAAGCAGCAGTCGCTGCACTCAAATGTTTATATTTGCATAAACATTCCTTGGTATCTTTTCATTAATAATTAAGACTCTCATATATATATATACACACACACACACACACACATATATATATATATATATATATATATACATACATACATACATATATATACATTTCTGTGTGCTATGTAGGTACATGAGTCTTCTTTCATCACTTATGTGTATTACATATCCATCTGTTATTTGAACGTTGGTTTTCACACACACACACACACAAACACACACATAAAATCTTCCAGAGACAAGGTTCAACACATGTGGTTAAACGCTTTAAACACCGAATTAAATCCCATCTGCCATCTGCTGGCATTATTAGGATCTCACCATATTCTCCACGTTAGCAGGATAAGGGTTAATATGTTTTGTTCTTTAACACAGTGAGAAGCCAAAGAGCTACCTAAACTTCCAACCAGTGACATTTCCTGATAGTGTTACCCCTTAGAGCATTTAAATAACATTGCCAAGCCATAAAGTATGCTTCTCCAAGTAGGATATGAATTTTTAATGTCCAAGCATTTGCCCTCTATGAACAACATTTTGGAATAAGGTGCAGGACGTTAAAATTAAATCATCACCTCCCACAGTAACATCCTAGGTGTCAGAAGTAGGTTGTGTACTGTCAAAATTTAATACAATGTATCACAATGGTGATGGAAACATCCTGTGCTTGCAAATATTTTGCATAACATCCAATAAATTTCTTCAATATAATGTTAATGAGACGACAAATAAGTAAGGATAATAATAAACAAATTTTAATGGGCATCATAAATCAGTGTATTATTTAAACACATGTATTCGGAAATAAAAAATTACTTTCCATGAATACAAAAAGTGAACCTTATAAAGTAATATGGAGTTCCATAAAACGTGATAAATAGAAATGAAAATCACTTTAAGTGAAGCTTATTTGTTTTTTGTATTGTAATGGAATTTTCATGTGGAACCATTATTATCAGTCTGTGGATCATGGGGTTATGTAGAACACCAACTGAGAAACACTGTTTTTATACAAACCTTACCTTTCCATGATGTACATTATCACACAACAGGTTCTGGCTACTGGATAATATTAGTGTAACTATCGAATAAATCTCATTATTAACATTTCCTCTACATAAGATATGGTAAAGAAGCTTTGCATTCCATGCAATGTGGACAAAGTCTTTAATAGCTAAGCCACTCTCAACTTCTCAAGGGCCCTCTATCATACACATAGTTTTAAATTTTAGTTTGATAATTTCAATAACCATTTGAGTCTAATTGCAGTCAACAAGTTGAAATAACTAACATTATTCTCTCCTTATATACAACACTATTATGATCAGATTATGATATAATTCAAGAGATAACACTAAAATATAAATATATTTGGAGCCAGCAGTAGAAATATAGTCAGTTATGCACAAAAGTAAAATGTTAAAGGACGCAAAATATAATATGTAATTATTATTCTATTGCTGAAGTTCCCTAAATAATCTGGGCCTACGTTATTTAGTAGGAATAAAATAAACAAAAATTGAAGCAAGATAATGTATAGCATAAATGTAAGTGAGCATAATGAATATGACTGCAGTATCCAGTATGTAGAAAAAGGTAGTCTGTCAGGCTGATGTTTCAGCGATTTTATTACACAAAGCATAGAAGTTTTTGCCAAGTAATAAAACATGCTAAAATTCCTGACTCTTTTATTCAATTGCCTCCTAAAACCCGACAGTACCTCTGCATTAAACAGTTTCACCTTGGGAATCATCTAGTATTGGATTATTATGAAATAAACCAAACACAAGCATCAGCTGCAATGATCATGCACTTAAAATGTCAGAAAAAGACATATGCAAATTAGGAAACCACAAGTTTCTACAAACACCTCGGCAATTAAAAAATTCTCAACTATACTCATCTTTTTGAAGATACATACATATATATATCAACATCATCATCATCACAAACATCAAGGATTGGACCCTTTGATCTGTTCTGTCTCCAGAGTTACAACTGCTGTCTCCGTTTCTTCGGTCTTCCAATTGTTCTCTTTCCTTGTGGTCTGTAGTAGTATGATTTCAAGAGGATTCGGCTTTGTGGCATTCTTTGCAAGTGTTGACATCAGTTCCATCTGTATTCATCTAGCTTGTCTAGTATGCCTGTAATCTGTAGTTCACGGTTTATGTAGTCACTTGTCTTCTGGTCTTAAAGGGTGTAGCCTGCCAGAGGTCTCAATAACTTCATTTCTGCCGCTTCAATTCTTCATCTTAGTCAGGCTGTTAGAGCCCAATTTTCTGACCCATATAAAAATGTAGGTAAAACTAAAGTGTTGTATATTTTAAAAATAGTTTCTCTTCTCACTTTCCTAAAAATAGTTCTCTTAATAGTATCTATCAATTGTAAAATTTTACCAATTTGGATTCTACATCATTGGAAAATTGATAAGAAATAATGCAACCTAAATAAGTAAATTGGCTAACTTGTTCTAGTGTTTCATTGTTTAAAATAATTTTTGTTCTTAAGTGATCTGTCCCAATGAAACCAAATACCGTCGCCTTTTTTTTTTTGGCAATTTCCAAATTATGTTCTTTAGATATACCATATAATAAATAGACTGCCTTTTGCAAATTGTCTTCTGTGTCAGAAATAATAAACTGGTCATTTGCAAATAATAGTGTGTTAAAATTTAACATTTTGAAATATTTTCTAGTTTTTAATTTCTGTAACGAATGTGTATATAAGTATATATATATATATATATATATGTATATATATGTATATATACACATACATACATACATACACACAAAGCTGCCACTAATGGAGATTAAATGGACTGCAAGAAACTCTTTTCTAATAACTTCTTCTTTCACACAATCCAAAATATATTAAATTCTGAAAATATTTTATATCCAGTTATTTTCCTGGTAACTTGGTGTAAATCTCTCATTATTTAGTACATATTTAACTGAAGACTTTTTAAATTTTGAAACTCAAGGTACTATCAAATCTGAGCAACATTAAATCATTGAGGATATACTGCTTGTCCTGAACAGATTAAGCTTAGTATTTAAAAATGTTTCCATAATGTCACTTACATGTGTATGTTTTACTTCTTCTGGGTCAGGGAGAAGCGAGCAGTCATACAAGAAGTCATATCAGCCTCATAACACCAAACAATGTGCCTGAATGCTACCTCATTTTCTAGAAGTCCTGAGAACTGGATATCCTGGTAATATTTGCATTTTTTTCAGTTACTCCAGGTAAATGCTTGGATAATCCTCAGATGGACCATAACCACCTCTTTCCACTTCTTTCCCAGTCTATCACTCACTACTCTCATATCACTGTATGCAACATAAACAATGCAGTTGAAAATGGGATGTTAAATGAGGGGAAATAAACTACTCCAGGCATTTCCTTCATTCTATCCATACAGTAAAGTGGTTAAAGCAATTGAGGCAATGTGACAAGTTCTCTTAAAGTTTCTGTAATAATATCTGACGAATATTCTGTGCTTGATTTTCTGTTCCACTTGACTGGGCATTAAAATATCTAGAATGCAGAACAAACAAGTGTTATATAAAATTGTATTACTTATGGATAAGTTTCCTTATCATACCTACATCATTCCCTTTCTCAAGGCACACACTTTATCTGGGTCCTCCTGACGCTGGCAAGTTCTTGCAGTTTCATAAATTCTCTTAAATAAGTGTGGAAAACCAACGTAACTACACACTTCAACTATTCAACCACAAAATATGTCCAGAATAACAGTTTTGTTAAAAAAAATACAGGCACATAACCCATATAGCAATCTTCACTCTCAGTTTACCTTACAATAAGATCTGTAAATATGGAAGCCTGCCGCTTTGTATGATTTTTTCTTTATCCTGTTGCCAATTTAACTATATTGTGGATCCATGAAATGCATAACATATGTATGTACGTAGCATATAAATA
>Ga0123355_10005289_pt1 | contig 18861 bp, 11 predicted proteins | sample TergutEmb28metaG_3_FD_89872 | JGI IMG/M metagenome (GOLD analysis project Ga0123355, IMG submission 89872) | Embiratermes neotenicus P1 segment gut microbial communities from Petit-Saut dam, French Guiana - Emb289 P1 | ecosystem: Host-associated > Arthropoda: Insects > Digestive system > Gut ... | reverse complement strand
GTGTGTGTGTGTGTGTGTGTGAGTGCGTGTGGGGGTTGCCGGTATAATGTATCCGTTACAGGGATTGTATAACGAATCCAGAGTTCGAATCCCAGCATCGGTAAGAGATTCTTGTTTTCAGAACTTCTGGAGCAAACCCCAGCCTAAATTCCTCTGGCATCTCTGTTTCTTTCCATGGTAAATCGGCTGGGGCCTGAAACTGACCACTAACATCCATCTAGTGCAGAAGTTAAGAATGAGTGGAGTTGTGCAGTTTCTCTCTCTATGTACCTTCTAGGTGTGGACACTGACAAGTTTACCTCTTACGTGTGTAGACACTACTGCGTATGCATTATCGTGGACCACTGGCTCATCAAACCTCTTTATAACTTTTCGGAGTTGTCGCTGTAACACTGAATGTCACCGATATGCATTATACTGTATGGCATAGAACGAGTTGGGAAAATGATGGTGACTGACAAGTAAGGCATTGGGAGGAAGATGTCGCACAGCTTATGCTACCGGATATCCACTTGGAGACGCAGAGGGAAAGTGCTAAGAATCACAATGAAAATATCGAATAACCCGGCCGGAATTTCAAACAGGTATCTCAAACATAATTCTACAGTTTTACCACTGTACAAAAACAAAAAAAGCTGCCGAGTATGAAAAACTGAAATCTTCCCGAAGAAAGACAAGCTGCTTTTTAGACAAACCTTACCCAGTACAGGTGCGTAACCCAAGTAGCCTTTATCTCCGTCAGCAGCGACAACATATCCCAGAAATTAGTCACTCCAGTCACACACTGCCAGTCGTTCATGATTTCCAGCAACACATGGGTCCCCACTTTTTTGTGGGGTTTGTGGGGGGGGGGGTAATTCAGTGGACAGAAAATTACAGGTTTCATATTTCTCTGAGTTATGCACAACGTGCATTACATTCGTATTAACTATCGTATCCAGTCAACCCATCAAAGCACATTTCTATAAGGTAAGTGTAATCAGGTTATAGAATTGTGCATTGGATAAAATAGATTGGAAGTTTGTCGTCTGATCTCCTGGAACAGGTATTTCATATACGATTTTACAAATCTTTCTTCCTTTCTAACTTTCTTAATTACATCCGAGAATTGAATCTCACTTGAGAAACCGATAGATAACCTTGAATAAGAGCTTTCGTGGCTCTCCTCAATCCACCCAGGCAAATTCCAGTATAGTAGCTCTATTTAGGCCACTGCCACTTCCCTCCATACACTTTCAAATTCATCATTCACTGTTTATGCTAAAAGCTGTGAGATATAAACCATGTCGTTTAATAAATTAAAATAGTGGGTCTAGATAAATTGAAAAATAATATCACTAGATTTCACATTAAGCACATTTTTAGGGTACATGCATTTTATACCGCATAAAAATTTGCTCAGACCTCGAAAACCTATATAAATAGTGTTATTAAACAAACACAAGTGTGCAGGCACTGATATTATTTCACAACAACATGGAAAGGTAAACACAAGAGGTCATATACGGTTCTCATTTAAACCTTCCACCAGCAGAAACCTCAAACACCACATTTTCCGAACAGCAAACAACTTTGTATTTGTACGAATCAATTACGCCTTCAAGCCTTCGGGGTCTGAACTTCATATAAGTAGGCCCACTGTCGATGGGTCAAACGGAACACAACCAAGCTGTTGATATTTACAAATAACATAGTTTTTACACACAGATAAATAAGTATGGATCTCTCAGATTTGATAACGAAACGAATGTTGGTACGAATAAAACTTTAATGCACAATCCAAGTTTTAGACACAAACTAGAAGTATTCTTTCTGTATTTGATCTGCGTAGTGGTTGGCACTTCTGTTTCCTGTTCCAGTTACGACTTCCAAACCGTCCATCCCGACTGTGGAGTGTCACAGTGCTCATTTCGTCCTAACAGATCGCGTGCTCATAACTTACAATTTGTCACGACCGTCTCCTTACACGTCCTTACTTCTTCATTATTTCCATTAATGTTTTCATTTCTTTATCAGTATATGGGTCTATAACCTATGTGGCTGGTAATTGTCGTTATAAGCACCGAAATTAGGGCCAATAGAGTGTAGTCGGTGATCTTAGAACGCTGAACGGATAACCGCAACAATACTTCCAAGACGGGGAAAAAAAATTATGAAAGTGCGGATTGCGGATAAGATTATGGATATGGAAACTTCGACAAGTTAGAAAATTCATCCGACAATGAAGTTTCTTCGGCTGCAACACGTGTGTTGTGACTGATAACGTCGCCGTGTCTAAAGTAAGGGTGTAAGCAGGTTCAGTCCACTGAAATATTTGACCGTCTTTCTTGGTGGGTTTCATCAACAAAAAGAATCCTCACATAATATTAAGTTAGCCTATATCATTCACACCATCCCAGTACAGAGCGATACTTCTTGTAGAAGCTTCTCCACAGCAGGATGCATGATTTAGGACCGACGGACCTGTCTCACACTCAGTGCATTTGATGATGTTGTTTTCGTGAAAAGCAGGTACAGGTAAACTTCAGATTGAATATTTTATTCCATTATTAAAAGAGCATTGTCGTGTTTACCGACAGACTCTTTCTTCTTATTCTACCTAATCATTTTAGATTACAGGGTTATTATTGTATCTGATAACACTCAAGGACAAAAACACACAATCGGTAGGACTTCTCTGGACGAGGGATCGGCCTGTCGCAGAGACCTCTACCTGACAACACACAACATACAAAAAAGACAAACATCCATACCCCGGTGTGATTTTTTTTTGTAAAACTGTGTCTTTATTGGTACTTACACGTTACAAAGTTAACAGGTTGACTCATGTTCCTTACTGGTCTCTTTGTGCCATATTCTACATAGTGCCACCGCCAGCCGTGGTGAGTCCTTGAGGGGTTGGGAGATGTTTGCTGTCCAAAGATGTACGGTGCCGTACTATCACCTTTTAGCCCGGCTTTAAAAAATCTGGTGCTGATGGGGAGGGGGAAACTATAGCCCATCCAGGTACCTTCCTACTGTGGGTGTCTTGGGTGATCGGTGGTACTCTTTCCAGCGGGCTCGTTGCAGGAAGTCCATGTAGTCGGTAAGAGAGAGGCGTCGTTGTGTCTGGAGACGGTATGCTACTAGAAGGGCCACGATCCATATTATCGCCGCCTGCTTTGGGGGGGGGAGGGGCAGTGATGAAAAGTCGGGCGTAGGGTCCACTCCCCTGGTATGTGTTTGGGGTATATGCGTAGTATTGCCGCTACCTGGTTTTTGTTCAAGTCCATATCACTGGTCCTACCTCGCAGGCAATTAGTCGATGCAGTAATGTATCTGTTGCCCCGCATCACACGCAGGACGTTGTAATGGAGAGATGAATTGCAGCCAAACGTTCGTCGATCGGTATTATTCCGTGTATGGCAGGATGCCACGTGGATTTTATGGTGTCGGGAAGTCCGGTGGTGTGTACGTTCGTCCATACTCGCTGCCACGCGATTCCAGGGTATTTGAGGGCAATCCGCAGCTCGCTGGTGCCGTTGCCCGTTGTGGCCAATGTTAGCAGCAGAAACGATTTTTAAACTTTTGCATGGGTTCGTCTGTGCCTGGTGGGGCAACATATGCCATGTCCAAGGCATAGTGACGGATATATGATATCCCGGTTGAGAGGCCGTGTAAATTAGGGGGTTTAAAAATCGGTCCAGCGAGGTTCCACTTTCTCATCAGTGTTGTTGTAATAGAGTTGTTCTTCGTACATAAGAACCATAGTCAGGCGTACAGGAGCGTCTTATATTTAGCATCTATGTTCGCCAGGGCTCAGCCGCCTTGTTCTTTAGGACGTTGTAGGGTGGACACAGGTACCCGAAAGATTGCACCTTGCCAAATGAACCAAGTGCACACAGTTGTACGTTGTTGCACGTGCTCCTTAGTAGGTGGAAGAATTTGTGCCAGATACAAAATTTCGCGAGAAGACATCTGTGTACATATTGTATTCGTTGTGCGAGGCAGAGGGTTCGAGCATAAGCCTTACGTGCTTGTGCACGTACCGACCGTAAGACTCCTGCCTAGCTGACTTTCACCGATTATGCCATAATGGTTCCATATGTGATCCCCAAGATCGTGACTTGGTCGTGAGACTCAATTCCGAGTGCAGTTGCTGACTGCGAGCACCCCCATTGGGAAGGGCCTTCGATTTCTGTGAGTTGAGCTTGGATCCGGTGGCTTTTTCGTAGAATCGCACGGCCTCGTGGATGATGGCGAAATCTCGAGGTTGTGTTACATGGACGCTTACATCGTCAGCGTACACGACGACTGGGGGATCCGCGTACTTCGGCCTAGTCTGATGCCCGGCAGGTTGTCTTCTAGTGTGCGAAGAAGGGGGTGCAAGCAAAGTATCATACTTAATGGACAACCTTGCCGCACTGCACTTTGGATGGGTATGGGCCCCGCCAAAGTGCCTTTAATTTGAACTGAGGCCGTGGAGGGCGTGTGGCCTCCCGATGAACAATTTGCTGATGCCATATCGGTGTAAGATTTGAAAGAGGTAGTGATGGGAGATACGATCAAATGCGTGTTGGAAATCGAGGGTAAGTACACAAAGGGGTTATCCTGATGACTCTGAGTAGGCAATGGCTTCTCGTACTAGTGATGCCGCTTCCAATATGGAGTTTCCAGGAACGGCGCAAAACTGACTCGTATGGAGATGATCCTTTAGGACATGGCGCAGACGACATGCCATTATCCGAGCTAAAAGTTCTGTTGTCAGGAGGGAGATGGGGTGGTATCCATTCGGTGTCCGGTCGCCGTTGGATTTTGGCAGACAGACTAAGATGCAATGTTTCTGTTGAAGTGTATTTTTTTGTGTAAAAACATCTGATTCGTTAGCTCAAGTAGGTCATGTTTTATAGTGTCCTAGTTAGCGATGTGAAACTCCAGGGTAAAGCCGTCGATGCCTGGCGTTTTGTGCTTGGCTCCTAACCGCAATGTGGATAAGAGTTCCTCGGTGGTAATAGGTTGCTCAAGCAGGTCGGCAACCTTCGTTGGACAGGTGAGTGGTTTGAATCCTTGCAGCCTGGTGACACATGTTTGGTCTGTCTCTATAGGTTGTAATTTCCGGTTAGGATGTGTTACAAAGGTGTTAAGGACGTTGAGGTGGCCGGATATATTGTTGCCCTGCATAACTATTATTTGATGGATGACTCTTGTCTCACGTCTTTTGACCATTTTGAGAATATGGAAGGGGGAGGGTTCCTCATCTTCAATTTTGTCTTGAGCATTGTTGTCCAGCATGAACTTTCTCCATTCGCCTCGTGTGTAAGCGTACTATCTTGGCTTTATAGCGTTGGAGTGCCGGTAGTTTTGCGGGTTTTGGGATGCCACTAAATAAGATGTCATATATGCACTGAAAGAGGTGATTTTCCATAAGCTTATAGTCTTTGTTACGTTCGTACTGTTCTTTGCGGATGCGGATAGGAAGGCGTTTTTTATATACCGCTCCCACAACATGCTTATATCGAGATAGTGTTGTTTATGAGTCTGACATTTTACCCACTCAGAGCTTATACTTTTTTCGAGATGTTCATCTGTTATAAGTATGGGGTCCAACTTCCATCTGCCTCATGCTCTCTGCAAGTCGGTGTCCTGTACAGTAATGCGCATCGCGACAGCGTAGTGGTCCGTGAAGGCGGCAGGAATAATTTATATTCCCATTTTTCTGCGCTTGGGTTCCGAGGTTATGTAGAAACGGTCTAGCATCGTGGCTCCATAGGAGAAGTGGCATGTGTATGTAGATCGGGCGGGGTTCTGTTTCCAAGCATCGTTTAGTACTAAACCGCGGATCATCTCCGTGAGGGCTCTGCTAGGTTCAAAGTGTCCTGTGGTGTCACTGGGGTGTAATACGCAGTTGAAATCACCCCAACAAGCAGATCGGTAGGACCGTCGTGAAACAAATATGGCAGCTCGGTGGTATAGAATTGTTCTCTGTCGGCCCGCCTTGCTGTTCCTGACGGTGCGTAAACGTTGATGAGTCGTAATCCCGTATAGTCTGCCGCTATCGCTCGTCCTGAGGGCAAAGTATTTATTTTTGTGAGATGCAACGTGCTCCTCGTCAGAATGGCCGTTCCGCGTATAGAAGCTCCGATGTTTAGATGTGTGTGATAACCATGAACATTCAAAGCCTCCGTGCTCGTCACTTCTTGGGCAAAGATTATATCAAAGTCATGTTGTCGTATAAAGTCAGCCAGCATCCCCACTCTCGTCCGCGCGGTTATGCCATTGATATTTAATTTGGCAATTTTGATGGTGCTCATTGGGACGGTTGGTGGAATGGGGGGATTGTTGTGTTGGGATGAGATGTCAAGTCTTCCTGTCTTTGTGGACTGTCCGTCGCGTGCTGCTGCGAGAGTGTTCGTTCTGTGGTTCTCCCGTCTTCTCCACGTTCATTTTCTTGGGTCTTTTCGGGCTGATCCTCATATCGTCTTAAGCTCCTTCCTTATCCTGCTGCGGTAACTCAGTGTCCTTTCCTTCTATAGTCTTGTCTCCCTTGTCGCTGCATTTGCCCATGCTGTCTGTCTGTTGTTCTCTGTGTTCATGTTTATGTACCTTGCTCTGGTGTCGAAGCTCTCTATTCTCTCGTGTAGTTGTTGCATTGTGTACTGCGTCCTCCATTATGGCAACGGTGTCTTGCTACATTTGATTTTGTTGCTGTTGTTGTTGATGTGCCGTCTCACTGTGTGCTTCACTGTGTATCCGGTGCGATTCTGGTTCTACGGTTGGTGGAGGTTCCGTGTCTTCTATGCAATTGTCGTCCTCATGACGTGGCACGTCCATGTTGGGTGGCGTATGATCCACAGGGTTCCACAGTAGTGCCCTGTGCCCATCCACCGTTAGTTGTGAGGGAATGTGTTGAGTCAATGTTATCGTGACTTGACCTACTCTATTTGGAACTTTATATCTACATGTCTTCGGCCACATTTCCTCTATTACAGCCAGTACTGTTCCAAAGGGAGTGAGCGCGGTTCGTGTGACCAGTTATTTTACTTCAGGCGGTAGGTTGGCGATACGGACGCGTTTAGTGCCCATCCCAGCCATTGCTATGTTGGCTATCGATAGTACGCCGTTGTGATGCTTGTATTCGGCTTGTCCATTTGCTTCCCTAAGTAGGGCTTGCACATATACGTTATCTATCAATTTTATGTAAATTTGCCTTTTTGTCCCGTCAATTTGAATCATGCTGACAGTGTGTTCTGGAATCCGTAGGACTTGATGAATCCACTCGTGGATGTCATACTCGGTGATACATGGACTGGTTGGGTCGAATGTACACACTATTGTATTGTGACGTTCAGCCATTGTGTACTAGCACTACTCTTCTGTTATCACTACTTAACTTACGTAGGCCACTCGACCTTATTCACTACACTGCCTTTCAATTTCGACTCGAAGATTTTTCACTCCGCGCACAACCTTACCGGTCAGAAGCTCTGAGCAGACTGAATTCGAACCCGGAATCCCAGCAAGCGAGCGGCCGGAGATCCATGACTTTAACGGCGTGGCCACCGGGATCGGCCTAACATATACCAACTACAGTAATTTCTCTTCTTCACTTTCTACTTTTTACTTTTTAACCTGCAAGTAAGACTGAAATCAGTTGAAATTGGGCAGAAACAATTTACGAAATAAACAATATTGTTTGGAGGGTTAAGAAACAGCTTACGCAAAATAAACATTTACGCCTTTTTCTTAATTTAAGTTTGATATTAATAGTACAGCTTTCCCACCCTCTAAAACAAACACGTTTATGGGGTGATGAAATCGATATATTAAAATTACACTGAAATCATACTTCATAGAACTATTGCCGATAGATTTTACTTGCTTTTATTAAGTAACGTTTTTTTTATTTCTAACATGTTCCCCTAATGTTGTAAAACGTACGCACTTACATGGCGATTAAGTTGGTAGATTAAATTTACATTGAAACTATCACATTGTGAAAGAATTGCAGCATTTTTTACTCTTATAACGTAAATTAATTTCTACCCGCGGATGCGGATAAGACTTTTAGGATGCGGATGCCGTTGCTGATTATAAACGTGCGGATGCAGAGCGGTTGAGGGCTCTAGTTGTAGTGACGAGGTACGTGGTGAGAGACCGAGGGATCTTGTTTCGTTTGCTTGCTGGGTGAGGACACTTTTTATTTTCCAGGCTGAGCAGACCGAATCTGGGACTCTGGCGCTTCCCCGTGGAATAAAGCAGCCGGGGTATAAGGGTTGCCTTCACCTCCATCCAGTGCCGAGATCAAGAAGGAGTGGAGCTATGCCTTCGATATCCCTATACCTTCATGGTGTGCATACGGACAACTTTACTTTACCGTAATTTCCTTTACTTTTCGAAGATCTACAGTGCCCGATTGTCTCGAGACTTGCTCGGGTCATGTCACACGGTCAGAATAAAACACACCGAGCAAGAGCGGCACATAGCCCATGCACAACGCGGTTCAGCACTTGTGACTCTAAAGTCTGCCACTCGACACGATCCAGAACTACTTTCCACATTTACCTGTTTATTACCTCCCGGTAATTTATTTATATATTGGCCTTGCCGCATTTTGTCATGTGTAAGGCACTTTGTAATTTCTCAGGTGTCACTACCCTAATGTGGGCCGGGCAGCGTAGGCGGTATAGCGACTGGCTACGGGCTGGACGGTCCGGGGATCGAATCCCGGTGGGGGTGAAATTTTCCGCACCTGTCCAGACCGACCCTGGGGCCCACCCAGCCTCCTGTACCAAGGGTACCGGGTCTTTTCCGGGGTAAAGAGCGGCCGGGGCGTAACGATGACCCCTGACTCTCTTCTAGTGCCGTGGTCAAGAAAGAGTAGAGCTATACCGCTACTTCCCTTATGGGCCGTACGGCCTGTACAGAGTCTCAGTGCCTGTACAAGGGTGCACTTTCCTTTTTACTGCCCTAATACTATCTACTATACAATTGTGACTAGAAAAGCATCAGCTGCAATGTTTATCTGCGAACGAATCTACATGATGTGTACAAAAGAAAAAGTGAATCTTTAAAAATATCGCAAAATGCCCACTCGTTTCCTGTCATTCAGATCGGAATATTTTCCTGGGCGTTTTATTTTCAGACACTGTTTAAAATCCTTTTAATGTTGCCTTCGCTTACAGATATTCTGAGCTGTCACTTTCCATGGGATTTCTCCACCAAAAAACTTTTATACGCCCTGCTCTTCTTCCCCGCCAGCCTGCGAAACCAACATAATTCCTGGTGTATCTCTTCCTTGTGCATTATGTATTTCGTCTAATTTCATCTTTGGTATTTCTCGTGAGTAATTTGCTTTTTGTGACGAAGATAAAAAGAGTACGTTTCACGGCAATGCAAAACAACAGGAAAAACCACCGATAAGAGACAATTATTTGATCCTAGCCAGGAACCACACAGCCTGTGCGACGTCCTGTCCGCTGTCCGTCAGCCACTTTATTGACTCATCTCTTTCCTGTTAAAGCATTATTATGTCGGTGATTAGGTCACCAACATAAGAATGCTGTAACAGTAATGAGTTGTGTGTAAGAAACCTATAGCAGAGGCCGGGTAGGTATGGCATATTACCTATTAAGAATGTTTTCAAAGAGGGGGATGATTTATCGCCATTGCTTTTAAACTTTGCTTTAGAATATGCCATTAGAAGGGTTCAAGTAAACCTTGGTGGGCTTCAAATTAAATGGTACACATCAGCTTCTGGCTTATGCTGATGATGTTAATATACTGGGAGGAAGTGTGCATACTATAAAGAAAAACACAGAAGCTTTAGTAGTCGCTAGTAAGGAGAAGTAAGGCCTATCTGTTGTAGGTAAATTCTACACAGAATGTATGATGTACATACCTAAGGGCCTAATTAACGCCGCCATTATTAGGCACAGCTCCGTCTAATTCGAAACAGCAACGGCCAAGTCACACATTTGCTATGTACATTGTCAAATGTGAGTGAATCGCTGACCATTTTTCCGCTATTACGCGTGGTGGTAAGTTACCTTCTCAGATAACTGCAAGCTTGTGAGCGCACATATAGATATTAGTGTGGAAATGAAGATCTGACAACGGCGCTACATTCTTCCGCTTAAGCAAGGGCGTGTTACGTCAGACGCATGCGCAAAGACACATCTTTAATTCTCGACGTTTTGCTGATTACAGTGTTTGCTCTGATAGAAGGTAATACGTCATAAATACTGTAGTAACATTATCGTTAGCCTAATGTACGAGCACAACCGCGACCATCATTGATATATTATTACTGGCCATATTGGTGGGAACAGGACGTGGCCAGAATGGAATGGTATGAAGCGTACCGCGAATTTAATCTGCTTTTAACGTTTTTATGGCGTAATTTTGATTTGTTACTGCCGTATTGAAGTATGTGAACTGAGAACAACTGCGTAGTCCAAATAATCAGCTTTTCGCTAACACAACTCTTGATCATTCCTAAAATTACTATTCGGAGAGGTTTTGGGTTTTGCAGATTTACGGATCACTTTCTTCTCAGTTGCACATTCTTCGCTTTATTATTGTTATTAAAGGATAAAACGACTTGATGGCAATGGAATAATGGAACTTTTCCACATATGTTGAACAGACCCTACTTTCCTGACCGATGTGATTCGAATCCGGATATCTTCCGGTTCGAAATCCGTGGGGTATGGTTCGCTTTAATTCTAGGGGTGTGCAAATGTTTTCAAAATTAAAATAGTAAGTACATTGTACGCCACATATTCATATAGGCCTTACCATTTGCACTGTTGCAAAGAACACAAAATCTCTCAATCTTGGTACTCTCAGTTCAGCTGCAAAGACATTATTTTCTGTTGCCAAGTGTATTTAACAGCAGCCACGGTTGTCAGCAATTACGAATACAAGCATAATACAGGAACAAAGGCTTTTCGGCGGTTATGCAGAGTCCACAATGGTTATGATTTGAAAGCAGATAATCACATATTTGGTAGTAGTTATGATATGATCAGAAGATGGCAGAAACGAAAGGCACTGTAAGGTACACTTGGCACATCTTCAGTGCAGTGTTTGTTTACATATTTACTTATATCACAATTCGTTATGGAATAGCTCACGAACTGTTGCATTTATTGCAGGCACTTTGCAAAGCCTGTTTTCATAGATAAACAATTAAGATAATGTAAGAAGTTTCATAGATAATATATTTTATGCCGAAAGCAATTCTTGTTTAAATTTCAGCAATTTTCATGCAATTACTGAAGACATCCGTAAGAAAAGAAAGGGGAATTTAAAAATTCCTGGTTTCAGTTTTTACAGAAACGCCTTTTTCTGTTCAAAAGTTTTTGAACAATATGCACTCTGGAAGACAACTTGAAATCACGATGTCTCTACATACGCACGCTTAAGGCCAAGACTGAAATTCCGAATAAGAAGGAAGTGCCTGTCATTGTCATTTATTGCTGCCACCGTCTGTGCCTGTTTCAGTGCTTTTCGCAATTTTTACATTACAATGCAGGTACAGGCAGTAAGTTCCCCAAAACTTTGGCACATCTACTGATCTGCAGTGCGTCACATCCCAGACGAGGGAAACCTTTAAATAATATTGCTATCGTTTGTGCTACGTAGACCTACTGATGTAAAAATGGGAAGTTTCTGGTAATTTAAAATATTACGCACGTCATTTTGTACAAATTTTATTTGCGAATTTTAAATATCGTTCACGAAACGGCAATTTGTCGCAACGCACACAACGCATTGGACTGAGATTTAAACATTACTAGACAGTCGGGTTACAATCACACCTTCTGTCAAAATGTTCTGTGCACAAAAAATTCAATTTCCTTATATTTTCGTTAAAATACAACACGTTTAAATGCTGGTTTACTGAGGATCAGTCAGACTTTCCTTTTCTTGTGAAAATGCGTGTCAGTGAGTTACTACAAATTTTTGTTTCATGAGCGATATGTAAAACTGTAATGAAGTATCGAGTTCCGTAAAGTGCGGAGATTTTCTTGGCTAGGTGAGGAAATATTAGCCTCTTAAGAAGGTTTCTGCTCCGTGAAGTGAATTATGTTCAAAACGTGTGATAATGGCGCCGTTACGACTTCAGTCACAACTAATATGAAGCTCTTCATGAGTGCAATACAGATATAATTGTCCCTAAGCTTTATGTCGTAATAATGAAACTTGAATGTGGACTAATAACACAATTAAACAAATTCTTAAAACATTTTCGATTACACATACGACCTCAGCAGATTTTTACTCATCAGTTGATGCTATTAATCAAATGACGCTCAAGAAATTGTGAAGTTTTTGTGTCACCCTACACTTCATCTCTATAAAAGACGTTTGAAATAAATAAATAATTTAAATTAGGAAGAGCTGCACATTATTAGATTATGTTTGACAAAAACTGTAGGAACATGAGGTTAGAAACAAATACGTAAAAAGCACTATCATTGCAAATAAAATAAATATAAAATTTTTCCACAATACTGTGGGGGTGATAAAAAATTTTGTCGTTCAAATTTAGAATCAGCACATTATATTTAACTTAAAAAATTAGTTTTCTTTTACATTTTCGTAACAGTGTTCGCAGGTGAACTAGAATTGTCTACAGATATAATTATTATTCATTTAATTTGTAGGCCTAATTGCTTATTATTTAGGAGGTCGGAATAGTGTAACCAGCATAGCGACTCGCGATGGTTTGGACGCCTGGCGATTGAATCCCGGTGGAGGCGAGATTTTTCGTGCCAGTCCAGAGCGGTCAATGCCTACCAGGCCCTTCTGGAATGGGTACTGGGTCTTTTATAGGGGTAAGGCGGTCAAGGCGTGGTGCTGAACACTCATCCTCTTCTAGCGTCCATTTTTCGAATACGTTGGAACTATACCCCCATCTCCCTTCTGCGCCTGTCTAGGCAAGTCATGGGATGACCTATACCTTTCAATTAGTATTTATACTATTGCCGTACGAGAGAGAGAGAGCCTATCCGTTCTCGGAAATATCACTCTGATTTCACACTAAAAAATACCCATTATATTTTTGGGACTGAAATTTGGTAAATGCAATTACTTATTGCAGTTCACTAAATTAAAATATTTCACTAAATAGTGCTGGATATCACCGATATCGGCCTGCTTCAAGAAAGATGGTTGAAAGCATTAAATGTTCTGACTTGTATTTTGAAGTGCCCAGTTCCAAACACGGTTATGACACAGATAATCCAGCTAGACATTTTTGTTGTTTTACTCATTTCATACAGTGAACTGCCGTAGTAGTATCTCGTATCAGGCCACAGCTTTCCCCCATACCGTTTTCAGTCCATTAGTAGCTCACCTTTCTACCTTTCGACCAGTACAGTCCGGTCTGCGTAAAGCAATAACACAAAAGATATAGCACTGAGTTTGTCTAATTACAATTACACATAGTACATGTTTATGAGTTTTCGTTTAGATATTTACTTCTACTCTGTGTTCCGTACTTTAAGCAGCATCGTTAAATGACCTGAAAATCAATAAAAGCATCACGCTTTCTTGAGTGCTGTCAATAAACGTTTTTTTTTATTTTGTTCAAGAGCAGTAAATTACACTTAATAATAGTGCTAATGCACCGAGATGTACATTTTTTGTTTTGTAGTGCCGACAGTTGCCTACCGCAAGCGTCCTTCATTTGTCATAATCTTGTTTGTTACATGCAGTGTATTTATCACATTCGTAGTTATGGGCTCTATCAAAGGACCTGTTTTTATTTTCTTGTTCTTAAACCTCCTGACCCCTGAATTATCGTCTCTCTCTGTCTCTCTTTCATTCTCTCGCTCTACAGATTCGCATTACGGTTCCTCATATTTTGAAAGCCAATTTAGAACTTTTGTACATGGTTTATAAAGCGGAGGCGGGAGGGGATGGATGGGAAGGGAGACTATATATAAGATTCATTTACGTACTTTTTGTCATTACCCAATTTCCAGCCCGAGTCGATAGAGCGAGGCAAACTAAACAAGGTTGCCTCTTGCCTTGAGCCTATATTCTACCAACCGGGCGGCCCCTAGCGAGCCATCCTCAGCTGCCTAGTCTCTGATCATGATATGAAAATCAGACGTGCGATTCTGAACCAAGTAAAGTTGTTCCTGCGCATCACATAAAGGCATATTGGGGAGTGTAGATAGAGCTCCACTCATTCTAATCCCGTCACTAGGTGGGGGGAACGGTCACCGGCTGTTTTATCCCGGCATATGTTGGAATGAAGACTCTGTAGGCCCCCAGGCGAGTCTGAACGCTCTGGAGAATTAAAGGTTGTAATCAAATAATTAAGTAGCTTATTAATTAATCAAAAATCTAAATGATAACTCATAAATCGATTTACACACCAAACACGTCTAGCTAAACTCTTGTACGGCAGCAACATTTTGCTGAGAGACCGATAGACTTTCACTCAATGAACGAATTCCCTGTCTTTTGTAGAACACAAATTTCCCTTACAATATTTGCTAGAACCAATCACTGAGTTTAATCCAAAACACAATTGCACACAATATTACTCCAAGACGGATTTTAATATTATCTTACCATCTGCAACTACGCATCTCTGCAGTCTCTTAAATCTGGGTTTCTAAATTAATATTTTTACGTACCCCTCACATCGCATAACTAGCCCGTCTCATTTTTTAAGATTTTCAAACCCCAGTACATGAGGTACAGGGTACAGATTAGGTATGGAGGTCCTTTTGATGCTATCCTATTCTCTGCATCTTCTGTTATTTCCTGTTACGTAGGAACCAACTATTCTCTTCCCTAACGGCAAGAAGCTGCGCTGCGTATCCAGCAACATAGCGGATACAAGTCTAAGCTTTGGGTGTGTGACAGAAAGACGAAAGTTTCTGAACTGAAAGGTACCAAGAGTTCCCTGAATTGCGACAGCTCTTATTTTTATGTTAGATTCTTTCCTTTCTTCAGCAAAGAATATTCATTTATGAAATAATCACGATTTTTGGTGTGCAAGCGTGTTAATGCTTCTCTCTTTGTGCCCGTCTTTTCAGTTTCTGAAACGGTTGATCAGTTTTCACGTAACAAGGTACGAACCTATCCTTTCAGAAGCCAATTCGGTGTCATATTTTATTAATATCAGCAACAAGTAACATTAAGAACCTGACTGAGGCGTGAGCATGTCGTGTGGGAGCGACATTGGCACCAAATATTTATGATTCTGAACTGATCTATATTAATAGATCATCAAGAAATATGTACATCGTGTTCAGCTGCTTTTTTTTGTGTAAAATAACAGGTGATTGTGAGACAACTTTCTTTGGTTTGTGGTTCGATGGCAATAAATAATGACTCATGGAGATAGGCACGTGAAGTTTAATACAGAGATAAATCATAAGCCTATGAACACGTTATGCATTTCATGAAACGCTGTTTGAGTCGACATTATCCCTTGCCATGCGTCTAACCGGACATTGTTGTAGAAGTCATATTCCGAGATGCGTGGGACCAGAGAAGAGAGATGTGCTGGGCAAGTTGCAATGGCTTGATTACGTCGAAAGAGAAGAAAAAATTACTCAGCATGTACAGGGAACTGAGATGGATTAGAAGGGAAGCAAGATTATTATGAACTTTTCTGCAAGCGTTGAGAAATTAGACCTGAAAATCTGCGTCTCCCTTGTCGATAAAGTGGTCGAAACTCTAGCTGGCGTATTTGAAACGTAAGATAGACGCAGTAAATATAAAATAAATTGATCTGTACGCTTTGTTGGGAATCAACCCAACTTCATACATTTTCACAGAGTGGGCCCATGTACATAGAAGAGGCGCAGCACCAAAACTAGCAAATAGCAAAGGATCTTTATATAAACCTGTGCTGGTCCAGCACATGCATGTGATTACAATGGCGAACGGCTCAAAAGAAGCGAAATTTGAATTTCAGACGCTGTGCTTGCAAGCAGATTATTAACCTTATAAAACTCAGTTTTTACCACCAGGTTCAACATTAAAAAATTCGGAATTCCTTTCACACACAAAGAAGTATCCTTTCCTTAAAAGCATTAAAAGGCGAGTCTTTATAATGCAGCTACAAACTGTGTACTCTGTGAGGCAAGAATTATTATTTTTTTATTTTTTATAAAAGTCGTCAGTGGGTAACTTACTGAACGTTCGAGATCTCGAGAACACTGACTTAAATCAATTTAATTTATCTGCTTTGTGTAACTAGCGATATAAAATTTCACAACAGATTTTAAAGATGCAGTGTTGATAGACAAACTTTTTATTTGGGGGAGTACACTGTGTATATAGAAAGGAGTGTTCTGACAGTATAAGGTGAAGTAAGGCACAGCTGTTTCTGTGTGCTCTGGGAAGGCTTATGTGAGAGTGGAGTTATAGTTCCAATTAATCTGAACCTTAGCACCAGATGAAGGTGAGCGGTCAGATTCACAGCGCGGCCCCTTTAACACGGAGAGAGGAGCTGGACAGGCACCATAGCCGATTTGGACGCTGGAGAAGAGGAAGATCCCTCGCCACTGCTGTCAAGTGAACCTCTATTTCTCAGCTGTCTAGACCGTAGCTTAGTCACAATACCGACTGCGCTAAACAACTTCTGACTAAGTAAGTAAGTCGCGGGCCTTGTGGTACAGCACGTGCTTTTAATTGTTCATTTCTTTTATGCAAACATAAGAAGGTGAAGATGGCCCTTTCCACTGCATGAAGTCATATAAGGTTAATCGGGGTATAGCTGCACTCATTCTTAACCTTGGCGTTAGATTGAAGACAGTGGTCAACTTCATGTCACGGCTGCTTTGCCCCCAGGAAGGAGCACCGATACCAAATGAATAGAAGGCTGGGTGGGCCATAGAGTGGATGCGCTTACAGAAGAAGGGAAAATTTATTGCCCCTTTCAGGAATCGAACCCCGAAAGATCCAGCCCGTACCCAGTGAACATGAAACATGCGTACTGTTTCAGGCCGTACCTTCCCTCAAACTGTTATCGCAAAATGAACAGGAGCTTATGGAATCGAGAAGTTCCTTACAGCGTTCGTTGAAGCCTGGCATTGGTCCATAGTTGGAATGTTTATAAAAAAACTGTGCTATTCTTCATATCCCATTCGTCTAAACCGATTTTTTATGCTGTTTGCACCTACGTCCTCCGAATGGCTGTTTGGTCACCTTACGTGTAAACAAGACAGACAATGTACGTATAACACAACCTCCAAGCGCCTTCCTGCAACAAATGTTGCTGTTGAAAAGCAGTGAGTATTCCACAGCCTGAATTTACTTACATCTGTAGCCGTAGGTATGCAGCATGCAATGCATATGCGTCATATTGTTATCTGTGGTCTGTCCCGCTCTACAATATTTTTCCACGTTATCTCATAAACGGCACGATTCTCGGAAAAAAGTTACTGAACACAAAATGTGTTTTTTTTTTATTTTGTCTACAACTTTTGTCTGAAACATTTTTCATTCTAAGAAGAAATGAGCGAGATATGATCAAAAATGTACATTGATCTTCGTGTAAAGTACCCTTTATTCTTGTCAGATTCTAATGAAACTTCAATTTGTTTGACAGATTTCGAAAAAATTCTCAAGTATCATATATTATGAAAATCCGTCCAGTGGGAGCCAACAGATGGACGGACAGACATGACGAAGCTAATAGTTGCTCTTCACAAGTATGCGAACGCGCCTAAAAAGTATATTCACTCATTTCCTACCCGTTTTGCAGCACATTACCTTCTCACTCCAGGATCCGTTGTTACTAGCTACTCTTCATTATCGCACAAGAGAATTCTAATAGTGCGGACTTCGTCGTAACGCATCAGATAAGACACGAAACTGGAGCCTTGTCATATGCATATTAACTCGACCAAGAAGCGGATACTGTGCCTTTGACATGTTGAAATAAATCGATATGCGATATAGGAAGTGTAATTAATTAAACATCTCGTATGTGTTCATTTTTCCAAGGCGAACCTTTCCTTAAAGTGTCAACACAATCTGCACATTAGTAAAGGTACTGTAGGTCCGGTGACCTGCTTGTATTTAACAGTTCCGCGTATGGACTGCACTGTTGACCTGTAGACTATCTTTATCACTTCCTATTCATATTGATTAATCGGTGTTAGGTTTATTTCTTTGCAGTTGTCAGCCTGGATTTCTGACGGCAATTAAAACTAAACGAAAACATAGAGAGCGCATCTCGTAGACTTCGTTCAGACACGCCTGTTTATCCAGTGATTTCTATTCACTCTACAATTTTATTAATTTTTAGAAAGTAGTTGTTCGTGTATAGCGTAATCGAATGTATTATGAAGAAAACGGCCATTTTTGTTGTACGACACCCAGTTATTTCGGCATTCAACTGACAGTTTTGAAGAAGGCCACGAAATGCCTCGGTCAGGCAGCTGATTACGCGGTGGATATTTTGATTGGGCAAACTCGACACCTTCAGCAATCCTGCTAGATTCATGCGTTCAGCATTAAAATTACTTTCGTGAAACCAAGGATATGAAATAGGCAGCTGTGAATGAACGTCTTCTCTCTTTAAGTTGCTGCTTCACTGACCGAAGAGTGTGGTTGAATCCGGTCGAGTCTGTCTCGCTAAACTGCAGCTCTTCTGAAAGGAACTGCTGTATGAGCGTGGAGCACTGCATGAGTCGACTTGAGGCGCCTCGAATAAAGCTGGTAGTCTGTATTTACAACATGCTGGTAAGCCAGGCTACATTCGATTAGACTGGTCTCATCTTACTGCAAACTGGCCAACCTCCCCTTGCAGAACCCGATGAATGCATACTGTTAATGCTACTCAGCGCCAATTAACACAACAATGTACCAGTTAAACCTAGTCCGCATTGTATATTTATG
>Ga0123355_10005288_pt1 | contig 18863 bp, 13 predicted proteins | sample TergutEmb28metaG_3_FD_89872 | JGI IMG/M metagenome (GOLD analysis project Ga0123355, IMG submission 89872) | Embiratermes neotenicus P1 segment gut microbial communities from Petit-Saut dam, French Guiana - Emb289 P1 | ecosystem: Host-associated > Arthropoda: Insects > Digestive system > Gut ... | reverse complement strand
TTTTGGGCTTATGAACCTTATCGTGTTAGTCCTTTTGGAGAAAATCACATTTATTCATCTAGCCTTGTTCGTCAAAACTTGCTTTCAGATTTCTCTTATGTTGTTGCAAGGCATGGTAATGCTTTTAATCACATATTGTCTCTAGGTACTAATGTAGATGATGGTATAGCGGCTTTCAATCATGGGAGAGCCGTTAAGTTTTAAGAACAATTCCCGTGCGTCCTTATAAGCCTGATATTTCTCATAATGCTCAAAATTTTCTTTTGCCCTGTCTTTAAGCTCTGTGATTTTAAGATTCTTGCGGTCGTTGCCTAGGGTTTCTTCTACAAGCAAGCGCACCTCATTTTGCAACTTCACTTTCAGGTTTTCAGCACTAAGACTGCAATTCTCATCGTCAAACTCTCTTAGAACATACTGCAAATCATAAAGAGTTTTGGTTTTGATGCAATAAATACCTGCGTATTCAAACTTGCTGTTTCGTAGCAGCATTAACTTGCTCCACCCTCTTTGACAAAAAAGATAGTCAAAGTTTTCACTATGTGGCACACGAATAATTATCCGTCCTTCTCTTGCTAGTTTAAGCGGGGAAGAGATGCCGCCCTCTAGCCATTGTTGTAATTCATTTTGCATTTACTCAATCTCCTTAAACCAAAGGTCATAGTCTTTTTCACTACATTCGCCAGCCAAACTATGGAACAATTCTTTGGCTTGTTTAAGTCGTTTCTCAATTTCTTTTTCAGTTAATCCAAGCATATCCACGCCTATGATTGCATTATCATGAATTTCAATGACTGGTAATTCTAATGCCTCAGCAAAATGCTTTTCGCCCTTATCTGTTAAGGCTACTGAATCACCACAATAGGCAATACCAAGCTCCTCGCAATAATTGTCATAGACATCAATGTCGCCTGTATAGACTTTAAGAAATTGTCTAACGGTTATGTGTTGGGTTTTCATATTTTTTTTAAGCTCCTTCAGGAATCATTTTTGACAGCGGAATGAATGTAGCGACAGCAAGATTGACTTGGCGGCAAACTGCTCCGTGGGCAAGTGACATAACCTTAATTTTAAGCAGTGCAGCTGTTGCTGCCACCACCTTTGATATTCGCTTTGATGGTGTATGGTCATCAGATATTCGCTCTTTGTCAATTACTATGGGACCCGGTGGAAGCACTACGCGCACGATTAGGGTTAATGCAGGAATGATTGGAGTAGACAGAGCATGGTTTACTACGACGGGAATATCTTCTAGGACCTTTAACAATGGCGGGAGCGGTACAAACATTACTGTGCAGGGTGGATTGATACCCACTGGCAACGGTGCAGCGGATTTAGGGAGTGGTGCTAATAGATGGAGAACAATTTTTGCTTCAAGGAGGAGAGATGGCAATAGACTTAAAAGGTAAGGTTTTAAGAAGACTAAGATTGCCTACGACGGATTATAACAGCACGCCTGTGCAAATTACACCCGCACAGCAAGGAGACTTAAACTCAAGATATTTTCAAATTGAGATGTATGATGACAGAGGTAATATTGATTTAAGTATTTACGACACTGTTGTTTTAAGTGCAACTACACTTGGTGATGATGTAATTATATCTGAAGGGCAAATCACAGACGGAAAGGTTATTGTATATTTATCCGGAGGAATGCTAGAAGAGAAAGGCAGGCTCTCTTGTGATATTTCCCTCGCCGGTGTAAATGATGACGGCGAAAAAGTTCTTCTTACCAGTCAAACATTCTTTGTTCAGATAGCAAGGAGTCAGGCAATAAGCGACGGTGTGGTGAATAATGAAAACTATCATATCCTTGTTAGTCTTATTCGTGATGTTAGAGAAATGCAGATGGTTGTTAAGGAATTAGATGAACACTTGCGAAAAAGCGAGGGTGAGAGGGAAATAGCAGAGGGAGTTAGACGAAGCAATGAGACTATACGGCAATCTGCTGAAGCTGTTAGAAACAGTAAGCTCTGCTAGTGCATCTGCTCTATCTGCTGCTAACTCTGAGGCAAGCAGTGCTTCTTCTGCGTCTAGTGCCGCCACAGCTGTAGCTCAAGTCAGTGCTGCCCAAATTGTCGCTGCAGATGCGAGTCAATCTGCGGCAAACTCTGAAGCCTCATCACTGGTAGCACAAACCTCTGCCGCAAACTCTGCTGCATCAGCAAACTTAGCTCAACAAGCGGCTGCTAATTCTGCTGCTTCAGCGGAGCAAGCCCATACAGTAAGTCTAAACAATGGTACCAGGTTTGTCAGCGGAGTTACATCATTAAGTATTAGTTTTGATACCGGTACGAATATTGCCGCTACCGCTTTTGGCAATATTCAAGGTTTAAGGACTCGCCAATTTAGCGGCGGTCAGGATGAAATTAGGATAGATGTATCTACAAGCTATCATTCCTCAGTATCGGGACAAATTTCAACAAGTACGACAACAGAAGCAAGGACACGCATTCCCGGAGGAACTAGCTATGGTTCTGTAGGCAGTGAAACAATTTTCTTGCGTGCTGACGGGCTGCCAACTTCTCGCAGGGACAGTCATAATGTGGTAACAACTTATGTTTATGATAGGTTTGGAAATTTGACTAACACAATTATGAGTAACAATAATAGTTCATTGCGCTGCAGTCTTAGCAGTAATTTTCAAGAAACCGGTGAGCATATGACTCAAAGCTGGGACACACGCAACAGTGTGAACAGACCTCAAGCTGCAAGTGCGACGGATACCGAATTCAGTTCGCCTGCCGGAGTGTTGTCCAGAATCAGCCGTCCGCCCGGTCATCTTCAAGTTCAATCAAAAAATACTACTGAATTTGAGTATGATGAATTTAATGAGCAGTTGAGAAGTGTAAGCACATCAAACAGCCGAAACGATATACTCTATAATGCGCAAGGCAGAATTCAAAGATTGCAACATAATAACGGTGTAGGATATGATCTTGGGTACGATACACACGGAAACATCAACAGCGTTTCACAGCTGGGGATTAGTAAGCAGTTTGATTATTTGACAAGCGGCAATCAAGAGTTGACTACCTACACAAACAGTTCTAATAATATATTTACTCAACATGAAAACTACGATAGGTACGGTTTTAACCATGCCACCCATACTGTAGTAAACGGAGCAACTGCACAAAACACCGTTCAAGCTGTATTCAGCGACAGGACAACATCAGGAACGGGTTCATCTGATCGTGTGTCACACGCATCACAAGTTAGGAGTATTAGTGATAGATTTGATAGGTGGAATGCAGATGCCGGAGTGGCGGCAGCCAATGTTGTAGAGCCGTCACAAACGACATTTGTGTATAATCAAGATGATAAATTGATGGGATATAATGTTCGTTCACACCTGACGCGCAGTTCAAACGGTACAACTACTAATGTAGTGCTAAGAGTAGAGGAGCAGGACAATGAAAGCGCTGTAGAAGGTCAATCCGGTTTTCAGCCTGCCAGCCAGCATAGGATAGAAATAAGAGAGTTTACCAATGAAGACAACGGTACGATCCGCTATAGATTTTCCGGTGAAAACAGAACATGGACAGATAATCATATATTAAGCCCGAGATTAAGACATTCACAGAATTATAGTTTCATGCATGGCGGTACACCCCTGTATATTGACACGCGCTATAACTATGACGGATTAGGGCGAATAAATTCGGCACCGAGAGATTTTTCACAATTGCACAATATCACAAGAACATACAATAATAACTTGACATATGAGCAAGGGGGAGCAGGTACCACTGAAATGGATGGATGGTATGAATATCCAACGGCAATCACCCTAGATGAACTCAACAAACTACTCATAATTATGCAAGAAAACGATATACCGCTACCTGAACTAGAGCCATTTCAAAAATATCAACTAGACTTCAACCCCTTAAAAAAGATTTCACATAAATACGAAGCAAAAGCATGGGGTCCGACTTTTGACGGCAAAAAAGAATTTTCTAAGATTCTAAACTAAGCTACTAGCTAAATTAAAAAAGAATGAACAAGTAAAAAAAGTTCATTCTTTTTTTTGTGAAGCTGATAATGGATTGTAGTCAAGAAATTAGATAGGTACAAGCGAATAAAATATTCATATAATTTATATTAGCAATAAGCTGGTTGTTTTATTTGATTAGTTAGAATTTTTCTAAAAATTCTATGTTGACGACGAGTTGTGATTAGGTTTTAGACACCAACACAAGAAGGCAAAATAGCCTTGAAAACTCATTTTCTGCATAAAAAAGAGAGGTTTTGATAGAGTCTCTCTTTTTTGTTATGAGATGTGTAGTGCTTTGTATTTTTGCCGCACGAAGTCATGAAAATTTTACAAAACTTTACACAGTCTTTACAGAATTTCGTTGTTTTGGGTGTTTTTTTATCGTACAATTAGGGGGTATTAAAATACAAATACAACAAAGTGGAGAAAATAAAAAAATGAAAAAACTATTTAGACTGGCGATATTTGTTTTATGTATCGCAGTGGCATTTGGTGCAGTTGGTTTATTTACGGCATGTGCAGGAGATTCTATCGCCGTTATTTCAAGAGATGCTGTATCAGGTTCAAGATTGTCATTTGACTATTCTGTTAGAAATGCAGAAAATCAAAGTTTGGCAACATGGCAAGCAACAGCCGGCAATCGTATACCCGGCGACCAATCGCCCTCTGAAGCGGCAGTAATCAGCACTGTGGCAGGCAACAGAAACGCAATCGGATACGCATCGCTTTCAGCCGTGCAAGGCAATGACAGGGTAAGAATGCTTAGCGTAAACGGTGCAAGACCCGGTGAGGCAGGCTATCCTGCTTTATTCATGCGTGACTTTGTTATTCTTGCTCCTGAATTAGAAACACAAGCATTGTTGCCTAGAACACAAGTATTTTGGGACTTTTTGCAAAGCACGCAAGCTAAAACAGCGACAGAATATTTTGGTTTGACCTTTGGGACTGATGGCAACGCATTTACCGCACCGGCAGACCCCGGACAAGCATACCCTATACAGGTGAGAGGCTCTACTACGGTAAGTGATTTAATGGAGCACTTAATCGGGACATTTGTAGCTCTTGTTCCTTGGGCGACGGCGGCTATGTTTGACTTTAACGCAGCAGGCTCCGGCAACGGGCGTGATGTCGGGGCAAACAGACCTCTTACTAATTTTCCGTATACTCCGGGGGCTGCAATCGGTATGTCAAGTGCAGGTGTGGACATAGGCGCAACAGGACGCACATTCCGTTTGGCTTATGATACAACTGTTGTTATTGTACACCCTAGTAATGCTGTTGAAAATATAACAGTTGCTCAAATCTTTGGTATATATACAGGTGCTATCACAAGCTGGGGCTATTTTACAGAGCAAGAGGCGGCATAATAAATTATATACAAAAATAAAGCTATTTTAGAAAAGGCTGCAATAATTTAAGTAGCCTTTTCTGTAGTAGTAGTTAGTCTGTGCGCTCTAAAATTTTACATTTTGGGTTATTTGGTAAAGTAATGATTTTTTTGGAACAAACTCTATATGTCATCCTAGAAACAGCTCACTTCCTTTCAAACAATCTCAATCGCAAAATGTAAATTTTTAGATGGGACGGCAGACTAGTAGTTATGATAAAATAATTAGGACGACATTATGCTTGAAAAATCTAAATTAAATCAAACTGACTCTTTTAGTCTAAAACATTTTTATGTTTTAGCTGTTTTGTCTTTTTTGCCGATTTTTAATATATTCGCCTTTATGAAAATCCGTCAGGCGGTTATAAATAATAATTTTAATGAGCAACAACCAAAAACTATAAAGCAGCTATACTATGTTTGTGCCGTATGGATGGCAGTATACATAGCTGCTCTTTTATCACTGACAATTTTTTATGTATCTGCTATGCTAGGCTTTTCGTTTATTGTTTCAATCATTATAGCACTTATGCTTGGGATGCTCAGTGTTGCCTTTTTTATAACAGGTATAGTAAATAAGGATATTTCATTTAAGAGTGCATTTTTATTGGCATCTTTAATTGTAATAGCAGTTGTCTTAGGCATCATAGTTTTTATTTTTATACGGGGCTTGCCTATTTTTAGAGAAGTGGGAGTGTTTAGATTTGTGTTTGGCAGAACATGGTTTATTCATCCTTTTGACTATTCATTAAATGTATACGGCGTGTTTCCCATGATAATGGGTACATTTATTGCAGCTATTGGCGCACTCATAATCGGCGGTGGATTTGGTATTTTAACGGCTCTATTTATATCTAGGTTTTGTCCTAAAAAAATAAAGCCTTTTATTACTCAAGCGGTTAATATGCTTGCAGGGATTCCTAGTGTAGTTTATGGCTTTTTTGGGCTTAGGTTTATTGTCCCTATATTTAATTCTATAAGCCCAAACGGCTCTGGCACAGGCCCACTGGTAGTGGCCATAATTTTAGGAATAATGATTATGCCAATGGTAGTGGCATTAAGTCGGGCTAGCTTAGATGCCGTTGACAAAAGCTATTATGAAGGTGCTGTGGCACTGGGTGCAAGTGATTCTACGGCGGTTTTTAAGGCGGTTGTGCCGGGTGCAAAAAGCGGGATATTGGCATCTTTGATTTTGGGACTGGGCCGTGCTGTTGGTGAAACAATGGCAGTAATCATGGTTGCGGGAAATGCACCGGGAGTTATTCCGATAAGACCCTTTGACTCTTTTAGGACACTGACAACCAATATTGTTTTTGAAATGTCATATGCTTCGCCCGGCACCTCACATTTTAATGCAATGCTAGGCACAGGTGTTGTGCTGCTAGCTACAGTGCTTTTAATCAATCTTGTGTTTAATTTAGTAAAGTCTTCAAATAATTCTAGGTCCCCCATTAAAAGATTTAGTTCATTTCTAAAAGCAAAGTTAATAAAGCAATCTGCAATAAATGATGACAACGAAAGCATAGAATTGAATAATACTGTGCAGCAAAAACATGGCGATGCTAATTCTGATTTTAATCATTCTCAAAATAAAAACTTCAACGATATAGCACCAGCCAATTATACAGCCGGTTTTCCTGTTTTTTTGAAAGTTCTTTCCTTTATTGCCGCCGGATTTGCCATAGTTGCTTTATCGGGCATAACAATTTATATTCTTGCAAACGGATTAGGGCATCTAAACGGTCAATTATTAACAGGTGAATTTAGTTTTGGAGGGCCTAGAACTATTGCACCAAGTATTGTGTCTACACTGATGGTAATATTATTAGCAGGTATAATCGCTTTTCCTTTAGGAATCGCCGCTGCAATATTTTTAAGCGAGTACACTAAAAAAGGAAGCAAATTAGCTAAAACTGTTGAGCTTGCTATAGAAACACTAGCAGGAATACCCAGTATATTGTACGGAATGTTTGGCGGAATATTTTTTGTTGTGTTTATGGGGTTAGGGCCGTCAATTACTGCAGGCTCATTAACCATGGCACTGATGCTGCTGCCGATTACTGTGCGTGCTACTCAAGAAAGTCTAAAGAGTGTACCTGACAGCTTTAGAGAGGGGTCACTGGCCCTTGGAGCAGACAAGGCACGGACGATTTTCAGAGTCATTATACCGTCCGCACTCCCCGGGATTATTGCTATGATAATACTTGGAGTAGGCAGAGTAGTGGCAGAGACAGCCGCACTTATGTTTACGATGGGAGGAAGCATGGGGGCAATGCCGGACGGCTATAGTTCGTCAAGCACTACCTTGGCGGTTGCTTTTTATCGTATGACTGAGTCGGATTTGTGGGTCAATGAGGCTTATGCAACGGCAAGTATTTTGATTATTGTAATTTTCACCTTAAATATTTTTGCAACGCTTATAGCAGGTCGGCTTAGAAAAAAACGCAGCACTTAAAGGAAACAAGGTATATATGAACGCAGATGAAAAAACAATTATTTCAGTTAAAAACCTAGACCTTTATTATGGGTCTTTTCAAGCACTTAAAAATGTCAACATAGATATTCCTCAAAAGGGGATTACCGCTTTCATAGGCCCGTCGGGATGCGGAAAAACTACTTTGTTAAAATGCTTTAACAGAATGAATGACCTTATTGAGGGTTGCCGTATTGACGGGGAAATTATTATTGATGAGCAGCCTATTTATGAAAGAGGCATAAACATAAATGCACTGCGAAAAAAGGTGGGAATGGTGTTTCAAAAGCCCAATGTTTTTCCTATGAGTATTTATGACAATATTGCTTTTGGGCCTAGGACACACGGAGTAAAAAAGCGTCGTGATTTAGATGAGATTGTAGCTTCTTCATTAAAAAAAGCAGGCATTTGGGATGAGGTTAAAAACACGCTTAATAAATCTGCTCTTTCTCTGTCAGGCGGGCAGCAGCAGCGGGTATGCATTGCCCGAGCACTAGCAATAGAGCCGCAAATCATCTTGATGGATGAGCCGACTTCTGCCCTTGACCCAATATCTACTGGGATAATAGAAGAGCTTTGTGAGGAATTAAAAAAGCAGTATACTATAGTTATTGTTACGCATAATATGCAGCAGGCTACTAGAATATCTGATAAAACCGCATTTTTTCTCTTAGGTGAGATGCTGGAATTTGCCCCTACTGAAGAGCTGTTTTCGCAGCCAAAAAATCAAAAGTGTGAAAATTATATTACAGGGAGGTTTGGATAATGTATAGATCTAAATTTCAAAAAGAAATCGATGCCCTAAATATAGGGCTTATACAGCTAGGGTCTATGGTTGCACAAACGATAGACGGAAGTGTAAGGGCGCTGATTACGCAAGACAGGGAGTTATGCAATCAAATAATTGCGTCCAAAAGGGAAGTAAATATTTTAAGGGCAGAGATAGAGTCTAAGGCATTAAGAATAATACTAATGCAACAGCCTATTGCCTCTGATTTAAGAATAATTTCTACTGCATTAAAAATTATTACTGATTTAGAAAGAATAAGCGACCAAGCCTCTGATATTTGCGAGATAGTGTTGCATCTTTGTGAAGAAAAATATAGGCCTACTATAGAAATTTTGCCGCAAATGGGAGAGTATGCAAAGCAAATGGTGCATGGCTGCACAAACAGCTTTACTAAACAAGATATTGCTTTAGCTGAAGAAATTATTAAAATTGATGATTTAATGGATGAATTGTTTGTCAAATTGAAGAAAAAAATGATAAACTTAATTAAAGAGAAATCTGATTATGCAGATCAGGCTATTTATTTTTTGATGGTAGGCAAGTATTTTGAAAAAATAGGCGACCATGCCGAAAATATTGCAGAGTGGGTTATTTTTTCTAAAACAGGCAAGCACAAGCATAACAGGATTTTATAGAGGTTAAATATGAATCAATATTTAATTTATATTGCAGAGGATGATGAGGCGATAAGAGAACTAGTTGAGTATGCAATTAAGACAGAGGGTTATGATATTAAAGCGTTTGATAATGCGGACGCTTCGCTTTTAGAGTGCGAAAAGGATATTCCCGATTTAATTCTTTTAGACATTATGATGCCGGGGACAGACGGAATAACAGCATTAAAAATGTTTAGAGATACTTATAAATTTGCTGAAACTGCTATCATAATGCTTACGGCTAAGGTCAGTGAAATTAATAAAATTGCAGGTCTTGATGCAGGTGCTGATGATTATATTACAAAGCCTTTTTCTGTTTTAGAGCTTATGGCGAGAATAAGGTCAAATTTACGCAAAAAAGCAAAGCCTATTAGCAATAAAATATTAGCCGTTAATTCTATTGTTTTGAATCAAGAGGCTAGGACAGTGACTGTTGGCAATAAAAAAATAACTCTTACGGCAAAAGAGTTTGAGCTATTAAAGCTATTAATGCTAAATGCCGGAAATATTTTAGAAAGAGAAAGGGTGTTTTTAGAGATTTGGGCTAGTGAGTACCTTGGTGAGAGCAGGACAATAGATATTCACATTAAAAATTTAAGAGAGAAACTAGGTGATGAAGGTGAAGCTATTCAATCTATAAGAGGCACAGGCTATATATTAACAAGGAGGGAGCATGGTGGGTAAAAAGGAAGACAGAATTAATAAATTTAACAACGAAAAAAGTTTCAAAATAGCTGTTATTTGGCGAATCATTGCCCTTGTCGGTGTCGCTCTTTTGGTGTTTATAATCGCTGTCATAATTGCTGTACCTAGGTTTAATAGACAAGCTGCAACAAATAATGCTGCGGGTTATTTGCAAGTTTTTAGAGAAATTATAAATCAAAACGAACTAAGTACAGATGAAGATTTTTTAGAGCTAGTAAAATTAACGGACATATCTTATTTAAGAATAACGATAATTGATTTAGAAGGGACAGTTATTGCAGATACGCTTAATGTTGTCAATCAGCCGTTTTCGCATCGTTATCGCCCGGAGGTGATTGCTGCGTTAGCTGGTGGTGTGGGTGATGATGTTAGAAGGTCTAATACTACCGGGATAGAAAACTTGTATCTTGCCCAAAGTTTGACTGTGGGGGATAGAGCCGTTGTGCTAAGAGTTGCAGTTCCTGTTGTAAATTTTAATATGTATATATGGCCGCTGGTTGGTATTATGGCTTTGGTTTTTGTAATAATTTTAGTAGGTATTGTTTTAATTATGCCAAGGTTTACAAAAAGTATTACTGCACCAATTTCTATGATTAAACAAAAGCTAGACAACATAGGAAAACCAGAGCAAAGCCCCATAGCGCTTACAAAGCATGATGAAATAAATAGGGTGCTGTTAGAAATAGATGACATCAGTGAAAAATTAAGCTCTGCTTTAACAAGCTATAAATCGGAAAAACATAAGCTTGATTTGATAGTGGACAATATTGACCAAGCAATCATGGCAATAGACAATAGCGGTCAAATTATTGCTTGCAACAAAACAGCAGAGGAGTATTTTTATTTTGAATATACTCAGCCTGTTATGATAAATGCTGCCATAAAAAACCCCATTCTTTTAAGCAATATAAATCAAGCGATAGAAAAAAATGAATATATTTCTTATGATTATACAAGGGTAGGCGGTCAAATTTATGAGATTAGATTTATTCCCGTCAACCTTAATGAAATAAGCCTTATTGTTTCTGCACAAAATGTTACTCAAATAAGAAAAACAAGCCTAGAAAAACAAGAGTTTTTTGCAAATGCGTCTCATGAGCTAAACACTCCGCTATCTTCGGTTTTAGGGTATAGTGAAATGCTGCTTAAAGAAAATAAGTTTAATAAAACTTTTGTGCAAACCATACACAATGAAGCTAGCAGGATGAAGCTATTAATTTCAGATATGTTTAAGATTTCAGAATTAGAGGAAAACAAAGATATTTTAGATGAAAATATTGAATTAAAGCCTATTATAGAGCGAGTAATAAAAGCGCTAAAGCCCAAAGCCGAAAGCAAAAAAATAAAGCTGACAGTGGATTTAAGTGAGTGTGTGATTTTTGCGAATGTTGAAATGATAACAGAAGTGGCGACCAATTTGATTGACAATGCTATTAAATATACTAATAATGATGGTGCTGTCAGTGTTTTATTAAAGGCTGAGGGGGGCAAAGCAGTTTTTATTGTCAAAGACAACGGCATAGGCATCCCGCAAAAGGATTTGAGCCGTATCTTTGAAAGGTTTTATCGTGTTGATAAGGGTCGTTCTAAGCAAGAGGGCGGAATTGGTCTAGGTCTTGCCATAGTCAAGCATATTTGCAATTATTATAACGCCCCCATCAAATTTCAAAGCAATGAAAGAATCGGAACAGAAGTTATGGTCACATTTAATTATGTTCATATATAAAGATAGTGTAAGTGTAAAAGCGACAGCTACAAAGTGAGCTGTTGCTTTTATATCATTATCTATGGTGAGGTTAAATTACATCAATGTAGATTTGCAAATTATTTTTGATTGTACACATTAAAACTTAACAAATATTAACTCAGTTTTTGCAAAATTAGCTCGAATTTATTGCTGTTGTTTATTATTCTTTAGAAGTAAAATAAACGAAAAAAGGCTATTAGCCTAGTGGTTTTCAGACTTTCACACATATTTCACTCATAATTTCACACATACTGTTTTTGTGGGTGCGAGTGAAAAATCTAACAGATAAGGAGCAAAACTTAATCACTATTGTTTGAAAAAAGAGCGTTGCAATTTTATTTGCGACACTCTTTTTGTTTGAATTACAAAAGCAACACCGATATTTGCTTGCACTTGATAAGCCTTGCGGTGTGGGGTGGCTGCGGCTAAACCGCCTTGCCACCCCACACACATTCGCATCGGCTTTTAATCAAAGTGTTTCACACAAAAACTCTATATGCTTGCTGATTTTGCAAAAACCACTTAATTTTATATTTTTGCATATTTACAAATGAATTAGTTGCAAAGCATATAGTTAAATGCTATATTAGTAAGTAAGATTGCTTAGTTATTTGCTCAAAAAAGGGGTAAGAAATGAAAAAATTAACAATAATTTTTTTGACAATTTTGATGGGTGTCATATCGCTGTCTATTTTTGTGCTTGGTGGCTGTAATGATCCTCAGCCGTGTGGTGTATGTGGGCATTATCCAAGTATTTGCCCTGTGATTACTAAATGCGATGATTGCGATACCTATACTTGCGAGTGTTCAAAGCATCCAGCAGTATGTGTTGAATGTGAAATATATCCATGCAAGTGTCCATCTATTGCCACCCCGTGCAACGACTGTGAAGAATTTTCTTGTGAATGCCCGCCTATTACTACTCCGTGTAGTGATTGCGATGCTTATCCGTGCGAATGTCATCCGCCGCCCACTCCGTGCAATAACTGCGAGGAATATGATTGTATATGCCCACACCCCGAATATCTAATATTACCATTTGTTTTTACGCCTAGAGCCACTCACAATGGTTGGTATGTGGACTGGGGTTGGCAAGAGCTTGGTTTCACTTCACCTTTCACTTTTAGAATATATCACGATAGACATGATAGTTATGGGTTTAGATTTATTGGCACTACTGTTCGTTGGGCAGAATTTAGAATGTCTAATTTTAATTTATCTGAAGGCAAGCACTCTGTTCGCATTGTGTCTGAAATCCCAATTAAGTTAAGATATAATGATTTTTATACCACTATAAAAGGATATTGGGAGTTTGAACACAAAAGACAAAACCACATTAGCGACTATGAGTTTGAATTTGAACTCAATAATTCAAGAATTTTGTGGAACAGTAGCGGCTGGCAATATGCAATTTATATGCAAACAAACAATGGCTTTGAATTTAGAGAAAATGTATTTACAGGAAGTGGTGCTAGATTTAATGCCGTGCAACCGCAGGTAGGGACAAATGTAATGAGAGTAGTTTCTACTCAAAATAATTATACCTATCAAAACGGTACTTTATATTTTGGAATAAGCACAAGTTATTTTGAGTTTGAAAAAACTCACGAAGATTATGAGGCTGACTATAATTTTACACTTTCAAATAACAATGATTTTATGTTTTGGAGGGGTGATGTGTGGGGCGGCTCATATAATGTTTCTATTGACCGCCATGATGGGCAAGGCTTTAGGTGGTTGTTTCAACGCAGTGCAAATAGCAATATTGCACTTGTCACTTTGGGTTTAATTGACGGATATTATGCTTTGAGGGTAGTATCTACAGGGGACAGGTATAGGATAATAAACGGCATTCTTACTTTAGGAATTAGCACAGGTTTTTGGGAGTTTGATTTTACTCAAGGTGATGTTTATCATCCTGATGAAGTCTATATAGAAAATAATCAATTTATTTTTGGACGCCTTTTTAGAGATGTAGGATACAGGGTCTATATTGATAGACATGATGGAGAGGGGTTTGTTTTTGAGGAAACTATAGGGCGGAATATGGGTATAGGTGTGGGTGCTTTTAATCCTAGTGAGGGTCTAAATACAGTTAGACTTGTGTCAGCACCTATATGGCAATATACTGATGGGATACTAAGCTCAGGCTCTAGCTATGGCTATTGGGAGTTTGAATATATTTTATTAGATGATGTTGAAATAGGTGAGACGATTACTATATTAAGCGGTAGTGAATTAATATGGGGAGGTGATAGGACTTGGGAAGGCATTTGGATAAATAGGGCATATATAGGTTGCAATGAATATGGTTTTGAGGTTTTGATTGATGATGGCAGGGCATGGATTATATTAAATGAAATTGATTTGTCAGAGGATAGAGATTATATAATTAAGGTTTATTCTGGTCGCTTTTGGAATTATGAAGATGGGGTAATTAGCAGGCATAGATATTATCAATATTTTGAGTTTGAATTTAAGAATCAAGATTTTATCAATGAGGATGCCGAGTTTAGTTTGTTAGACAATAATAGAATTTATTGGGGGACTAGGGCAAGGTTTTTTTATAAAACATATATTGATAGGCATGATGGAGAAGGATTTGAATTTGTAGGTGAGTTTGGTTATGGAAGTTGGACTATGCCTGTTGTTAGTATCCCGCTTTCAAATCTTAATTTAGTAGGCGGAGAATATGCAATTAGGGTGTCTACTACAAATAACCTATGGAGTTTTTATGACGGTGTGATTTTCAAAGGGGCAAGGATAGCCTATTGGAATTTTGAAGTAGAAAACAACTATACCGTGATTGATAGAACATTTGAATTGAATGTATGGGGTGATGAGATAGAGTGGCGAGATTGGAACGATAGAAATAGGCAAGAAGCTGTATATATTGACAGACATGATGATAAAGGGCTTGTTTTTGTCCGAGATACATGGACACAGCAGCGAATAGCGTTAAATCTATTAAATCCATCATTAGGACAAAATACTGTGATGGTTAGATGTGCTAATCCATCTGCAACATATAGTGACGGGACTATTTCATTTTCAGAGATACGCTTGTTATGGAATTTTGAATTTACGCAAAATAATTTTGATACTGATTATACTTTTAATGCATGGCATAATAGTTTCGGCTTTAATTCCCATCCGTTTGTATATTATAATATTTATGTAGACAGACATGATGAAAGCGATTTCGTTTTGGTGTATTCCAATATGCGTTGGGTTGGCACTACAATGTCAGTGTTAGCTTTAACTAAAGGATTTAATACAGTTAGGGTTGTGTCTACGGCTATTTTTAGCTATCAAAATGGCGTGCTTAATTCTGGCTTCAGTATTGGGTATTGGGAAGTAAAATTACTTTATGAAAACTTCACTACCCCACATAATTTTAATACTTTTGCAAATCGCTTTAGTATAGGCAGAACACATACAGGTGCTTCTATAAGTGCATATATAAACAGGCATGATGATTTAGGATATGTATTTTTTAGAAGCTCAAACACACAATGGTTAGATTTTTTGATTGAGGACGCAAATTTTAATGTTGGTAAAAACGGCATAAGAGTGCAAGCAAATCAAAAATCATTCAGTTATCAAGATGGCATTTTAAGATGGGGATATAATATATATTATTATGAATTTGAGTATATAGTAGAGGACAGCGTTATAAAAGACTATACCTTTATTTTTACTGATATAAGAGGAGCGTCTACTCCTACTGGAGCGATTATGGGAGCTTTGGTTTTTGATGGACTTAATATTGCGTATCAAATTTATGTAGATAGGCACGACGGACAAGGATTTGTTTTTGCATTTATGCATTCAGATATTTCTTCGGCAGAACAAGCAATAGTTATTCATTTTTTAGGTCTTACACAAGGCAAAAACACTATTAGACTAAGAGCGAAAGAGGTACTGTCATTTGATGATGATATTTTGACGGTTAGGACGAGGACAGCCTTTTTTGAGCTTGATTATAGAGTGGGCAATCATACTACTAATTATAATTTTAGAGTAGGTAATGACGGTAGATTTGGTTGGGTAAATGCTAGCAGGCAGTATAGAGTGTATATTGATAGAGGTACAGGCTTTGTGCATATGACTACTACTAGCGGATGGGGCGGCACTAATATACAAAATCCTAGCATAGGACTAAATAGAATAAGAGTAGTGTCTACTCAAAACATTTTCAGTTTAAGAGAGGATGGTGTTTTATATTTTGGTATAAGCACGGGATATTGGGAATTTGAATTTAGGCAAGGAAATATCATAAGAGAATATGAATTTTGGATGTGGGCAGGACAGTTTAATCAACTTAGTTGGCAAGGCAATGGTGAATATAGAGTGTATATTAATAGACAAGATGGCAGCGGATTTAATTTTGTCATTTCATCATGGGGAAGCACAGGAGTGGGCATGACACAGTTAAATCCGTCTATGGGTGCAAATACTCTTAGGATAATTTCGCAAAATAATATTAGGCGGTATATTGATGGAGTGATTTATGAAGGGAGAAGTGTTGGGTATTTTGAATTTGAGGCTAGGCATCAGGATAGATTGGAAGTAGAGGATGAATTTGATGTGTGTTTTGGCAATAGAATTGGTTGGAGTGGGCAGGGACGCAGGGTATATTTAGACAGACATGATGGTGAGGGCTTTGAGTTTATTTTAACTGCTTCTAGCAGTTGGGTGAATTTGAGTGCTTTGGGTCTTGTTGACGGAGAATATACATTAAGAGTTGATACGATAAGGATTTGGAGCATAGTGGGGAATGCTTTAATTTATGCTATAAAGTCAGCTTATTTTGAGTTTGAGTTTGAGATAGAGGATATTAAACTTAATTATGAATTTGGATTGGTTGATATTGGTGTGTATTTTTATGATACATTAGGGCTAGAAATTGCATTGCTTGCTTTGATGTTTGAGCCTAGTCAGTATTTATATTATATATATGTTGATAGACATGATGGAGAGGGATTTGTTCCCTTTTGGTATTATAATGATATTTATTATGATGAGATTTTGATGGGGACATTGTGGATAGGTTATTTTATTACTGAGGGGCAAAACAGCGTTAAATTTGTTTCAAGGGGCATTGAGTTTGCCTACGGGGTGATAAGGGTGTTTGAAAGGACTGCAATTTGGGAAGTGTATTTTGAAAGTATAATTAAAAAAAGTGATACGACACTAAATATCATAGACAATAATTTGGTACTAGGAACAGAGGGACAAACAAACTCAATTTATGCTTTTATTTTAGATGGAGTGATTATTAATGTTGTGACCAATTTCCCTAGAATTTTATTAAACAATATTTCTTCCTTAAATTTTTATGGAGAACTAGAAATAAGAATAGAAAGAGTAGTTTCTTTTGAATATGACAATGGAGTTCTTATCCTTACAAGCATAGAAAGAAGATTTATACTCTATAGACATTCTGATGGGTTTATTGAAATTTTGCCTAATTAATTGCTTGTCACATTTAGAGAAATTTTATTGGGGAAATTAAATAATTGGAGAAAGCACATTCAAGCAGGGCGTGTTGACAAACTTATACTTTTCAAATCCAATACATTTTAGACGAATAATACTGTCAAATTAGACGAATAAGCTGCCGAAATTACAGCAAAAACACCTCGTTTTCAACAAAAATGAGGTGTTTTTCAATGCTTTTTGAAAGTCAATTTTTTAATGGGTATTTGTCAACACGCCCAAGCAGAGTGTGCTTTTTTAATGATATTTGATTGATGAATTTTCTTCCTTTCGGTCGTTCGTGGTTTGAGGTTAGCATATGGTAGCATAGGCAAATAGGGCAAGTAAAAAAAGTTTTTAACCGCTTCGCAAAAAAATTTGTGAATAATTTTGCTTGTTTGCTTTGATGACGATTTACTCTTGCAAGTTTACTATGGCTTGTAGGAGTTTTAATTTATGTGGGGTTAGTAATTGGTTTTTAACTTTAATCAAGCCAAGCAGACTTATAAGAGTAAATCTATATTCTACAACTAGATAATTTGGTTTTATTTTTGTTAGCAAAATTTTTCTCAAATTTTTTGGCTACGCTGAAACTTTTTTGACTTGCCCTCTCTGCCTATGCTTAATGATGGCTAATTCGCAACGGCTTTTAATCAAAGTGTTTATGCAAAAATCTCTATGCTTGCTAATTTTACATTTTAACAACAAAAAGGGAGCTCAGCAACCACCATTTATAACCGACATCTTCACCATTAGTTTTTTTACCTTTTTGCTTTTGTTTAGACTTCGGCTTGCCCGCTAATAGAGCATAGGTGGCATTTATTGTATCAATAAAATCCCTCTCAACCTGTGTCAACTCTTGGCTAGTTTTTATCTTGTAAACCCTCTTTGGTAGTTGTTGCAAAATTTGCAATAACTGAATTTGCCTCTAATTCACCCAATTTAGTAAATTAATTTTACCTGTTTGTGCGTTCATTTCTATTATGTCGCCTGTTTTAATGTGGATTAAAATTCCTTTTGCAGACACTATTGCAGGCAGGTTGTATTCACGGGCGATTATAGCACTATGACACAGCACTCCGCCTGTTTCGGTTATTATGCCTGCTATTATGTTGAATTTAGAAATAAACCCTGCGTCAAAATGCTTGGTTATGACGATTTCGCCTGTCTTTATTTTTTCTAAATCCACTAGGTTTTCTATAACTCTTGCAATTCCCTTGACTATTCCACCTCCACAGCCAATACCCATAACCTCGCTATTTTGTGTAGTTTCTACATTATTCAACTTCACATATCCTTTTCCAATTTCGTTAGGATTTAAGAAATTGACAAAACTATCATAATATAACCTATTCTTATAAATTGAATGTAATATTTCCAGTTGGTTATCTTAAGTAGCAAAGCCGTCCCTTTGTTGGTGTGCCAACTTTTCTAACACACAAATTGTTATTAAAATAAAAATTCCCACATAATAATTTATGTGAGTAAAGTTTATATTAAGGTTATAGCTGAATTTAGTGAAGAGGGGATAGTCACTCCGCTTTTTCTGTTTTTGGACGGTAAGAAATATGATGTAAGCAGGGTTGTGGGTACAAAGAGAATTGCTGCAGATATTGGCGGCACCGGG
>Ga0123355_10005286_pt1 | contig 18863 bp, 12 predicted proteins | sample TergutEmb28metaG_3_FD_89872 | JGI IMG/M metagenome (GOLD analysis project Ga0123355, IMG submission 89872) | Embiratermes neotenicus P1 segment gut microbial communities from Petit-Saut dam, French Guiana - Emb289 P1 | ecosystem: Host-associated > Arthropoda: Insects > Digestive system > Gut ... | reverse complement strand
TCTAGGGTGACAATCATGCAATTAGCGCACATTCCCGTTGCGTCTGTGTTTGGGGTATCTAAGATGCATCTATTATCGCGTTGGTAGATACATAGTTCGTGTTCGCATTCATGTTCGTAAACCACTTGTGCGTCCTCCTCTTCGTACTTTTTCCTATAAAACAGTGACATATCTGCCCCGCAACAACCCTGCAAGTTTGCACTATTTTCGTGGGGCGGATATGTCACTGTTTTAGCGGAAAAAGTATCATTTGAAATTTGAGTTGGACGGATAATAAAAAGGCGCGCTAGAGACGACGTTGTAAAAACCGTCACCACCTATACACGCTCGTAAGTAACAAAAAATAACGCCGTCGCAACCACTGCAATAACAAAACCCCATAACCCCATAACCCCACGCAAAGAAGACTTGAAGAAGAGCCAATAATTTTGTATACTGCAAACGTCACAATGGGCAGGGTTTTTCTAACCCCGCAGGTGTTTAGGTGATGCCTCTACATCTCCTATTCGCTTCCCGTGGTGGTGTTTGCCGACACTTCCCACAGGCTGTTGTGGCCGTTTTTATATCCCCCTTCCTACATAATGATAAGTAAATATCCGTCTCAACTCACACAAATATTATCATATCTTGAAAATGTGGGCAAGTGGAAATCTAAGACCTTGGTGGCGTTGCCCCCAATGGCGCAGTGAGCGCAAGCGAACGTTTCCCGCGCCCAATACCCCCACAAGGGGACACAGTCCCCTTGACCCCTTCTTTTTGCGGCTGTATAGCTTCGTTAGCTTTCCACTCATACTTTTTCCGCCAAAACAGTGCCATATTCGCCCTACGAAGATAGTGCAAACTTGCAGGGTTGTTGCGAGGCGGATATGGCACTGTTTTATAGGAAAAAGTATCATGTGAAGGCGCAAATGTTAAAATTTTTTGGAGAGGGGGTTTGGGGGAGAAATTTTTGTTTACTACTAGCAATATCGCTGCTGTTTTTTTTGTTCCATATAACGGGATTGAAAAACGGATGAGCTAAATTTGCTCATCCGTTTTTTTAACTTAATGACATTGAGTCTCCTCGACCCCGCTTTTTGGAATTTGATATTGAGTTAGGTCGCTTATAACTTGTAGTAATCGTCGGGTTTGGTGGCGTAGTAGTCTGTTTCGGGGGTATTGGCTTCGCCATTGCCCATTGCTGTGTTGTAGTGGTAGTCGGCTTGTTCTTCTAGGTCTTTCATGTCGTTTTCTATTTCGTCTATGTCTTCGGGGGTTAGTGGTTCGTAGTCGGTTTCTAGTTCTGGGTCTGGTTCAGTGTCATCGTCATCGTCGTTATCTACTGGTTCGTAGTCTTCTTCCTTTGGTAGGTCTTTTGGTGGGTCGTATGGGTCGTAATCATAAACGTCGTCGTTTGAGTCGTCTAGTTCGTCGTCGTCTGGGTCTTCGTCGTCTTCATCATCTTCGTCTGGCTCTTCATCGTATTCGTAGTCTTCTTCCTCTTTTTCATACTCGTCGTAATCGTAATCGTCTTCTGCGTCTAATTCGTCGTAATCGTATTCGTCATCAAGTTCAAGTTCGTCGTCGAGTAAAAGCAGTGCCGCAAAAGGCATGAAAGAAGGCACAAACGTAGAGAATGTATCTGCCAAAAGATGCGGGGGGTGATTTACCCAAATCGGATTGCTTAGGGTAAATACTGGTGCATCAAATCCACCAGCAGTCCACCAACTAGGTTGCGACCATTCTGCGGAAGTGATACTAAATCCATTAGAATTACCTCCACCTAAGCGAGTAGTGGCAACATAACCGTCAACTAATGCCAAGTCGTTTGCAAAGTTAAGGGTCATGCCAATTATGTTATGACCTATACGGGACGCACGTTCAGAACCATCGTTTACTCCAGAGGTCATAGAATGCCCTAATACAACATTGTGTTGCATTGTTCCAAGTACGGGAGCTAATCCACCTGCAATACCACCAGATGAATAATGACCATCAACTATAACCATGGTTACATTATGCTGAACTGTGCCACCTTGATGCCGTCCTACAATGCCACCCGCATTATTCTCAGCCCCAGACAATATGCCTGTAACAAAAACATTTTCGATAATACTGCCTGGTATTATCTCTCCAGCAACGCCACCAGAATTAGAACCCCCCGCAATGTTTACGTTTACAAGTCCAAGATTGTGTACTCTGCCGCCATTGCCAATTGTGTCGAATAGTCCCAAATTTGAAGTGCCTGTCGTGTCTGTGGCATTCAGCCCAGATATAATATGCCCATTACCATCAAACTCCGCCATAGATATTGCTGGTATAGGAGTCCAATTGCTTGTGAGGGTAATATCCGCCATTACTCGGTAATGCACACCTGCGCCCACTGTCCAAGTTGGACGTTCTGCTCCACCTCTGCCTACAAATCGCAAGTCATATTCATTCCAGATTAGGAAAGGGTCTGTCGCTGTGCCGCTACCTAAATTCGGGCGAATTAAAACGCCATTATCAATTTCAATACTGCTGTTTCCTGTAGGAATTGATGCTACTGGGGCAAAACCATTGGGGAAGCTGGAAAATGTTCCAAAACGGGTAGCGTCTGTAGCAGTTGATAATGCCGCCGTAGCCCCACCAGAAGCAGAGTTTACGCCGCCATCTCGTGGCAACAAAATATAATTAGTAGAACCAGCAATGATTCCGCCACTAATATTAAATAGACCGTTAATAACTTGCACACCGCCGCCCATTCCACCAGCAGCATTTGGGCTAGTGGCTTGGTTGCGTGCTATTAATCCGCCGTTCATGTTAAACGTGCCTTCGGCTACTCTTACACCGCCTGCGTTACCCTGTGCGCCATTGCCTGTAGCCGCGTTATCTGTGATGCTTCCACCGCTCATATTAAATGTTCCGCCATTGATGATATTAACACCACCAGCGTTTAACGCAGTGCTATTGTTACGAATTTCTCCACCCATCATATTAAACACAGACGTTGCACCTGTAATGGTTACAGCCGCGCCATCTACGCTAACTCCATTGTGATTTCTAATCACGGCAGTATCGTTCATATTCAAAGTGCCGCCGTTTACCTGCACCAACGAAGTGTTTAGAGGGCTTGCTGGATTCCCCACCAAATGTATATTCTCGTGTAATGTGAGTGTCGCGTTGTTCTGTATTACGAATGCGTGACCATAATTTACGTTGATATAACGCGGAATCGTCTCACCCACAAGAGTGATGTTTGCTCCAGATGCAATAGTTACAGGCGCAGTCATAGGCAAGTTTGCATAGAGACGAATAACATGATTCCCCGCCGCAGATGCCGCATCAAAAGCTTCCGCAAGAGTATTGTAGTTTACTGGTGTACCACCATTTGATGCCATTGAAACAGGACTATACATAAAGGTAGCTGTTATCGGCACAGAAGAGGTTATCGGCCCAACTACGAAATCATCTCCACTGGCTGTTCCCGCGCCCGACCATGATACCTGTCTATCTGTATTAGGGTTGGCTGTTAATGTGACGGATTCACCAGCAAATGCACGAAATACAACAAGGTCATCTGCCACATTTCTGCCATTTATAGTTTCGCCAGCTTGCCTACCTATCCGCGTAACGCCCACCGCATGGGCATACACTGTCGCGCTTGGGGCTGATTCCGCGAATGCTATATCTGGGTCGCCAAGGTCATAACCAGAAGTGGCAGAAAAATTTGGAGTATCACTATCTATCACGGCAAGGACAGTAACTGCATACTCCGCTGTAATTGCCTCCGATAGAAAAGAGTTACGCATTAAATTAACTATATTCTCTGCATCAGGGCTTGACAGATTGCCCGTTATTATGTCGCCAGCAATCATATCGCCATTCATGTATATGGCGAACATATGCACTGCCCCAGCAGCGGCGTTGTTTGCACCTGCGGTGAAGGTGATATATCCTTGCTGGTTAAATGTCACGTTTGTGGGCGGGTCAAGAGGTTGCGGGTCAACTGTGATAGTCACAGGGTATAGCTCTAGTGCGGCGGGCGCGAAACTTAGCATGGAAGCATTGGGGGTGAACACCATGTTAAATGCTTGATTCGCACCTGCGCTTGGTTGGTAATTTGGTGTTTCCCATGCAAAAGTACCAAACGCGTTGGAAGTGAATGATAGCACAGAATCGGATAGTGCCTGCCCAAAGATAATATCTCCTGCTACTGGCACTGTCATTACTTGCGCGTCTTCAATTGTAAATACTTCTGTACGCGTTCCGTCGTAGTTGCCGATTCCGTTGATGGTTATTATGTGGTCGCCTACAGCGGTTGGTGGGATGTAAGCTAGGGTGAAGTCAACATTCATTTGCAGGGTTGCGGTAACGCCGCCGTCATCTGTTATGATAATCGTTGGGTTTTGGGGCGCACCTGTATAAACCGCGCTTTCAATAAAAACGGTTATATCGGAATGGTCTATTGGTTTTGGTAGAATTTCAATTGTAAGATATGCGTCGGCTGGACGGTATGTTGTTCCGCCAGTCTTGGTTGCGCGTATTGTGGCTGTGCCTACGCCTAAAATGGTTACGTCACCGCTGGGGGTTACGTTTATCGCGCTACCGTTCACACGAACAAAAGTGATGGCATTGCCAGCGATTCCGCCTGATACAGATAATACAATTGGTTCGACATTATACGTAAATACCGTTTCGTCTGTGGTGGTAGTGAGGAATAAGTCGGGTTGCGCAGGAAGCCCCACGGAAAGTATTCCGTCGTTAAGAATAACAAACTCGTAATTGGGGGCGTACAACGTACCCACGCCTACGATTATGTCGTAATTATCTGGCGCGTCGCCTTGGATATAGTTCGTGGTTAATTCTGCATTGCCTGTTACATTGGCGGTGATATGGTCTTCGCCAAGTACAAAACCCGATATTGAGTATTCAAAATCCAGCGCAACGTCGCCATAAGCAATATAAGCATTGTGCGCTGTTATGGTTAGGGGAGCGCGCATTACTATAAGCTCTGCGTCAATAAACACAAACTCGTAGTTGGGGGCGTACAACGTACCATCTGCTATGATGACAGGATAATTGCCAACAGGGTTGCCTAGAATGTACTGAGTAGTAAATTCTGGCGTGCCTATTATTACCTCGGCATCATAACGGTCGTCGCCATTTACAAAACCCCATATTGAGTATAGAAAATTTGGCGGTACGGGGTCGCCATATACGATTGTAGCAGTACGCGCCGCTACGGTTAGAGTAGCGCGTAGCACTTCAAATTCGATATATTCTGTTATTGGGTCGAAATTATCGTCACCAGCTCTTGTGACGCGTATTTTCGCGTTTCCGTTACCTACTCCTACGATTGTCACAAGCCCAGTAATCGGATTTACAAGAAGAGCTTCGCCGCCGTCAATAATTGCAAATGAAAGCGCGCCTGTGCCGCTACCGCCGCTTACGTCCAGCATAAACGGGTCTTCCCCAAAAGTCACAACATCAGAAGCCGCTGTTACTACTAATGGGGCTTGTGGTTGCTTCACTGGTGGGGGTGGCGGCGGGGGTGAAACGGGGTGTTGGTCATGCGGCGGTTGCTGTGTTGGTGTTGGGGTCGATGTTGGTGTTGGTTGTGGAAATGTCGGTTGCGGTGTTGATTGTGGCGGTAATAATGGCGGGTCTGGTAATATCGGTGGTTGTAGAATTACTGGTGGTGGTTGTATTACTGGTGGTAAAATGATTGGTGGTTCGGGTTGTTGCGGAATGTCGATTGGTTGTTCTGGTTGCGCTGGAGGTTGATAGTATGTTTCTTCTGGTGGTGGCTGGGGAAGTTCTGGCTCGTGTTGCGGAGGAACTTGTGGTGGAGGTTGCGGTTGCGACGGTGTTGTAATTTGCGGCGGGGGTTGCAGCACCAATGAAGGCTCTGGAGTGTGTATTGGTTGTTGTGTTGGCTCTGGCGTGGGCGTTGGTGTTGGTTGCGGAATAACATTATTCCCTTCGGGATAATAAATAGGTGGCTCGTAGATTTCGCCATTGTTAAAATAATCCATCAACAAAGCAATGTCGCTGTCTACTACCATATCATGTCGCGTGTCTGGTCTATTAACTTGAATATGCAATGGCGAATCCGCATTAATAACCGTATCAAACAGAACAGACATCATACCAAACACCGTTGTTGCAAGAATAAGCACCAACGTAAAACCAGCCGCTCCAGCCGAAACAGCCGAATTAAGTATTGCCAAAACACCTCGTTTTGTGCGAACGCCATCGCTTGCTGATTTTGGTACAGGTACGGCGGCATCAAGGGGCGAGCCACGCCAACTATAAAGCCAATATTTCGCAATTTTCTTAAACATAATAAACCCCTCCTACTTTAACTTAAAGAACGACACCAACTGCTTTAACATTTCCGCTTGAGCGTTAAGTTCCCGCGAAGCGTCGGCAGAGTCCTGCGCGGCAACAGAATTATCTTGAACAACTTTAGAAATTTCGCCAATCCCAGCATGTACAATGGAAATAGAATCCGCTTGCTGTTCTGATTTTTCAACTATGGTTGCGATAATTTCTGACATTTGACTGATGTTGTCTGCGATACTTGCAAAAGCTTCGGAAACATCTTTCGCGGCCAGCCAAACATTATCCGCGCTTTGCTGGTTTGCCAAAATAATTTCCGTGCTGGAGTCGGTGGATTTGCGGCTTCTGCCCGCTAAATTTTTTACTTCCTCTGCTACAACCGAGAAGCCCTTGCCCTGTTCGCCAGCCCGCGCCGCTTCTATTGAAGCATTTAAGGCTAGTAGCGTTGTTTGGAAGGCAATATCGGAAATTACTTTGTTTAGCTTGGAAATATCATTGCTGGATTCTTTCACCTTGTCCATAGAAGTATGCATGGATTGTATTACTTCCTCGCCCTGCTTTGCGGCGGCTGTGGAGCTTTCAGCGCGTTGATTTGCCGCTGTGGCACTTGCGGCACTTTCTTTTGCACGTTTATCTATGGTTTCCATTGCGGCAATTAGCCCTTGTATTTCCGCATTTTGATTAATTGCGCCTTCGGCAAGTTGGATTGCGTTTTGGGAAATTTGCCCCGCGCCTTCCACAACCTGCCCTGTTGCGGATTGTATATCGTTCATTGTGGTGTTAAGTGAATTTAGAATTGTGTTCAACGCAGTTTTGATTGGCGCGTAAGAGCCGATATAATCCCGCTTTACTGACGCAGTTAAATCGCCTTGCGCAACCTCGCCCAGAACTTTCGCGATTTCCTTGATATAAGACAGGGTAATCTCATTTGTGCGATTGCAAGCTTTTATTACCGTGTCAAACTGCCCTTTGTAGTCGCCTGTGAGTGGGGAGAAATTCCCTTCTGACATAAGTACGACATTATGCTCAATTTCGGAAAGTGGCGTTTCCACGGCGGCGATTAGGTCGTTTAGAGTGCGTACAAGTTCTGCCCAACTGCCTTTGAATTTCGATTCGTCCACTTTCATGTTGAAATTGCCTTCGGAGGCATTTTTCGCCAAGTTGTTTATATCCTTGAGTACATTTATTATGTTCACGCGCAAGCCTGATAGGGCTTCGTTTGCCCATGCCCAGTCGCCCTCGTATTTGCGTGTTTCGCAGTCGAAGTTGCCTTCGCCGTAATTTTTCATTACGTGGATTAGTTCCATTGTGGATTTCACACGCTCTTTTTCGGCTCGTTCTTGTAAGACTGCACTTGTTACATCGTGGATTATTATGATATATCGCAACAATTTATCTTTGTCGTATACCGAAGTTATATCGGCTTTGTAATGCTTATCGCCCATGCTAAAATCTATTGAACGCCCCATGTCATTATTATCTATGTCTAGCAATTCGCTTGGCCAAGTTTCAGCCTGCGTGATGGGTGAGTATTTTTTTGCATTTTTCAACGCTGGGAATAACTCGATAGCGGCGTTATTCGCGCTCATGAAGTTGTGGCTGGTGTCTACTAGCACGATAGATTCCTTTATGGTTGCCAGCACAACTTCGGCGGTTTTTGTATCGGAATAACGATTTAATTTCATTACGCGCAACAGACGCAATAAACGCAACAGGCGCAGTATTGTCATATTTACTGGGAATGCAAACGGTAAGTAAAACGGAAGAACTGCCAACACGTCAACAATCGCCATAGGCGAAGTTGCATATTTTAGCCGTGCCAATGAAGGACGCATACGCGAGTGAAGTATATCCGCCGTCCAAAGGCGCAAGATGTATTCAACTGTGAAAACAACAACCGTTACAAGTTCTGCATAAAAGAAAATAGGCTCTGCACTTTCTGGAATAACTTCCAGAAGGTCTAGCAGTACCATTACAATGTTAATTACAATTAAGGTGGTTATTCCATAACTAAAAATTCGGTTGGCTAGGCTTCTGTGACCATCATCACGGATTATATTACATACTTCCCGTTTAAGGTTCATGAAGTCCCCTCCCTTTCTTTTCTGGTAATTAGATAGTATATCAGAGTGGGAAGTGCTATTACTCCCGCAACAATTAATACATATTCGCCATCTGGTGATAATGAGTGCGCAATAGTAAACAACGCAACACCCATTTGCCCAAACACCACGCCGAACATTTTGAATGCAAAATTACTTCTTTTATACTTTTTGGCTTCATCAAGGTCGCCATAGCCACCTTCTACCATGTTTGTTCCCGTGCCTATGGAAAAGCCAAGCAATGCCGAAGCGATATACATAGTAACAATCCCAGGAATTAACGAGAACATGACTAACCCAGAAGCTGATAACAAATTAGCAAACACGCAAATTGTAATCTTGCGAAGCCGCCCCAAGAAAGCACGAGCGACAAATGGTGCGGCAAACGCCGCCGCCATAGTCATAAGCAGATAAGTCCAAGAAGCCGCACCCGCCGAAAGATTAATGCTATCGGCATACAGCGGCGCGAACTGCATTATAAAGAACTCGCCAACAACAAACGGAGCCATCAAAAACCCAACAAACATTAAAATACGCTTTGAGAATAAAAACCTAAAAAGTCCAAATTCGCTTTTTTCCAAAACTTCCCGCTGACCCACGGGTAGCATAAAACGGATTAATATTGCCAAAAGTAACATAATCGCGGCAGATAATGCAAACGCCCAAAATAACCCGAACCAGTCAAAAACAATCGCGCCTAGTACCGCGCCCGAAGTTCCGCCCAGATATTCGCCCGACAAAGTTTCCTCGCCAAGTGTGCGAAATTCTTTATAACCCGTGCCAGCCGCATTTGATATAAATTGCTGAACACCCAGATAAACAATAGCAACGCCCAAATAAGATACGGCAAGTAGCCCAAGCCAAACGAAAAGATTATCAGTAAAGCCCATAGCAAGAAACCCACCAGCACCCATTATACAACCAAGAATCGAAAGATTGCGTGGAAGGATTTTTATAATTCGTGCCGCAAGCTCACCACCTGCAACCATCATTAGCAGAACAACCGCTAGGGGTAGAATCAACGCAAATTCGCTGGGCAACCAATCTACGGGGTTGTGTTCATATATATTTAACACAATCAACACAAAGAAGTATGCGGGAATCGCTTGACATATGATTACTAGGAAGTTTAGGCTTTTCGCGCCAGCGGCGTATTTCCACTCGCGTTCACGCTTTAGATTGGGTAGGTTTATGGATTCCAACAACTTGTTCATCTCTATAAACAGAAAAACCAGCGCGAACACAGTCGCCGATACCGCAAGCATAAAGTCAATGGTTGCAAGGCGAAGTTGACCCGTTAGAATTGCGGTGGGTCTTCTCACCACTGTAAGGGCTGTCACTTCTCGTGATTCCCTATCAATAATTGCAGTGACACCGTATTTGTAATCGCCGCGAATGCCCATTACGGAAGCTTGTTCGTCCCATGCCATGGCGAATAAATCATGTGCGTCTGTGTCCAAAAGTTCTACTACATATGGCCAGCCTTGCCATTGGGTTGCCGTTTCTTCGCAGTAGATGGTGAAAAAATCCTCCTCGCCACTACTGCGGTTCATTATATATAATTCGTCGTGTTCACCTATTTCAAATATCGTCATTTCGCCCGTAAATGCCAATGATAATGCTGTGAAAAATGAATGAATCCGCAATTCTTCCAGATTACTAGACTCAACATGCGCATTAAAACCATTGTGCATAGACAGGCTGAACATCGTAAGAAATATCATCAAAAACACACAAAATTGCGTCGTTTGCGCCGAATAACTTGTTCCAGTTCGCCTGCCAACAACCCACAGAAGGATTCGCACCAAATGCGCCAACGCCAACCCAAGAAACAACCCGCCAAACAATATAAACAAGACTTGCACAACTCCAGCAAAATTACCTTGGAACGTCAAAAGCCCCCATGCCAACACACCACAACCAACCATTGAAAGTATTTGTATGATTAACCTTGGTGGCGAGTTATCTGGGTTGGCTGGTTCAACGTCTTCTTCGTTTGTATCTTCTAGCTCGCTGGTTTTTTTACGCAAATTCAAAACCGCCGTAAAAAACAAAAATCCTAAAGCCATTATCAAAATGCCGCGAATCAACGATACATATAAGCTATTAGTTAATTCTTGGCTAAATTCCATAAATCTAGTATCGTCGTAAAGCGTGGTTTCAAATAAAAAGTCTCCTATTGCCCCGTGCAGTAACTCTACGTTTCGCGAAAGTGCTTCGCCTGTGCCGTGCATCTGCTGTATGTAATAATCCGTATACAGCTCGGTTATAGCCATATGGGCTATTATCACAGTAAAAACAATTGCGACACTTATGAAAATTATTTGAATCACGCTATCTTTTATCCACAAAAATTTCACGATTTAACCCCTTGCTTCCCCGTGTAGTTTCGATTTGAAATGGGCTGAGGACGAGTTAATTCTGCGAACGTTTCTACGCAGAATTGACGACAGACGAAGCCCAATTTCAAACGGAATCGCTATACAGAATATATCATGTAATGCTCGAATTGTCATCAACATAAAAAAAGAGCCGTTCAAAACTTGACAATCTCTAATATTTTTGAGAAAATATGCGCGTTAAGGAGGTGACATGAGTTGGCAAATATTAAATCAGCGCAAAAGCGGATTCGCGTGGCCGAAAAAAGGCAGGCGCGAAATAAACATATTAAGTCCTACACCAAAACCGCAATTAAAAAAGTAACTGTTTCGGCAGGCGCGAATGACGGCAAAGCAAAAGAACTTCTACTTCAAGCAATAGCCGCCATTGACAAAGCCGCATCAAAAGGCGTTTTTCATAAAAACACCGCCGCAAGAAAGAAATCTAAACTCACCAAAATGGTGAATAAATCTGCTGTATAACACTAAATACCCTGCCTAATGGTTGGGTTTTTTGTTTTGTTAAGATGATTTTACAATGCAAAAAAGCCAGCAGCCGACTCTTTTCGGCTACTGGTTTTGCTTTTGCGGCTGTGTCGCTTAATATGCGTTTAGGATAAAAACTTCAAGGCTGTCGTCTAGGTTGGAATCGCGGGAAATTCCATACTCATTCCTATCTACGCTAAAGTTACGGGCAACATGCGCAGTAGAAACACTAGACAGCACAAATTGGAATTGATACCAATCCACACCTAGGGATTCGCTTAAAGGGGAAAACACTGGTTCGCCACGAAAAACTGCCGCCATAAACTCTTCCCATGGCATTTCGATTTCATCTTGTTCAAATGCCTCATATAGTTCGTCAACTGTCATGTCAAGTTCAGAAGCCCATCTGTTCACTACGTCAATTGACCTTGTGGCTACATATGCTTGCTGGACGAGGCTTGCAAAGTCAGAAGATGAAAGACCAACTACATCAGCTAAGTGGCTAAGTTCGATGTCATTTTCAAAAATGTATTCAAAGCGGCTTGCCTCGCGAACATTGTCAAAAATTTCGTCAATCGTCATGCCAAGTTCATCAGCCCAGTTATCCATGATTGCACCTATCCAAGGGAAAAACTCGTGAATCCTGTCAGATGTGCTTGGTTGCTCTTGATATTCTGCAAAATCAGCGACGAAGGTTGCTTGAGGGTTGTGTACTGGTTCTTGTGATGCACATGCAGTTGTTGCTGCACCTGTGATTGCTACTACTGCTACAAATCCTGCTACTATAAATTTTTTCATTGTGAAAATCTCCTTTAAAATTAGTTTAGAGGTATCGAGTACGCCCTTGCGGTTGAAACCGCCGCGTTAATAAACTCTACGATTACGACATATCCTATGCCGTCTTGTACACCCATTGGGAATCTTTGAACTCCGTTTTCATCACCATAGAAGGCATGAGGTCGTAACCCCAGAGGTGAGTGACCACCGATGTAAAATTCAAAACTTCTTATGGTGATGTCGAGAAATTCTTCCGAAGCCAGTTCTCTTAGGGCATTCGGTAGGTAGGTGAAACTTTCCATTGGTGCAGACCTAATGTATTCTGCCTGTTCGGTGGTGAATCCATCCAGCCCACCATGGTCGAAGGGTATTATCGCGCCTTCGGCATAAGACATCATGCCGACCCCACCGCTTGCGTAAAAATCTAAAATTAGCAACTGGTGGTGGGTTTCGCCGTCTTCAAATGTTACGTTCACATCAATTTCTATTACCATGTTTTCGCCAGACCAGTCACGATAGCTCATGTCGGAACTAGCCCAAAACAACAAAATATCGTCGGGCATGGTATGCCCAAATGTGAACGTGTTACCAATTTTGTTAAATTCCTTACCATACATAACCAATCGGCTGGTGGTGAAATCGGGCGGAATGGTGACATGGCCGCGTGGAACGCCATCTACTTGTCCCCAATTTCCAATGTACTGCGTTGCAAAGAAGCCATTTTCCAACGAAAACTCTACACTGCTAATGTTTTCGCCATCAAAATCAAACCACAGCCCAATGCTGATATACATTACTTCGCCATCGTAATGCCCGTGCCAACCTTCAAGCAAGGCAATGTCCATCTCTCGCCATACATACGTGCCATCGGGTTGCAATTCCATTGCATAAACTCGCATAACAAAGGGGCTGTCTGGAAAAAAGATGTCGTCCGACCGATTAAGCAGAGTTGTTCCCAACACAGCAAACAATACAACCGCCGCCGCTACTGCTACGATTTTTTTATATTTTTTGTAAAACTGACGATTATTTTTTTTTGCCCTTTGCATAACTTTGGAATGAATCCGCTTCCTAGCTTCATCACTAAGCGTAACAGAGTTGTATACTTCTGCAATCTTATCGCTCTTCATCTTCAAGCACCCCTTTCAAAAGAATCCTAGCTTCTCGCATATGGCTTCGGATAGTTGATTGCGGTTTACTTAATATTTCTGCAACTTCTGCCGTCGAGTAGCCTTCGTAGTAATAAAGATAAATCACGTCTTTGTAACGCTCTGGCAATTCAAACACGGTTTTGATTAAGTCCTTATTTGGAAAAGCATCTGCATACTCCAGACTTTCATAATCGTCGATATTAACCGTTTTGCGCCGCCAACTTTTGAGATGATTTTTGCACATGTTTATAGCTGTGCGCAATAACCATGCTTTTTCATGCTCTTCGCTTTTGAGTGCTGGCGCGTGTTTTAATAGTTTTTCAAACACTTGCGAAGTTATATCTTCGGCATCTGCCGCGTTTTTCAAGTACGAAAAACATACACGATATACCATCTCTGCTCGCCGCTCGTACACTTCCTCAAAAGTTGAATTATCCTTGCCACGCGCAAGCAAGAATTTTATCATGCTCCTCAACCTCCTTCACTAATAATACAATCAAGGGGGTTGAAATGTTGGGTGAAATAAAAATTTTTTTTATCCTCTCATCTAACCATGTTAATACGGAAGCTTCAAACGGCAACGACCTTGACAATACCACACTCTATGCTATACTCCAAGACATAAACCCATGCATTGCCATAGGCAACTCCAACCATGGCTTGGCATGAGGGGATTAAAAATTTAGGGAGGAAACAAAAATGATTAACAAGAAGGACATTATTGCAAAGCACGGACGTGGAGACGGCGACACAGGTTCGCCAGAGGTGCAGGTTGCGTTGTTGACAGCGCGTATTAACCACTTGACAGAGCATTTACGCACGCATCCGAAAGATTTCCATTCACGTCGCGGTTTGCTAAAACTTGTAGGACAACGTCGCGGGTTATTGGATTATATCCGCCGTCAGGACGTAGTAAAATATCGTGCGCTCATCGGCGAACTTGGACTAAGAAAGTAGGGCGCACATGCGAAAGATGTATAGAACTACACTTGCAGGGCGCGAGCTATCATGCGAGTTGGGTCGCGTAGCGGGTCTTGCGGGTGGCTCTGCCCTAATGAAATATGGCGAAACGGTGGTGCTGGTGACAGCAACCACCAGCGAAAAACCGCGTGCGGGAATAGACTGGTTTCCACTAAGCGTTGACTACGAAGAAAGATTTTACGCAGTGGGTAAAATCCCAGGCTCGTGGTTTAGACGCGAGGGCCGACCTACGGAACACGCAATTCTAGCGTCACGGCTTATCGACAGACCAATTCGCCCGCTGTTTCCACCAGATTATCGTAATGATGTTGCGGTGGTGGCAACGGTTCTTTCTATGGATCAAGATGCAAGCCCCGAAGTCGCGGCAATGATAGGTTCGTCTATTGCGCTGTGTATTTCGGAGATTCCATTTGATGGGCCAACATCAGCAGTAAATATCGGGCTTGTGGACGGCGAACTTATTGTAAATCCCGATGCCAACCAGCGCGAAATTAGTAAACTCGCGCTAACGGTGTCATCAACGCGCAACAAAGTTATGATGATTGAAGCAGGCGCAGATGAAGTTCCCGACGATAAAATGTTCGAGGCAATCATGTTGGCGCATGAAGAAAACAAAAAAGTAATCGAGTTCATAGACGAAATAGTAGCAGAAAATGCAAAGCCAAAACGCGAATACGAACAACACGGCGTTCCCGCAGAACTTTACGAAAAAGTAACCAGCTTCATAACCGACGCAAGAATGGAAGAAGCCGTATTCACCGACATGAAGCAGGAACGTGATGCACGTATATCTGCGCTACGCGACGAAGTAGAGGCAACGCTAGTCCCAACCTTCGCGGAAGACGTAGCCGAATCGTGGAAATCGCAACTTGGTGACGCAATCTACAAGTTTGAGAAAGAAACGGTTCGCCGAATGATTCTCAAGCAAGGCAAACGCCCCGACGGACGCGGAATGGACGAAATCCGCAATTTGTTTGCGGAGGTTGATGTTTTGCCGCGTACTCATGGTTCTGCTATTTTCCGCCGTGGACAAACGGAAGTTCTTACTGTTACCACGTTGGGTTCAAGCGGCGATACGCAACGGCTTGACGGTCTTGATGAGGCCGAGGAGAACAAGCGTTACATGCATCATTACAATTTCCCCAGCTATTCTGTTGGCGAAACGCGTCCTTCGCGTGGGCCTGGGCGGCGCGAAATTGGGCATGGTGCGTTGGCAGAGCGGGCATTGTTGCCTGTGATTCCCAGCGAGGACGATTTCCCTTATGTAATTCGTTTGGTTAGCGAAGTTCTTAGCTCCAATGGTTCTACTTCGCAGGGGGCTGTTTGTGGCTCTACGCTTAGTCTTATGGCGGCTGGAGTGCCTATAAAACGCCCCGTTGCAGGAATTTCCGTGGGCATGGTCACAGGCGATACCGAAGACGATTTTGTTCTACTCACCGATATTCAAGGGCTGGAGGACTTCTTTGGCGACATGGATTTCAAAGTGGCTGGAACAAAAGAGGGTATCACTGCAATTCAAATGGATATTAAAGTTGACGGGCTTACACCTTCGATTATTCGCGAATCGCTTGCGCAAACACGCATTGCGCGTGATGTAATCCTTGATGATGTTATGATTCCCGCGATTTCCGAACCGCGTGCGGAAATTTCTCCGTTCGCGCCGAAAATTTCTATTATCCGTATTAACCCAGACCAGATTGCTGAAGTTATTGGCTCTCGCGGAAAAGTGATTAAACGCATCATTGAAGAATCTGGCGTTGAGAAAATCGACACCGAAGATGATGGACGCATTTTTGTTGCAGACCGCGACATGTCCAAAGTTAATCGGGCTGTGGAAATTATTAAGGCGATTGTGCATCCGCCAGAGGTTGGCGCGATTTACACTGGTAAAGTTACTCGCATTATGAGTTTTGGCGCGTTTGTGGAAATTGCCCCCGAAAAAGAAGGGCTTGTGCATATTTCGCAGTGGGATGTTACACGCGTGGAAAATATGGAAACTGCCACAAAAGAAGGCGAAATTGTTTCCGTAAAAGTTACCGAAATTGATGACCAAGGGCGTATAAATCTTTCGCGTAAGGCAGTTATTGACCCCAGCGCGGATATTACTGTACGCCGTCCACTCCCAAAAAGCGGCGGTGGTGATAGGGGAAATCGCAGTGGCGGCGGCGGTGGAAGACCATTCAACAGAGGGGGAAATTCTGACCGCAGAGGTGGAGCGAATTGATAGGCGTTCATGAACTGCCAAACGGATTGCGCGTTGTAATGGAATCTATTCCATTTGTGCGTTCCGTAAGTTTCGGAGTGTGGGTGCGAAACGGCTCACGCAACGAGACCCCCGAAGTAAATGGAATCTCGCATTTTATAGAGCATATGCTTTTCAAAGGCACGGAAAAACGCACTGCATTGGAAATAGCAGACGTTATGGACGCAGTTGGCGGCCAGCTAAATGCGTTCACGTCGAAGGAATATACCTGCTATTTCACACGCACGCTGGACACTCATTTTGATGTCGCGCTAGACGTGCTTTCAGATATGTTTTTCAACTCAAAGTTCGACCAAGCCGAAATTGACAAAGAACGCGGCGTTATTCTGGAAGAAATCAGCATGTATGAAGATACCCCCGAAGACCTTGCCGTTGACCTTCTGCAATTGCATACCTATCCGCAAAATCCGCTTGGAATGTCTATTCTGGGTACTCCCGAAACGATTTCCAGCTTCACGGAGGATAAGTTTAGGTCGTTCATGAAGGCGAAGTACGCCCCAAAAAACGTAGTAATTGCAATCGCGGGTAAAATCAACGAGCAGGAAGTTTTGGAGAAAATCACGCAGGCTTTTGGGCAGTACACAGGCGAGGCTGATAATTGCATGGAGTTTGAGACGACTTACGCCCCAGGCTTTTCCTTGAAAGAAAAGGACATTGAGCAAGTGCATTTATGCATGGGCTTCCCTGGTATTAAAACAGGTATTGATGAATCCTACGCACTGGCCGCTGTGAATACAATTCTAGGCGGCGGCATGAGTTCGCGGTTGTTTCAGAAAATCCGTGAGCAACACGGGCTTGTGTATTCTGTGTATTCGTACAACGCTAGTTATTGGGACACGGGAATTTTCCTAGTCTACGCCGCGTTAAATCCGACCCATGTTCAAGATGTTTTGGGGCTGATTGCGCAGGAAGTTCGCGGCATGTTCACCGACAAAATCAACAACGAACAATTGTCAAAGGCAAAGGAACAACTGAAAAGTAACTTCCTACTAAGCCTAGAAAACGCCGCAGGTCGCATGAACAGCATAGGCAGAACCCTACTAATGCTAAACAAAGTAATCACCCCCGACGAGCTAGTAACAAAAATAGACGCAATAGACCTAGACGGATTTTACGCCGTATGCGACAAAATTTTCAAACTCGACCAAATGAGCCTTTCATTAGTCGGAAAAAAAGTCGAAGGGCTTAGACATGAAGATTTAACCCAAGCAGTAGTTTAATGGGCTTAAACATGAAGACTTAGCCCAAGCGGTAGTTTAAGGGGCTTAAACATGAAGACTTAGCCCAAGCGGTAATTTAAGGGGCTGAAAAAAAGTGAACTCACCAACGCAGTTCTTACTTGAACGCACCAGCGACGCAAAAGATTTACCAATGCCATCACGTCAAACGCCGCAATCCGCAGGCTTGGATTTGCACGCAAATGTAAACTGCGTAACCATACAAAAGGGAGAGCGAATCTTAATACCCACAGGTATTAGGATTGCTCTCCCTTTTGGTTACGAAGCGCAAATACGCTCCAGAAGCGGTTTAGCACTTAAACATGGTATAGCCGTTCTAAATTCCCCAGGCACTGTAGACGCAGATTATCGCGGCGAATTAAAAGTTCTGCTAATCAACCACGGCAACGAGCCGTTCACAATAAACCGTGGCGACAGAATTGCCCAACTGGTACTAGCCAAAGTAGAAATGCAAAACTTCACCGAAACAGACAGCCTGCCCGATACCCCACGCGGCGAAGGTGGCTACGGAAGCACAGGTGTTTCGTGAAAAGTGAAGAGGTCGGTTTTATGTTTAGATTATGTATCACAATAAGCGTGGTATAGCAAACGCGCTCTCAATCCGTGATTGCTGTCGCGGCAAAACCGTCCGAAAACGCTCATTTCGCGTTTTCGGATGCCGCTCGGCAATCACGGTTTCGAGGTGCGTTTGCTATACGTGGGCAAAAATTATATTAGGTGGGGAATGCCTCCATGAAACATAAGTTTATATTTTATTTTGTTTTCGGCCTGATATTAACAGCGTGTAGCAATGCACCTGCATACACGGATATGATTTCCCCAACAAAAGACGCATATTGTACTCATGGAAACATCACACATAATATTCCCCCAGAAATTATCGAAACTACGGACATCAATGATACCCTACAAACTCCCCAAATGGACAATGATGGTCAGCCGAGTGAAGATAATTGGGCCGTAACAATTATGCACATGAGCAACGAAATGGAGTTGTATGCGTTTTGGTTTATGACACCGTTCATGGACGGCTTAGCTGTGTATGTAGATGAATTTATGCTTGAAAAAAATAATTTTTTGCAGACATTTAACGCATATACAAGAATTGGCGAACCGTCTGAAAATGATTTGTCATGGGTAGTTTTTAGTGCAAATACAGACTTATACGATTTTCAATTTTTTAC
>Ga0123355_10005285_pt1 | contig 18864 bp, 16 predicted proteins | sample TergutEmb28metaG_3_FD_89872 | JGI IMG/M metagenome (GOLD analysis project Ga0123355, IMG submission 89872) | Embiratermes neotenicus P1 segment gut microbial communities from Petit-Saut dam, French Guiana - Emb289 P1 | ecosystem: Host-associated > Arthropoda: Insects > Digestive system > Gut ... | reverse complement strand
GGTGATCGGCGGCCGGAACGGCGCCGCCGAGCGTCTGGGCATGAAGCGGACCTCGTTGGTGTACCGGATGCGCAAACTTCGCATAACCCGGCCGACAGCAGCCGCATACCCGAGCATGGTGAACCGCTTCGCTGGGTACGAATGATTCCTGGATTTGACGCTATCGTCGATGCGACGAAAATCCGCCACTGTCAAGCATCCATCGCGGTTTCGTCAGACCTGACGAAAGCTGGCTGCGGTCGTGCCTAGCCATCTTCAACAAACCTGAAGAGTTTCGGCCCTAAGTAGCCTTTCTCGATTGAAGTCTCGTGGTTGGCTTATCACCTGCTCTCGAGATCGTTGGCTCGATGCGGACTGACCATGTGGCTCTGTGTCGCGATTCTGCCAGGCCAAAATTGTTCAGTTGCTATGGATGACGGAGTCTCAATAGTTGAAAAGAAAGATGTCAGCGCTCGACTCCAAGTATAAAGCGGTGCGGTCCGTGACGCGTTCTCTCGTAGAGGGTCTCTCTGCTGAAGACCAAATGGTGCAGTCATGTCCAGAAGCCAGTCCGATAAAGTGGCATCAGGCCCATACTACGTGGTTCTTCGAAACTTTCGTGTTGCGTCCTTTCCTGCCTGGATACAAGCCCTTTGACGAAGAATTTCATTGGCTCTTTAATGGCTATTACAACTCACTTGGCAGAGCGATTCCGGACAAAAAGCTGCGCCCCTGCTTCTGCCGTCCCTCTCTCGATCAGGTACTGGCCTTCCGCGCACACGTTGATCAGGAAATGGAGAGATTCCTCGCAGGTTTGGTCGAGGAAGAACCCGCGCGGCTCGTCTTATTGGGTTTGAACCATGAGCAACAACACCAGGAACTTGCGCTGACCGATATTAAGCACGCTTTCTTCCTCAATCCCCTGCGCCCCTCCTACGCGGGATCTGCTCTTTCAGCAGGGAGCCGGGTTCCCGTCTCTAAACTGACCTGGCACAGCTTTAGCGGGGGACTGATCGAGATTGGCTATCCCCCTCAAGCGGCGGATCATCTCGATTTTTGCTTTGACAACGAAACTCCCCGCCACAAGGTCTATTTGGAACCTTTCCAGATCGCGAACCGCGCCGTCACCTGCCGGGAATATCTGGAGTTCATATCGGACGACGCATACACGTGCCCGGAGTATTGGCTTTCTGATGGCTGGGAAACGGTAACCAAGGCGGGCTGGCAAGCGCCACTCTACTGGGAACGCGACCCCAATGATGAGACAGGCTGGCGTATGTTCACCCTAAGGGGTTCGCACGGGCTTTCCACCCTGCTTGACACTCCCCTGTGCCACGTAAGTTTCTTCGAAGCCGATGCGTTTGCACGCTGGCGAGGTTGCCGACTCCCAAGCGAGGCGGAGTGGGAATGCGTTGCGAGCCAAGTACCGCCGCACGGAAACTTGCTCGACACGGGCAGGTTGCATCCCGCAAGGGCGCGTGGTGCCGGGGTTGAACAACTTTTCGGGGATTGCTGGGAATGGACGGCAAGCGCCTACAGGGGCTATCCCGGATACAAGCCGCTTCCCGGCACTCTTGGTGAATACAACGGAAAGTTCATGTGCGGTCATATGGTCTTGCGCGGAGGATCTTGCGTCACAGCTGCGAGTCATGTGCGCGCGACCTATCGCAATTTCTTTCAACCGGGGACGCGCTGGCAGTTCACGGGAATACGTTTGGCCACCTGAACAGAATTTTCCACGCATGACAACTGACTGTGAGAAGGTTCAGGCGCGGCTTAATGAAAGCGGCTGCGCTCTCTTGCGCCGTGATCTATGATGCCGGGGCTCGCGCCTTTGAAGGGGTTTGAAGAGCAAGCGCGAGGAGCGTGGTTTGAGGGCTTACTGGTGCTCTACCCAATCTCAGAAACCCACTCCAAGTCCTTGTGGGGTTGTGTCGGGGTGCAACGCGCGGGACCGAAACCCGTCAGTGTTGGGTATTCGTCACAAAATTCGTCACGCGCAGCACTGGATTGTTACTTCTCTCATGAAGCCATCTTCCAAAGGAAGAGCCATTTATCCCGGCGCTCGCACGCGAATTGACCCGCGCCGATTTTGGCCTCTGGTTTGCACTCGGGTATGGCGGACCCCAAAGAGTGAGGAACAGTCTTCCACGATGAAGCGCAACGCATCCCAACCAGAGTCGTCGAAGGAGTTCGGCAGTGCGGTCGCATCACCGGCAGACGTGCCCCGTACATCCATACACAAAGTCGAAGCAGACGGCGTTCGAGTATTTTATCGGGCAGCCGGCGAACCTAAGGCTCCTACAGTTCTCTTGCTGCACGGGTTCCCAGCCTCATCGTGCATGTTTCGCGAACTGATTGCGCGTCTCCCCAATGATTACCGTGTGATCGCTCCCGATCTCCCCGGTTTCGGATTTACAGAGGTTCCGGCCGAAAACGAAAATATGCGTACACCTTCGATGGCTTGGCCTCGACAATCGAGGCATTCACCGAGGGGCTCAACTCAATCACTATGCAATCTACGTGTTCGACTACGGCGCGCCCACAGGGTTCCGGCTGGCGATGGCTCACCCGGAGCGAGTCACGGCGATCGTTTCACCGAATGGAAATGCATACGAAGAAGGATTGGGCGATGCCTGGGGGCCGATCCGGAAATATTGGGCCGAACCAACTGCGGAGAATCGCGAGGTCCTCAGAAGCAATATTCTCACGCTGGAAGGCACGCGATGGCAGTACACCCACGGCGTAAGCGATCCTGACTGTGTTCCGCCGGAAGCGTACACATTGGACGCAGCGCTCCTGGAACGACCAGGGAACAAAGACATTCAGCTGGATTTGTTTCTCGACTATGCGTCGAATGTGAAGCTGAAGAGCTTTCTGGCCGCCAGGACCACCGAAGGGTGATTGGGACAGGAGAAAAAGCGATGAAGAGGGACTTTTCCTCAAACTCGACGATCATTTTGGTGCATGCCGCGTGGGCCGACGGCTCGTGCTGGGGCAATATCATTCTCCCTTTGGAGCAGAATGGTCTTCACGTCACCTGCGCGCCGATTCCGATGACCTCCTTAACGGACGACGCTAAAGCATTGAGTAGGACGCTGGAACGGGCTAGCGGCCCAGTCGTCCTGGTGGGACACGCCTACTCTGGAGCCGTGATCGCGGCCGTGCGGGAAGACAGAGTCAAGGCTCTGGTCTACATAGCAGCACTTGCACCGGATGAGGGCGAGACCGTAGCGAAGGTTTTTTATCGAGACGAACCGCATCCAGATCAGCCAAAGATGGTTCCCGATTCCCATAACCTTGTCTGGATGCCGGAAGATGCGTTTCCCCGGGCGCTTGCGCACAAGGCTTCTGCCGATCAAGCAGGTATTGCAGCTGCCGTGCAACGTCCAGTTGCCGTTCAGTGCGTTCAGGAGCCAGCCCCAAAGCCGCTATGGAAGTCGAAACCAACGTGGTATCTGGTGGCAGAAGAAGACCGGATGATTAACCCGAAAACCCAGCATTACATGGCCGATCGCATGAACGCAAAAGTACGGGCGCATCGCGTGGACCACACTCCGATGTACTCGGAGCCCAACGTTGTAGTCGACGTGATCCTGGAAGCGGCGCGTGCCACTCTTTCGTCATAGGTTCTAATATCCCCGTTCGCCGAAACGAACTGAATTTCTGGTTGTAAGAGGTAGTAATGATCGTTAGGACAGGGATGAGGAGGATGGTGTGGAGCGTCGTCGGTTTCTTGGTGGACTGACCGCCGCATATCTCGGCGTCCTGCTGGCGAGCTGTTTTGACCAATCCATGCGAGCGCAGAACGCCACTAAAGCTGGAGGGGGGAGCATGCCCGGCCAGGATTCTTTCGAGCCGTCTCTTGTCGAGGTTTCAGGAAACACACTATTCGTACGGCGCTATGGAAAAGGGCCGGCGATTCTGCTGGTGCATGGCTTCCCCCGCACCAGTCTGATGTGGCGATTTCTCGCGCCGAAACTCGCCGAGAATCACACTGTCATTTGTGCAGACCTCCGCGCCTACGGCCGCAGCGGAGTGCGGCTTCGACCGATGATCACTTACCTTATTCCAAGCGCGCCATGGCAAAGGAACTGGTTGAGTTGATGGAGAATCTCGGCTTTTCAACATTCACGATGATTGGTCACGATCGCGGAGGACGCGTCAGCTACCGCATGGCGTTAGATCATCCAAAGAAAATAGAACGGTTGGCCGTTTTCGACGTCATTCCAATCCTCGAAGCGTGGAATCGGTCCGATGCACGCTTCGCCAAGACCTACTGGCCGTGGATTCTGCTATCGCAAAAGGAACCGCTTCCGGAGAGTTATCTGCTCGGCGCTCCCGAGGCCGTCTTCCATAATCCCTTCGGCGAAGGTTCTTTCGGCCCTGAAATTCTGATGGAATACCTTGCAACGTTTCGCGATCCGACCCGCGTGCATAGCATTTGCGAGGAATATCGAGCGGCTGCAACCGTCGATGTCGAACACGATCGTGCGGACCAGGAAGCGTCGAAAAGAATCGAATGCCCCATGCTGCATTTATGGGCCGAGGAAGGGCCGCTTGATACTTTTTACGCAAAAGACGGCGGTCCGCTGGGCATCTGGCGGCAGTGGGCCCCTCGCGCCCAGGGTCAGGCAATGAAGGGTGGACACTTCTTCCTGGAAGAGAACCTGACGGTACGGCGGCCCTCGTTAAGCAGTTCCTCGCGGCATAAAGCATTCATCGCGGAGGGTGAAACGGTATCGCGCACCAACTCAAGTCGGGGTCGCTTGCCGATCGGACACGCCAGTTATGGGTGGGGGTTGATTGCTCTGGAGGAGGCGCGGAAGGTGCTATCTCTCCATCGTCCACCGAGCGAGCCTGCATTGATTCACATCTTTCTCCCGCTAATGGCCGTCAGCGTGGTGATGCTATCGATCGGGAAGGAGGAGGACGCCCCCATAAATGGGTAGGAACGCCATCGACCATCGAGGGAGTTGATCTCGACCGATCTAGGGATGATTTAGGGACAGAAGAAGCGCCAGAATCATGGACAGAAAGAAACATCAAGCAAAGCGGCTACAAGATTAAGTGATTATTGTTGGCTGGACCAATAAGGAGAGATCTCTGTGATCTACTTCGGGATCGCCGAGCTTGCGGAGAAATCTTCCGGATCGTGTCTGTTTCGCACAAACCCGCTTGCGGGCGGCATCTCTCTGCTTTCGGGGCTGTGCTCTAGCTGTATGCCGGCCGCGCAGGTGTGCAATACACTAGACAGAGACGGCGTAGCATGATCAACGACTCCGAACCGAAAAGCGGGCAAAATGGCCGCTCGCGTCAAGGAGGACTTACTAAATGGCCCGGCTGCTCTCGTTGAATGTCGGCCTTCCACGCGAAATCACATGGAACGGCAAGACCGTCCGGACAGCAATCTGGAAGCTTCCGGTTACGGGCCGACGCACGGTCCGCAAGCTCAACGTCGATGGTGACGCGCAAGCCGATCTCGCCGGTCACGGTGGTGAGCAGCGCGCCGTATTCGTTTACCAGCGGGAGTCTTACCAATATTGGGAGCACGTCCTTGGCCGCAGTGATTTTACTTTTGGCCAGTTCGGAGAAAATTTCACGATTGAAGGACTTGCCGACGACGAAGTCTCGATTGGCGACCGATACCGCATCGGCGACGCCATATTCGAAGTCACACAGCCGCGTGTGACCTGCTATCGAGTGGGCATCCGCATGAACGAGCCTCGCATGCCCGCCCTGCTTGTCGCACACCGAAGACCAGGATTCTACTTTCGCGTCTTGCAGGAGGGAGAAGTTGGGGCGGGCGATGACATCGCAAAAATCGCTGACGGGCCAGAACGAATGACGGTGGCCGATATTGATGCCCTGCTTTATTTGCCGGGACATTCTCGCGAGCAATTGGAAACAGCATTGCGTATCCCCGCTCTGAGCAAAGGTTGGCAATCTTCTTTTCAGGCAATGCTCAAGCAAGAGTCGAGTGCAAAAGCAGTGGGGAATCCCGGGCTTGCAAATGAGGAGCCAGCGCCGGCATGGGCCGGGTTTCGACCGATGACAGTCGCGAGTGTCCGGAAGGAAAGCGAGAGCGTGACCTCTTTCGTGATGACGCCGGTCGATGGACGACCTCTTGCCCTAGCCCAGCCTGGCCAGTTTGCGGTCTTGCGGTTGCAGGTGGATCACGATAAAGCGCCCGTGATTCGCAGCTACTCGTTGTCTGACCTGCCCTCAGTCGATCACTTCCGCATCAGCGTGAAGAGTGAAGTCGACGGAATTGGAAGCTCGTTTCTGGGGACTCGTGTACGGGAAGGTGATGTTCTCGAGGTCAGCGCACCGCGGGGAAGCTTTACTCTACGATCCGGCAACGATCCTGTTGTTTTCGTCAGCGCCGGCATCGGTGCAACGCCAGTGATGGCGATGTTGCACCAACTCGCCGCCGAAAAATCACACCGTGAGGTCTGGTGGATCCATGGAGCCCGTAATCACGCCAATCATCCGTTTGCACAAGAATCGCGTCGGTTACTCGAGCAGCTACCTCGGGGACGAAGCTGCATCGTGTACAGCAGGCCAACTGCGAACGACAAGCAGGGGGTGAATTTCGATATTCAAGGGCACATCGACGTAGCTCTACTGGAGAAGCTTGGTGTACTACCGAAGGCTGACTTCTATCTCTGTGGCCCGTCTTCATTTTTAGAGGAGCTTCGCGAAGGGCTTCTGCGCTGGGGGGTGTGCGTGGACAACGTGCACACAGAAACCTTCGGTGCCCTTGCCGGTATTACACCCGGATTGGGGCGGTCTGCTCACAACCCGCACCAACCAGAAGGGGCGACGGGATCTGGACCTGCAGTCTCGTTTGCACGCAGCGGAATCAACGTCAGGTGGAACCCCAGGTTCGGGACCCTGCTTGCGCTGGCGGAAGCCTGCGACGTTCCGGTCAGATGGTCGTGCCGAACGGGAGTGTGCCATACCTGTATGACGGGCCTGATTGGCGGATCGATCACTTATCATCCGGAGCCGCTCGAGACGCCCGCGCCCGGAAATGTGCTCGTGTGCTGCGCACAACCAGAAGCCGACGTCATTCTTGATCTCTGACACGTTTTTATAGGGAGACTGTCGTGGGACTCTCATGGCAACAAGGTCCGCTATCACCGGGAGCAATCGGACGATTTCTCGTACCCGAAGCGCTACCGAAAAGACTGTTGTATGTTGAGCCGTTGCGCCGGCGGATGCGAGTGCGTTTCGGCGGAAACTGGATTGCCGATAGCGAGAAGGTTCTCCTGCTGTTCGAGCCGGGTCACTATCCGATGGCCTATTTTCCCGCCACCGACATCACTCCCAGCACTCTCCAGAGCACCGAGCATACCAGCCGCCATCCCGATCTTGGGCTCACCTCCTGGTATGCCGTCCAGGCGGGGGAGCAGAAGGCTCCGCGAGGGGCGTGGCAATACATCGACCTGCCCGCGTACGCCAGCGAGTTGCGGGGACGGGTTGCCTTCGCCTGGCCGGCCATGGACGCCTTCTACGAAGAAGACGAACGAATCGTGGGCCATGCCGCCGACAGCTACCACCGCATCGACATCCGCCAGACATCTCGTCATCTCGTGGCCCGCCATCGTGACCGTATCATCGCTGACACTAAGCGGCCGCTGGCTCTCTATGAGTCTGGCTTCGCGCCGCGCTGGTACGTTCCACGTGCAGACGTTGAGGAGTCCGCGCTCACTCCCGTGGAACTTCAGACTTTCTGCCCGTACAAAGGACTGTGCAGTTATTACGACATCGGCGACGCACATCTCGCGGTGTGGTCCTATCCCGAAGCATATACCGAGGTTCGTCGCATCTCGAATTTCTTGTCGTTCGAGCCGGATATAGTCTCGGTGCAGCTCGACGGCAAACAGCTTCGGCTTGAGCCCGGTCAGACGGTGATTCCGCACGGTCCGGACCGCGAGCTCACCGTCAGAGAAGTCGAACCCCGCAGAAATTGGGCCAGAGCAGGTGTCGACGAGGTGTAACTGTGAGAACATCAACGTTTTCAGTCGAGGTCATCACGCTTCCGGTAAGTGACATCGAGCGAGCCCTGCGGTTCTATGTCGATCAGGTCGGCTTCAACCTCGACGTCGACTATTCGCCGAACGATGCGTTCCGCGTCGTGCAACTCACGCCGCCCGGCTCAAGCTGCTCAATCCAGATCGGCAAGGGACTCACCGACGCACCCGTCGGTTCATTGCGCAGTGTCTATCTCGTCGTGACGGACCTCGAGGCCGCTCGGAATTGCCTGCTCAAACGTGGGGTCGACGTCAGTGAGATCCGACATAAGACACCAGCGGGAGCTTGGGACGGAGGGTTCGCCCCCGGGCTCGACCCGGCGCGCCGAGACTATGCCAGCTTCGCCAACTTCTCTGATCCGGATGGCAACAGCTGGGTGTTACAAGAACGCGGCTACGCCAAGGTATGACCTGGTGGGAAGCTGCTCGCGTCGGTCCTGGTGGCAAGAGCCCGTCAGTGACGGACATCCGCCGCAAGTCCGCCGGTTGGGGTGGAAGATCCGGCGACTCGTCTCCGTAGAACTTCTCTCAGCAGAGCGATTTGGATCGCACACTTCCCTCTTCGACTGGGATGTTTCTTTTGGCATTTCGGCTGCATTTAAGGAAGACGTGTTTTACGGGGGTGAGATGCAGCGGCACGACATCCAAAGCACGACTCCATTGTCTTTTTTGGGGGAGGAACCAGTGGCGACCGGAGCTTTTCCGATGTCTCGTTCGGAGAGAAATCATAGTTATGTTCAACCGCGATACCAAGAGTTCCGGCATGGTGCTCGAGGAATTGAGTCCATCGATCAACCGAATAGAGATCAACTGAATGGCGTTCAGTCACATGAACGGGCCAGAGCTGAGCTTGCATTCAACGGCATCATCGGCACTAGCCCCGGTCTGAAATCTGTTCTGACTGAAGTGGAACGAGTAGCACCCACCGATTCGACAGTGCTAGTCCTGGGAGAAACCGGAACCGGCAAGGAATTGATCGCCCGTGCCATCCACAATCTAAGTGCGCGCTCGGCACGTCCATTCGTGAAATTCAATTGTGCCGCGACTCCATTTGATCTTCTGGAGAGCGAGCTGTTCGGACATGAAAAAGGGGCCTTTACTGGAGCTATCGCCCAAGAAATTGGGCGCTTCGAAAGGGCGGATACCGGGACACTCTTTCTGGATGAGATCGGCGACCTGCCGCTGGCCTTGCAGCCTAAACTGCTTCGCGTTCTACAAGAGCAGGAATTCGAACGTCTGGGCAGCGGCCGCACACGTAGGATAAATGTCCGTTTGGTAGCGGCAACGCATCAAGATCTGAACGAAATGGTGGCTCGAAAAGGGTTCCGCAGCGATCTTTATTACCGCCTGAACGTCTTTCCCCTCGAGCTGCCACCCTTGCGAGAGAGACCTCAGGATATCCCACAGTTGGTTTCTCATTTTGTGAGCCTTTTCTCTACGCGAATGGAAAAGCCGATTCGGGTCATACCGCCCGAAACAATGGCTGCGCTCACTGCCTATTCTTGGCCGGGAAACGTCCGCGAACTCCAAAACCTGATCGAACGGGCCGTCATTCGGTCGAATGGCGGCGTGCTTCCCGATCCGTTGCCTCCGGTATTCACTCGCACCCCCGTAGAATCCACGAGCGCGACAGCGCCGAGTTCGGCATCGGGCACGTTAAGGGATTGCACCCGCTCGATAATCTTGCGGACCTTGGAAGATACGGGCTGGGTAATCGGAGGACCGGATGGCGCCGCGGTTCGCCTGGGATTACCCAGAACCAGTCTCGTCACCAAAATGAAGAAGCTCGGCATCTCAAGGCCAAGAAGCCGACGTGTCACAAATTTCATTGCAGACAAAACTGAAACAGGGCTGCAGTGGTAATCGACAGCTCAGTCAAGTGCGCCTTCTTCAAACCTCTCGCCCGGTGGCGTGGTGAGCGGATGTTTTGCCTGGGCTGACAGATTTCGACAGCTACATTCACGCGGCTATGCGAGGACCTACTCCGCGGGATGACAGGAACTCCTGAGTACCAGTCCAGCTGCCCATCACTGCAGCTGCCAAACCCAGAAGCAATGCAAAAAAACTGCCGAAAGCGCCCTTTGAAACGCCTGAGGCCGCCGTTGTCGCAGCCTGGGCAGCGGTCTGTTTGGTCTGCTGTACCGTTTGCGTGATTTGCGCCTGCCAGCGATCAATGGTTGCATTCGCGTCTGCGAGACTCATATTGCGACGCTGGACCAGAAGGTTCGCTAACGCCTGACGATCTTCCGGAGTCACCTGTCCGTTTTTTATAACGCCTGCGACAAAAGCCTGGAAGTTCGAGTCTCGCGCAAGGTCCCCAGCATCTGCTTGCACTTGCTCGGGAGTCACGCCCGTTGCTTGTGCGATCACATTCGTCGCTGCGGGAGTTACAGCTTGCGCGCCACGTGCTGCTAACGATGCGGTCTGCCCCAGCACACTCGCCGCTCCGCCGAGCAGGCCGCCGACTGCCGTCGACAACAGATAAAAGAGAGCGAGTGACGCCAGTGCCCATGTCACGAAACCATGCAGCGCGCCATCTCTCTTGTTCGGAATTCCGGCTAACCTTCCTGCAATCCACCCTCCGACGAAGAGCGAAATGATGCTGGAAAAGACGAACCAGATAGCCGCCCCAATCGCCAAGCCCTGGCCGGGTTGTTGACCTTGTTGCGGATTAATCGTCGCAGCCCCGACTCCTACTCCAAGCAAATTAAGCAGAAGTTGGACAGCGATGGCCGCCGTTACTCCAGCAAAAATCGAGCTCCAGGATACCCCGTGAACAACCGTAGAAGGCACCGCCAGCGCTCCGCGCCTGCTGTCAAATACATCTCGGTCAGCGGTTGTCATTCTCTTGTCTGCCAGAGGCTCTCTTCTCTCAGCCATTGTCTCTCTCCTGGCGGCCGGTGACCGCCGTACCTCCGCGAGAGGTTGCGTTAACTACCGTATCTAAAACACCTCATCGTAGGAACGCCCGTGACTCCTGACAACTGGCAGAATTACCGTACAAAGTGATCTGGCGAAGATGCCAACTAAATGTCGGGATCTGATCCGCGATTGCTCATTCCATTACATCGCGAAGCGCGGCAGGAAGGTATCCGCGATGCGGCATCCGATTCAACCGCCCGTCATTCACGTCAATATGCTTGTGCTTGGAACGTGAGAATAGCAACCGACCGCCTCGCACACGGAAAGGCCAAGAGTCCTCGTCCCGGTTGAAGGAGGATTATGGCGGTATGAGCGGGCACGGCGGAAGGTTGGCGCTCGCCGTAGTGACCCGAGTTGCCTGGTGCTCCTTCTAGAGCACTCCGCTGTCCGGAATGTGAGTGCTTTGAGTCATATGAACTCCCGATGAAGATCGCCGACCAACCGGTATGAGAACCACGGTTATAAGAGGAACCCCGCCATCGTGTTACATTGTCGGCGCAAAGAAATAATAGTCTGCGGTATAAGTGCTCTTTGTTTCCTCGTTCTTGTGCGATTCGTCGCAAGGACCCTGGCCCGGCTGGCCTCCGTGGGTGTGTACCCGCTGAATCGCCGTGAATCGAGAACGATACCTCACCGCCTGGGCAGCGGGCCGGGATGGATTGGTGACTACTCACGGCTGAATCCTTGAACCTCGGCCCACACACTATTGGGTGATGACGCCGCAAGCGATTCGATCGCCGGATTTGCCGGATGGATCGGTTTTATAGTCGTCCGCCCCCGAGTGGATCACGACTGCGCTTCCTCCGTTGCTAAGAAGCTGTTCGAGCGACACATCGTGATCCTCGATGCGAAGGCTGGCTGTTCCGTTGGCACCGACAAAGAAATTCTTCATGTCGCCAGCATGGTGGCCTTCGGGATTATCGAAGCCATGTTTCTTGTTCTCGGGATTGAAGTGCCCACCGGCTGACTTGAAATCGGGTCCTTCGCACTGAGGATTTTGGTGAAAATGAATCGCATGTTCTCCGGGCGGGAGATCGTGCACCTTGACCTGGGCACGTAAAGCGTGCTCGCTCGCCGGCCAGAGTATTACATGGCCGATAGTTTTGCCTTGAGCGTCCTTGAGTTCGATCTCAGTCTTACCTGCAGCAGGTTTGGCAGCAACCAGCGAGAGAATTGATAACCCGAGTAAACCAATCTTAACGAAGGCGGACGTTGTGGAATTCATCGGAGCTTGCTCCTTTCCCTATGTACTCATCCTTCGACATGGTTGGTTGATCAAGGATGGGGAACGTGGGAAGTTCCTCTATCTGATAAGCGACATCGGTCGGTCTATTCCCTCAAGAATCATTTCCTTGCATTCGAGTCGTTTTCATTCTGTCGTGTTCATGCCGCTGGTCCCGCTCGGATCCTCGAGCAAGTGCCTTCGGCCAATTGTGGCTTCTTTCGAGGAGGAAACCTTACCGCAAAGATGGCATTGTGACTGGTGTGGAAACGCGTCGTGCCGGTCTAGAAGCCAGCGCCAACGGTGACCCAACCAGATGAAAGGTTCCGAGCACCGCCCTGTCAGCCTCAACAGTTCTCCGCCGATAGTTTCGCGTGAAAGTATGCCGAACGACAAAAACAGGGATAAAAAAACTAGGAACTCGGGGAGTAAAGCCCATCGACACGCCAATAGACTTTCAGTCGATGGGCTTTCCCTTCCCTTTCAGTTTTTGACAGTTCCCCGCCCACGGTTTCGCGTGAAAGCATTTCTCTACGAGAGTAAGGCCAACCAAGCCCATCGACACCGAAGTGGCGCAAACCGTCGATGGGCTTTCCCTTTGGGAAGCCAAACCTTGCCGGCTGCGCAGCGACCGAGGTAGGGTAGGTCAACCTCTTTCCTTCTTTTTCCTGGGCCGATGAGTTTCAGCGAGCTTTGTCAGTAACCGACCGTTGGGCTTCCACGCGTAGCAAGCGTCCTTGGTATTTACTCCGACGGCTCCGAGGTGCTGGCGCGCGTCTTGGGATCAGTCTTCAGCATCTTCGCCACCGCCGAACTGTCCCGCAGCTCGAAACCGAGTTTCGCTCTTCTTGGCCATAAAGCATGGTTTGCCCATGGGTGAAATAGGAATAGGCGCAAGTGTCGGACTCGAGCAGACGTTTCTGAAGGGGAGACTGGCGATTTTTACAGTTGGCGGGTGACTCGAACGAACGGAATATAACACTCGGATCTTCTCCAAAAGAGCCCCCGCCGGTAAAAGGTCGCCCAGCCCCGTAGCCGGCGGGCTTCGCCTTTTCGCTCTCCTGAGTTTTCGACCGCTTTTTCCTCCGATTTGAAGCAAGAACGCTGCTCGTTAATTGAATGACAGGCCTCTGCCTCGCGTGGCGCACGCATCAGTACTTAGGGCAAACTTGTCGGAAGGCAAAGACTCTCCCCAAAGTCGTGTGGGATAATAGAGGCATGCTACAAAGGAATTTTCCCCAACCACACGAAGAACGAAGGATCGAGAAACTACTGGCAAGACTCGCCCGGATGAAACGGGACCAGCCGAAACCAGAAGCGAAGGATCAGGTACTCCAGGAAGTTTCCGCCGCTTAACCTCGCGAACCGCCAGACCGACTACGCCGGCAAATCATTGCTACTGCGAGACTTGCGTCAGCAGACCAGGCTGTGTCGGAAGCTTGCTCGGACGCCGCCGTCTCTCGAGACGAGTCAAGAAGTGCAATTTGGCCTGGTTTCGTCAGATCGAGGATCTGGGCGCCGGCGAGTTGGCAGCATGTCCGTCGCCCTAAGATCCAAGCTGGCTACTTGCCCGAGAGCAAGGACCAGCGGCACGGTAGCCCCGGTGGCCAGTTCAAACCGGCCATTCACTGGGTCGGATTCCCTACTGGTGTGTGCCGCGAATTCTTCCCAGCCTATGTTGCTGATCGAAGTAAAAAATCGAGCATCGCAGTTTTCCACATTCCTCGGATTGACAAACTACTGGCAGTAGTCGTGGAAAAACTGAAATACTGGCTAAGAGCAAGAAACGCGGTGCTGGTAGGCTCGAAATTGGTTTTGTGTCTCTGCACGAGTGCAAGTAAACTTGGGCCCCATTCCTTCATGTCGCATATTGTTGGTGGATGATTTCCCTCCTTGGCGAGAATTTACTCGCTCGTTGCTTCGAAAGCAGGCGCACTGGCAGATTGTCGGCGAAGCCCGGGACGGCCTGGAGGCGATTGAGAAAGCCACGCAAACGCAGCCCGACGTGGTCTTGCTCGACGTCGGTCTTCCCCTGTTGAATGGTATCGACGTATCCAGCCGCATCTGCGAGGCCGTTCCTGCTGCGCGAGTAGTGTTCCTGACGGCGGATCGCAGCTGCGAGGTCCTTCATGCGGCCTTCAGCAATGGAGCGCAGGGGTATGTCCTGAAGGTAGACGCACACAACGACCTTCTACCGGCTGTAGAAGCCGTTCTCCGAGGGGAAAAGTTTCTGAGTCGCCGGGTCCCGCACTAAAGACTCAGGCCGCGGCTCCCTGTGGTTCAATGCCGCTCTGCAGCTGACGCAGTTCGGCTTCTTCGATTTGAAGTTCCGTGAAACCACAATTCATGCAGACCAAAAGTGGCGGAAAGGCCCACACAGTCTCGGTTGGATTCTTGAATTCAGGAAAGTGAATGTTAATCTCGCTGTAAAACCGGGTTTGGTCTTCTGACCCACACATCTTGCAGGACATGACTACCTCCTGCTCGGCTGGAAAACGAGCATTTTGATCGACTCGACAACCCCAGGAGTGAACGTTCAGACCAAAACTTGTGAGGTGGCGGCGCAATCATCGGAAAAAGGGCCCAAACTCCATGGCCGCTTTTCAATGATCCAATGTTGCTCATATTCTACCTCGAAACGGCCAATTCGGCATCAGAATCCGATTATTGCTAGCGAAAGGGGAGGAAAGGTCTGCTTTGGAGATCATTTCGCCGGTGGCAGAACTTCGCGCCTCATGGACCTCGGAAGGGGTCGTGAGCGATGTCGTCGGTTTCGCGACAGTGACTCCTATCTCTCCGTCACCCCAGGTCGAGGCACCACTTCCACCTCAATCCCCGACGCCTGCTCCTTGGCGTGATACACGCGCTCCGTGGCTTTGACGAAGTCAGACGGATTGGCGTCGGGAATGTTGACGAACGTCTGCGGGTTCCGGTCTGTCAGCGGAAACCACGAGCTTTCGACCTGTACCATGATCCGGTGGCCGCGCCGGAAGGTGTGATTGATGTCCTGCATAGTGAAGTGAACTTCTTCCACCTTGCCCGGTGTGAACGGATCCGGCTTTTCAAAGCTGTGCCGAAACTTTCCCCGGAACGGCTCTCCGCGCACCAGTTGCTGATATCCTCCCATCACGAAGGTTGGCATGGAGACGTCTTTGCGCGGCCGGTCGCGATCTTCCGAACCAGGCGCATCCTGCTTGCTGTCGGGAAAATCCGCCGGATACACGTCGATCAGCTTTACATCAAAGTCCGAATCTGTCCCGCTGGTCGAAACGAACAAGCGTGGAGAAATCGGACCCGCAATCGTCACATCTTCCTCGAGCACGGGCGTCTGATACCTGAGCACATCGGTGCGTTTGTCCGCGAACCGCTGATCCGAGAGCATGTACTCCTGCGGCACATTGAGTGCCGCGTAGTTCACAAACGGCACGGGCTTCGCTGGATCGCTTACGTACTCATCGAACCCCCCGCCTGACGCGGGCGCGTCAAACGACAGTCCACCGTTGGCCTGGAAGTACAATGTCTTGCGCTCGACATTTTCGGGTGGCCACGTCGAATACTGCCGCCACACATTCGTGCCTGTCTCGAACACGTACGCCTTGGGCAGCTTGGGATCCGGCGCGCCCTTCAGGTAGTGTTCGAAAAACGGAAACAGAATGTTCTTGCGGTAGTACTCTCCGGTATTTGCGGCAAACTCCACCCGCCCCAAATGTTCGCCGTCGTAGCGCGCCCAGCCTCCATGCACCCACGGCCCGACCACGAGTGCGTTGAAGATTCCCGGATTCTTTTCCTCGATTGAGTGAAATGTAGTGAACGGTCCCTGCAAATCTTCCGCGTCAAACCATCCACCCACCGTCAACACCGCGCAATGGATGTTGTTCAGGTGCGGAGCCAGGTTCCGCGCCTTCCAGTAATCGTCATAGGTGTCGTGCAGTACCTGGTCCTCCCATAGCGCACTGTTGCCCCCGAGATATTTCTTCAAATTCGATAGCGGACCGACATTCAGGTAAAACTCGTAAGCGTCCCTGGTCCCCCAGTCGAAGGGCACGAAGGTTTTGGGCGGAAGCTGGGGATTCTGCTGCGGCTTGAACTGGACATAGAAGCCGAAGTTTGCCGCCAGCATGAACGCCCCCCCATGATAGGCATCGTCGCCCAGGAACAAGTCCGTCATCGGAGCCTGCGGCGAGGCCGCCTTCAGCGCCGGATGCGAATCGATCATGCTTGCTGAGGTAAAAAATCCCGGATACGAAATTCCCCAGATGCCGGCATTGCCATTATTGCCGGGAATATTCTTCAGCAGCCAATCGATCGTGTCGTAGAGGTCGCTGGCGTCGTCGACATCCTGCTTCGACTTCTTGTCGTCAATATGCGGACGCATCTCGATGAACTTGCCCTCCGACATGAACCGCCCGCGCACATCCTGGGACACGAAGATATATCCCGACCTGTCGAAATCCGGCGACGGCCCGAGCTGTCCGCGGTACAGGTTCACGCCGTACGGTGCGACGCTGTAAGGTGTCCGGTCGATGAGGAACGGATAGGTATGCGAGGCGTCCTTGGGCACGTAGACCGACGTAAACAGCTTCACCCCATCGCGCATCGGAATGCGGTATTCGTACTTGGTGTAGTGCTCCTTGACGTCGAACTCCGGTGCTGCGGGCCGGTTCTGTGCGAAAATACCGCTAGTGAGGACGGCTGCGCACCACACGATCCCAGACCTGCGAATGAGCATGCTCTCTCCCTTGGTCGCTTGGTATCACTGATTCGATCTGAGGGGACCCATTCTAGCCTGCGTCTTTCGAGGCTGGAGCGGGGATTTTGTTTAGGCAACCTACCTTCGTCGGCAGAATAGTGTCAAGCCTCATTGAACCGTCGGAAAGAAACCATGTAGAACGGCCGCTTCGGCGCTCGGTTTCGAGTTGGCCATCGGGTCGCCTTCTGGCGGACATGACATACGTGGGAGCACGATGGGATGAGCCAGCGAACCTCCGGTTGGCGGTTCCCTCTTTCCTGTTCGTACGAAAGTTGGCTATCGGCAATAATGGACCACATGCTCAACCGGCGCACTTTCCTCAAGACCAGCGCAGCTTCCCTTCCCTTGGCCGCAGCCATCCCGACGCTTAACCCGGGGACGATCTCAACCGAAACCATCGCCGATCGAGCCATCCCCGGCACCGCTCCGAAACTCATCCCTTTGCCGGCCAGGCTGGCTCCGGTCGAGCCGTCCACCCTGCCCTGGCCGCAGAACGTTCGCCGCGTCGGTCAGAGCAACATGACCGAGCACGATCCAGCTGTGATGAACATCGAAGAATGGGCCGACTATTGGCACTCGGCCAGCGCCGACATCGTTTTCATCAGCGTGACCGGCATCCTCGCCTTCTATCCCTCCAAGGTCCCGTTTCATCGTCACGGAAAGTTTCTCAATGGCCGTGACTTCTTCGGTGAATGTGTCGCCGCCGCCCGCAAGCGGGGCATGCGCGTCGTCGCCCGCATGAGTCCGGATCTGAATTGGGGCGATGCCCGTGACGCCCATCCGGAGTGGGCCATGCGCGACGCAAATGGCTCCGTTCTCTTGAGCGGTGAAGACCCGCGCCTGTTCCGCACCTGCATGTTCACCAGCTATATGGACGACTATGTTCCGGCTATCATGCGCGAAATCAATTCCCTCTACGACGTGGATTGCTTCTACACCAACGGATGGCCTCCCATCGGCAGTCTGCCCAGCTGCCATTGCGCCGTCTGTAGCAAGCTTCCCCCATCCAACACCGCTGCCTACTGGCGCGCTTTCAACGATCGGGTGCTTGAGCTATGGCAGAAGTACGACGCCATCGCCAAAGAAAAGAAGCCCGACAGCTTCTACTTTGCCAACCTTGGTGGCAATGTCCGCTGTGGCCCCAACCTCGATCGCCTGGCCAAAACTGCAGTCTGGTTCCAGGCCGACAACCAGGGTCGCACCTCCGACGACCCGGCGGTCTGGGGATGCAGCCTGCAAGGCCGCGTATGTAGCGCCGTGATGGATGGAAAATTCGCCGCCAACGTCTCCGCCGCTTACTCGACCGGCACGGTCCGCTGGCGGAATGCCTCGAAGAATCCTGCTGAAGCAAGAATGTGGTTGAACGAAACCCTCGCCAGCGGTATGGCGCTCTACTACCACTTTATCGGTTCGGAAGCGGGATTGGGAGAAGACCGCCGCTGGCAGAAAGTCGGCTCCGATTATTTTCAGTGGGCCAAGAAACACGACGCCCACCTGAAGCCCCGCCGATCCCTGGCGAACGTCGGAGTCGTCATGGGACAGAGCACGCAACTTCTCTATCCCCCTCCCGCCGCCGCTCACGCTCGCGACTACATGCGCGAGACGACTCACGGGATCTACGCAACGCTCCTCCATGGCCGCTTCACTTTCGACTTCGTACACGAAGACCGCCTCGATCTCGAACGGATCAGCAAATACCGCGCCCTGCTTTTGCCGAACATTGCCGTGCTCAGCAATCGGCAGTGCCAGCAAATCCGCGACTACGTCCGTTCCGGTGGGTCCATCATGGCAAGCTTCGAAACCAGCCTGTACGACGAGAACCTCCAGCGGCGGCAGGAATTTGGCCTCGCCGACCTGCTCGGCATCAGCAAGGCTGGAGATGTCATCGGCACTAACGGCAACGCCTACTATGGCCGCATGGAACGTACTCATCCGATCCTTGACGGCTTTCG
>Ga0123355_10005284_pt1 | contig 18867 bp, 14 predicted proteins | sample TergutEmb28metaG_3_FD_89872 | JGI IMG/M metagenome (GOLD analysis project Ga0123355, IMG submission 89872) | Embiratermes neotenicus P1 segment gut microbial communities from Petit-Saut dam, French Guiana - Emb289 P1 | ecosystem: Host-associated > Arthropoda: Insects > Digestive system > Gut ... | reverse complement strand
CTGTAAACACTTTTCATCTCGGTTATAAAAACCAATCAGTTTATGCTGTAAGTGGCACAAGTCGCTGTTTGTTCTCAGATAAATACAGAACACATAAATACAGTGTGGGCAGAGCGTACAGTTCTTGAATGTTAAACTGTTGGTGCATCACGTAACCGGTAGGCTTTAAAAGGTTAAAGAATTTACCCAAAATATAAGAAAAGAGGCTCCTATTTCTGCCGATCCCAGTGGCCGTGCGGTCTAAGGCGTGGGTCTGCGGCTACTCTTTGGGGGGGATCTAGGATTTGAAACCTGCAGGTGGCATGGATTTTGTGTCTTGTCAGGTAGAGGTCCCTGCATCGGGCTTATCACTTGTCCAGAGGAGTTCTACCGATTTTGGTGTGTTTGAGTGTAATTGTGAAGCCTCGATATTAAGGATCCTGTGGCCCTCTAAGGGCCGTTGCGCCGTGAGAAGAGGGGTGTTCTGTTTGTAAGTCATTACTACCGTGAGTTGAGTCCATATTTTTGCAGTAATGTTGAATCTTGAACTTTTACTTTATTTCAACTCATGTATCAGAATGCCTGTATGTAAACCCTGTGTTTTTACACAATGCTTTGTAAGGAACTTCTTACCGTTACGGCTGAAAAGGCGACGAAGCACAGTGCTGCCAATAGGAAAAAGAAAATTCCTCCTACTGCAGGGTTTAGCGACTCTTCAAGCTCCTGGATATACCTGCAAGAATCGACTGTGTGTTATCCAAAACAAATGTGTGGAAGGTGACTAAGTGTATCAGCATTCACTGTGTGCACGTACGTCAATATATCCTGGTGGTGTCGTATACAGACATTGAGCTGTTCCACCATTTCCTCAGAAGAAGGACCATCTTCCGAACCCTGCATTCTGTTCAGTCCTCTATTACCGATCAAAGAGATATTCGTCCCGAGCTTCTGGAACTGGCTGCAGGCTACATACATCAACGTGGCGTATAATCCTTGCAAGCCGATGAACACACTTGTGACCATGACGAATGCAGTGAACTGCCACAGAACAAAATTGAAAGCAGGTCAGCTGTTGTTAAGTACACTGAATTCAGTCGGTATAAATACTGAACTAATGAGTAGACAGTCAAATGCGATGGGTTCGATACCCAGTGGGAGAAAAGGGATTTTAACAGAGCATCACATGTTGATTCTGCCTGTTGTTTTGTATGGTTGTGAAACTTCGTCGCTGAAAATCAGAGAGGGACGCAGGTTGAGGGTGTTTGAGAATTGGGTGCTGAGCAGAATATTTGAGCCTAGGAGGGATGAGGTAACAAAAAAGTGGAGAAAACTACATAATGAAGAGCTTAATGATCTGTACTCCTCGCCCAATTTTGTTCGGGTGATAAAATCGAGATGATTGAGATGGACCGGAGATGTAACTCGTATAGGGAGTGGAGAGGCGTACACAGGGTTTTGGTAGGGAAACCTGAGGGAAGGAGACCACTTGGGAGACCCTGGCGTAGATGGGATGATAATATTAAGATGGATCTTCGGGAAGTAGCATGTGGAGATAGGGAATGGATCGAGCTGTATCAGGATAGGGACAGGTGGCAGACACTTGTGAATGCGGTAATGAACGTTCGGTTTCCATAAAATGTGAACAATTTCTTGACTAGCTGAAAAGCGGTTAGCTTCTCAAGAAGGACTCTGCTCCATGGAGTAAGTAAGTAAGTAAGTAACCCCATGCTGAAGATGTGTGCAGTCCGTGTGCCTGACCTTTGAATATGGGGTCAATTGTCCCGAAACGTCGGTAACTGACTATCTATCTATTCTGCGTAACATCCCAGAAGAGCGAAGAACTGATTACTCTTCTCCATCCACTGCTGAGGTTACTAATGCATGGAGCTATACCTCCGTTTATCTTACGTCTTCAGCATGTGACGTTTAATTCAACAGACAAGCATATATATATATATATATATATATATATATTTGTACTTTACACGCAGTTCACTTACGTATGAATCAAACGTCTAAGTAAGACACGATGGTGATTCTTTAGATTCCATAAGACTGCAAGTTGTTATGGCTGATGTTGCTCAGTTAATGAGCTTTTGGGTTTCTACACCGTGTAGTGTAATGATGTTACGAAGGACCTTGATGCCTCCATCTTCAGCGTCACTGAATTTCGTTCAAATAGATGCCGAAGTGAATAAAGGAGCATATTTTCTCCTCCAAATCATTTCAGGGTTTAACTGGAACAGAAACAACTGAGATGAAGAAAGAGGAGTCAGAAAATCCTTCAGACGTCGGAACAACACATTATACAGGTACGCGCCTCATAACGACGTTTCTGTCAACGACGGAACGCATACGCGACGGTGGCCTCATAAGATTATAATATTATATTATAATATAATATTATAATATTTGCCACTATGTTACAGTTGACTACAGTATTCAGTACAGTAACATGTTGTACAAGTTTGTAGCCTAGGAGCAATAAGCTACACCATATAGCCTAGGTGTGTAGTAGGCTATACTGTACTGACTAGGTTTGTGTAAGTACACGTTCGTAAAACGACAAAATCTCCTAACGACGCGTTTCTCAGAACGTACCCCCATCGTTAAGCGACGCATATCTGTAATAAACGGCATCTCCTAACGACGCGTTTCTCAAAAAGTGCCCCCATCGTTAAGCGACGAACATCTGTAATAAACGGCGTAAACACCCAAAATCCAAGCATTTGGAAAAAAAAATATTTGTGCCTTCCAGTCTTGGGTCTTGTACGGCATACAGATTAATTTAATTGTGAATATCCAGAACGTTGCATGGAAGGTAAAGCTAAAGCAGTCCCATTACAGGCCTGGACAATTCCAGAGGGTTCCAGGAAGTTAAGGTTCCCAGATTTCGTGACGACACAGGATGTTAGTAGGTTGTCAGCCTTACGCACCGGCCGCCTTTACCCCAGGAAATACTCCTGGTACTCATTTCTGTTAAAGGCTGAGTCGACCCCAGGGCCATAGTGCGATCGGAAGGATTTTATATCAATGAAAAATCCACTGACACTAGCTGGGATCGAACCAGCGACCTTCCGATTTGTAGCACAGCACTGTGCTACCGCGGTCCCCACGTTGCACGAAAAGGTTGCTATTTTCATGCGTTGGTCTCCTAGAGACTATCTGAAGAACGTCTTTGTGGTTTTCTAATCCGCTTAAAATAATTTTAGTTTCTTCGCCAAGTTATCTCCTTCGTTCCCACTGTCTTAACCCTTTGACGCCTAATGACGACTATAGTGGTCGTTCCGCACCGCTAACCTCTTAACGTTGCATTTTATATATTTATTCAACAAATACACGTACTGAATATTTTAAACATGGTATACAATCTCCTTTTTTTCCCCCTTCAAAATGCGGTTTGTTTCATAATTCTAACGTATTTGGTTCCTGTTTTATTCACATTTTATATACAGAATGTGCTAAAATTAAAAAAAATAATTCTGGTGCCAAAATGTTAAAGTTTTCGATTATAATTGAAAATTATTTACCATCTATCGATGGGCACCAACTAACGACCCAGTTCGATACCTCACGTGCACAGAAATCGATTGCGACATGTACGATCGATATAGAGATCTCGATTAGCAACATCTGTGAATATCGTCATTGCGTGTGTAAGGCAGATGTACTGGTAAGAAGCTAGCAGTGGGTTGACTTGGTCGTTAAAGGCTTATATCTGTTCGGAATATTTTGCACATTGTAGGCAGAAAATATTATATGGTGATAGTGATAGTGTGAATAATTCCTGAAATCAAGACAGTTTGTGCACTGTGGTTTTATTTACTCAGCCAACTTGAGAAGACAACTGGCTTGGTAACCAACCGGTCATTGCAGCGATGTGGTGCGGAGAGCAGTAAGTGCCCCATTTTACTTTATTGTGTTGTTCAGTTAGATTGAAATGAACATGGCAGCATGTGATTTTCACTTGTTGGTAACATTTTTGGTAGCAGCCAGTTGATTAGTTATGAAAAAGTTTGATTGGACACAAAATGCATTATTTTTTGGAATGGATTTGATACAGATCGAAGAAGTTTAATGAGTGAAAAAAGTTCAGAAATGCAATATTTGCGGAATTATGCCTGGGAAGAGACTGAACACTTAATTCTGACCTTGAAGGTGATATCTTATGAACTCGTTAGCAATTATTTCTAATTTAGGAGACCACATTGGCACTTTTGTTTTGAAGTTTCTGACGAAAGAAATCATTCTTACACTTTTAACACACAGTCTTCCAGACCTAACACAATTCACACATCGTGTTTTAAAAATATTCAAAACAACATTAAATGGACCGCCAACACAACTTTGTTTTTTGTTGAGAAGCTTCATATTTCAGTCCGGAGTTCGACCATAATCGGGTTATAATATTTTTAAAAAGTTTTCTTTTTAATAATATTATATTTTAGCCTGATTAGGGTCGATCCCTAGACCGAAACACGTAGCTTTTGATTGAAAGATACGGTTTATTTTTACTGTCCACATGATGTTGCTCTGAATACTCAGTCTTTGGATTTTCTGTATCTGTCAATTATTGTTTTTCCATTTTGGGATAGAATTTTATATTTGAGTACCCACGTGACAAAAGAGACATTATATATAAGTATGGATATATATATATATATATATTCAAATACGTGCAACCGAATGATTTCTTCGTGAATACAAAATCCCTGCATTTCCAGCATATACTAAAATACCTACAGCATTTGTTAAATATTTTTACTGCCTACCATTACGATGTTCGCAGTATTATGGTAAAGAAACGCCAGGATTAATTTGTAAAACAATTTTCTTCCTACTCTGGCGTCTAAGAGTGCTTGTGTTTTCTTGTAATATTTTTTTCGCCCAATCAATGAACAAAATCTGCACGTACCAAAAGTCTTCTAGCATTCAGTTTGTTTCGCTTGGTGTTTTCAGTGTTTGTAATGACGTATTTTTAAAAAATCTAAAAACCAATGACAGTAACGTATCATACAATTATTTACCTATTAGTTTTTTAGTGTAGATTTCATTTTAGTTGTGAGAAGAGAAGCTAAAAAAATGAACTGTGTTTACCGAACTTAGAACGCGCATAGTTACGTGCATATAGCTTCGATAACCTGTAATATTCTTACCGAAAATGTTTAAACTTTATCGTATGATACGGAAGTCGTTCTGTTGAATGCAGGTATTTTCGTGTTCCTTGATTTTTAAGAGAGTTGCGCATCAGAATTTCTTCATATGATTTTGTAAATTTTGTATTGTTTTCTTCACCGTTGCACCGTGCATTTCGTAGAATCATTTAATTATCACGCCAAATAATGCCTCATTCCAGATAGCCTAATTATTTGTGTACAAAATTCAATTCTTACTATATTATTTTGACAATCTTCTCTTACTATATTGGTCTAACAATCTAAATGTATTATACATTACAGACACGCTAACACAATACTAAATTAATATAAGAAAATCAATCAGCGAGTGTATTTTAAAAATGTGACTTTAGCAAGGAACAGCGTAGCTCCTTGGAGATGATCTTAGAATCGAAACATGTTGGAGCGATTTTAAATGATTTAATGTGAAAAAATTTATATATGTGCATTAGTTGGTGTGATAATTAAATGATAGATATTTTTAGTTAAGACCAAAATTAGTTCAGTTATTTGCCTAAAACGCGGACGTAAAGAAAACTACTGTTTTGTTATGTACGACGCCGTGTGATTAGAATTTATCTAGCGTTTCGAATGAAGAAATGGCCTCCAAATTCATTTCTAGAAGAAGGAGACAACTATAGCTTACGATTCAAGTCCTGGGATGTTACGCCGAGTGGAGTGGTAAATACTTACTGACGTATGGCAGGACTGTCGTGTCTTCGTCCTGCGTAACTCTGCTTATAACTTAAATAACATCGCTATGAGAATTCGAAGTTTGGAGACTATGGTCTAATACTGAAATATTAATAACAAACTGTTCCAGCCACAAAAATCTCATCTCTGTGCCGTCCAGTTGTATCTGGTTTTACCTGCGTCACGTTTAAGATTTCGTACACGGGGCTGTACGAAAAGTCGAAAGGGTACCAGGTGGTGAAGACCATGTCATGATTCGCCCACATATGCAAGGCTGACTGTACTCCGTGAAAGACAAACATGAACACGACAGCGGCCTTCACGACGGTCTGAACGCGCTGGATACTGCCAGCCATTGTGATACGGCCGGTTGCAGGATCTCTGGCGGGCAAATCCTCCCATACGAAGGACTCTGTCAAGTGGAGCAGATGCTCGATTTTATCCTTGTAGAATCTAAAACACGAAAACAGTATATAAATCACTCATATTCGAGAGAGTTAGACAAGATATGGCTGAAAACTTTACATAAAATTCAGTGAGTAAAGGAAGGTTGGGTGGGAAGGAACAATTTAAGATATGGAACATGTGGTCCGAAACTTCTTTTTTACCGAAATCGGCACCAGGACGTGGTAAAACGCCGGAATGTATGCGCTGAATTCGGTGCCCATTATTTGGAACAGCTGTCGTGCAGTAAATTGAAAGTAATACCAATAAAATCCCACACAACCTTTTCAACCAATAAGCGTTTTTGAAAAAGGAAGAAAAATTATTTAGATCGCTTGTGTCAGAACTCTCCTTTCGCGGGCTGCCTACCTCCCCAGGCGTCGTATTTACTCGACCACAAATTTCTTACCTCAAACTGCCCCCAAAATTTGACCCCTACAGCCCCTGAAAGTTCTAACAAGTGTACGGTTACACTGTCACATTCGTGACTAAAGTAAAACCTCATTTGGCGCAAAATAAGCCAGTGTCCCAGCCAGAAATATTTCCGTTTGAAGTTAACCATAAGTAAATAACTCCATGGCACACGGCCCTTCCTTAGAAGCTAACCGGTTCTCAGCTAGTCATGAAGTCCCCCACATTTTATGGAACCCGAAGGTTCATTACTGCATTCACAAGTGCCTGTCGCCTGTTCCTATCCTTATCCAGATCAAACCAGTCGAGGTCTCCCATCCCACTTCTTGAAGATCCGTTTTAATATAATCTACCCATCTACGCCTGGGTCTTCCAAGTCGTCTCTTTCCGTCCGGTCTCCCCACCAAAACCCTCTATGCAACACTTCTATCTCCCATGCATGCCACGTGTCCCCCTAATCTCATTCTTCTCGATTTCGTGAAGCCTCGGGCTTGGACTGATCTTTTGCTACGACGCAGGAATTGGAAGTAACGGCTACTCAGAATAGTTTTTGCACAGTAATCCTCTGAAGAGGTCAGCCCATTTAAAAGTACGACATTTCATCAGTTGGTGCTTACGTTGCCAGGAACTGTAATCTGAAATACCTGAGACATAAATGCATCCATGAAACAAGCCCCATTCCAAAGATCATCCTCACATTCTTCATAGACTCTTCAAAGTCGCTTCTTATCCTTAGGTAATCCAAGAATACTGTCAAGTACGTAACGTAGTAACTTGCAACTACATACACGTTGTACCAGGCGTGTGCTTTCGGTTGTTTCGGCATGTTCAGGGCAACACCGCTCATCCTGAGTAAGAACAAAAGGAAACGAAATCGACGCTCTGCCAAGCTGTTCTTGTGAGATTTATCAACATCCATTTCTAAACAAATAATGTGAGCACCACGTTTTTACACAATGAAATTGGACCCCTTTAGTGCGACACAACCTGCGAAGGGAACTGGGATTTGAGATTTTGTGTCGTCGCACAGAATGATTCCCTATGCAACATTTATTGAGCACGAAAAATCTACACCTGCTAATGCGTGATCGAAGAGGGCGGGACGCTATGTGTAGACTAATTTCCATCCTTGGATTGGTACCTGACTTGAAACCGAGAAAAATAGGAGGAAGCGATGATTATTTTATATTGTCAGCCTGTCATGGACAATTTCCAATACGAAATTCGTGGAACTGCCTTTCAGTGCCTAGTATTTGGAACTTTGCCTCAGACAAGCCTTAATTAGACCAAGTGTTGACATTTCAAGTGTACTAGCAGTACGTATGCCTTTTTGTTATGTTTAGAGTTCTCGAAGAGTGTGCGTGCGTGCGTGCGTGCGTGCGTGCGTATGCAATGGCTGTCCTCGAATATATGGATCTGACTCAGATTAATATTCAGCAAATTGATGAAGTCTTGTTAAGCAATACTAGTCATCGATGAAATGTGTCTACTTTGAATACAGGATGTTCCAAAGTTATTTTGCAAAAAAAAAGGACAGTAATACGTCTGAAGAAATTTATTTAAGTGTAAGTATTATAAAAGCTTTTCGAAATGTAATGTCTGGTATTTGGCCGATACAGCATGGAATTAACAATGGCGATGTTGTTCTGTCGCTATCTTATGATTCATGCAAATCTCTACTACTGTACTTGTGAAACTTAATCCTTTGACGCCTAAAGACCCCTATAGGGGCCTACCGCACCGCTAACCTCTAAACGTTGCATTTTATATATTTATTCAACAAGTATAGGTACTGAATATTTTAAACATGGTATATACTCCCCGTTTCTTTCTCTTCAAAATGCAGTTTGTTTCATATTTCTAACGTATTTTGTTCCGGTTTTATTCACATTTTATATACAGGGTGTGATAAAATTTAAAAAAAAATAATTCCGGGGCCAAAGGGTTAATGCAGTGCCACTCTGCCGACATAGAAGAAAACCATAGGGAATCATACAGAAATACCTTTGAACATGTCTAAACTTCCTTTAATTCCATTTCGTAACAAACTGACTCTATCATTTTCTTCTTCGTAAAACCATTTTTGGAACACTCTGTATGTTGGTTATTTCACATTATATCGCTCGCGTATGGCAGCCATAACCGGTCTTCGTCATTCATGTACTCACGAACAAATAATACCGACAAGAACACAACCTGAATTCAAATTTCCTAAGCTAATAATCCAACAGATATTTTGCTTTGTTATTTGTGTTCTTATGTATGTATGCATTTATTTATTTTATTTATTTATTTAAATCTTTCCGTACTCGCCATATATTTAGTTCCTGAATTACAGAATATTTCGTATGACGTGTGCTTATGTGCATAATCTATGACTGTATGGAATTTTACAAAGCCATCCATAATGCTTCATTACTAACGTCATGAAACCGAAAACTAAATTACATATTCTCAGTACGTCTGGGTATTTGCTACTGTCCTACAACATCTTCAGAAAGTTTTCATTTTTGCGTGTCTAATTGTTAGAACCCACACAGCTGTTAGAGTGCGCATTAATAAGAAACAACTGAGAAGTTACAAGCAATTTAAAGCAAATTAATACAGTCATCATTCAGTGTGTGAAGGGATGACATGTCTTCAAGGTTGTAGGTGAGTTTCCCAACTGGTGAAAAGTTTTGTTATCGGGTTGTAATGGATTAAAATTAAGCTAGACTCCCGTTTGAAGGATCGGAATAGCTTTGCACTGAGGGTTAACGCGGAACACAATGAGTACGGCAGACAGCTGGTCTGACATGTACCTGTACCAGGGATCGATGTCAGGATAAGAAGGCCTGGCATGGACGTACAATTCCTATTAAGTAATTATGTATATTCGAAACTGCAGTTCAGACGCAATAAATTTTTTACAAATCTCCTGTCGTGCTTGTGAATAAAAGTCAATTTTAATTTCAGATTCTGTGACAATTGGCGTTTCATTTTGGCTTCATCAATAAAAATTTGTCGCATTGCGGTACTGATGCATGACACAGGGTACCGTAGGATGCCTCCAAGGCCACTGTAGATAATTTTGAAAACTGTGTATTGAATTTTTAATTTGCTACTTTTTACATACTGTTACAAATTTTTTTTTAAGTGGGACGTAGCGATTTGGTATACCGGTAACGCTGTTGGCTGGTAAATGAGAGGTGTCTAGTTCGACTCTCTGCCTCGACATTTATCATTCTAAATAAAGTATTTTTTTGATCGTCCTCAGTTCTTCGAAGAAAAAATAAGGATTTCGATGTAGTTACATCATAAAGTTCGCGCTCTTCTGTGATATCACGCAGAGTAGAGTGGTATTTCGGTATCTACGTTTCGGAACGACCTGTCGGTCTCATCTTCTAGGGTCAAGAAATTTTTCTTGGGCGCTGCGTTATATCCCTGAAGAGCGCAGTTTTCATCTACATCGTGGCGGAAGCCTGAAATCGCGCATTGTGACGTCATCACCTCCTTGCAAATCCCACTTGATCAGTCGCCTTACCATTCGACGTCGTATAACAGGCGTGGCCAGACAGATGATCCCTGTACCAGCTTAAGAAAGGGCCATGCAATAATACAGTAATTTTTTTTTAATTCTATGGCTTCTTATTTTGTTCTTCCAAACAAAATAAATTAGTTTCCTTTAGTTGTGCGTGTTCTTGATTTTCACAATATTCGAAACGCCTTTACAGGCAGCTTGCGCGAACCACTTTTTTACACCCCTGGTATATAATTTGACTTAACGAGATCGTTCTTAAGGAAACCACAAAATACAAAATGTATTCCAAGCTACGGGAGTACGCGGTGGCGAAGTTGATTCAGGAACTGGGCTACAAATCGGAAGGTCGTGGATTCGATTCCCTATTATATCATTGGAATTTTTCATTGACATATCCTTCCGGCCGCACTAGGGCCTTGTGGTCGACTCAGCCTGGAACAGATATAAGTACCAGGAATATTTCGTGGGGAGTGGGGGAGGCGGCCGGTGCCTATGGCTGACAACCTTACCACCTTCATGTGCCGATTGTCGTGAAATCTGGGAACCTCAACCTCCTGGAACCCTCAGGGTCTGTACAGGGATTGCTTTGCCTTTTTACCTCTTATTCCAAGTTACTAATACACAGGAAATTTGTTAGCAAACTTAAGAGTAGGAACACATGAAGGTAAATCTCCACGTGTTCCAAATCGCATGAGTATGAAATAACTTGGGTTCAAATGAATGGGGTAGGCCGATAACAAAAATGAAATAAGAAAACAGGGTTGTCCAAGAGCGTATGCGAAGTGAGCGACTGGTCTTTACGTGTCTTACATGTGTGCCGAACACGTGCAGAGCCAATTAAATATGTTTTTGTTGGAGGGGTACAATAATGGGGCAGCCGTCACAGGAATCCTATTGGGAGGAGGGTGGTATCTGTCCGGTACGTAGAATCTCGACTTTCCCCTGCAGGGGATGCAGCCCTCCTATAGTAGTAGATAAGCAGCCACTTGGACAGCCGGAAATGACGTAACAACCCTTTGATACCCGAAGTAGGTCCATGACCTTCCCCCACCCCCTAATTAATATGCAAATTGCCTAATTGGTATGAAAATTATCCAGTTGATATTCATACGTCCCTGATTGATATGCAAATAATCTAATTGATATGAAGATGACCTTGATTGAAATGCAAATTACCTAATTAATATTCATACGGTCTTTATTGATATGTGAATTATCTAATTATTATGCAAATTATTTGTCCCAGACAGCTTGGCACCTTTAACACTTTTTTTTTGACCGGCAGAGTGTCTGGCACCTATTTGACCACCAAGCTGTCTGGGACAAATAATTTGCATAATAATTAGATAATTCACATATCAATAAAGACCTATGAATATTAATTAGGTAATTTGCATTTCAATCAAGGTCATCTTCATATCAATTAGATTATTTGCATATCAATCAGGGACGTATGAATATCAATTAGATAATTTGAACACCAATTAGGTCATTTGCATATTAATTAGGGGGTGGGAAGGTCATTGACCTACTTCCGGGTATCAAAGGGTTGTGACGCCATTTCCGGCTGCCTTACTACTTATACTATACAATTTTTGTGGCAGCGCCAGTGCTCACGGACATTCTAACAAAACACGCCTCTCATTTTAAAGGGTATGTTTCAAGCATTTTTCATATGAGCTGCTAAACATTGCAAGCCAGAAGAAATCCTGACGCTTCTGAAGTCACGTCTGAGGCTATTTTGTGAAGTTCATTGGCTTACGGCTTAAGCGTTTCTACTCTCAGTGTAACCTATCTAGGCACATATTGTCTTTACAATAAAATTTTTTTTTCTGCTAGCATAAAAAATGCGTCGTAATTTTCGAAAAAAAAAATACAGAAACAATTAACACTTAAGCAGTAAAAACTGGAGGGTTTTCGCTATCTAAAATGATTGCAAAAATTATATTACGTTTGTAATTATTCCTAGAATTCTAATTTTGAGGTCTGCCACCCCGTTGTGTGTCGTAACTATTAGGTGGGGTAACTACAGTCAATAACACAACATTGTATGTCTAATGAATTATGTTTTATTATAGATAAAAACTACATGTTTCGGCCAACAGTAGCCATCATCAGAATTTATCCGAAATTATATGCTAGAAAGAGGGAATGTTTAAACAATGTGCGCCACCACGTATCGATGTTGAGATCTCATCATCTACGTGTCAGGCAAACTTTTATTCCTTATGGCCTAGGTGTGAACTCTGTTTAGTCGCTGGAGTGGTTCTGTGGGCTGAGTGGTATAGCCTGGTAAGGGTGGTATCCCTGTTGGCTCCTGAGGTGGGGGTCCCTGTGGGCTGATCAGCCCACAGGGACCCCCACCTCAGGAGCCAAGTTTACTACTTTACTATTCATGACAAAGCCTGTAACTCGACAGGATTTTCCAAGTGTTTAGTATTGACATGAACATTACACGGTCTTCAGCGTTTTTATTTAATTAAAACGCTGACTGTGAATAGTTGGTCCACGTATGTTCCATGGGTCCTACAAGAAAAATGTGATGGGTCTTCTTCACCTACAGGAGGAAATGAAGAAATGAATATAATGTTACAAGTATCAGGCTAGTTATGATAATGATTTAACATGTAAATTACATCATTTGAAGGCGGTGAACAATCCATTCTTCAGAAGACTTTTAGCCAGGAGTAGTGTTGATGGTGTGTGGGGAACTTCAGCTGGTTTCACTGCAATGGTTCAGTGTATGTCTGTCAGTACAGTGTATGTCTGTCAGTACAGTGTATGTCTGTCAGTACAGTATATGTCTGTCAGTACAGTGTATGTCTGTCAGTACAGTATATGTCTGTCAGTACAGTGTATGTCTGTCAGTACAGTGTATGTCTGTCAGTACAGTGTATGTCTGTCAGTACAGTGTATGTCTGTCAGTACAGTGTATTATTAAAGGCACAAGTGTGTTTGCAAGTAGAAAAGAAAGGTATTGTTTATTTTAAACAGTGATTCATACATGTCTGAAATACAAAACTCAAAGAGAGGCTCATATTGAACAAGCGTTTATATTTACATTTTGTATCATCTTTCTAGATTTTAACAATAAAAGTGAAATAACAATCATGATATTGCCTGCATAATCTGCAGGAAAAGTGTCTGTCAGTGTACTGGCTTTAAATATTAAAATATCTTTACATGTTGTTCAGAGATGTTTCTGGTCTAGTCTGAACACTCTGTGGCCTATATGACACATAAACTAGTGTTCCCGCACATTCAGTACTTTTTCCAGTGACGCAGTTTCCATGATTAACTAGAATTATATCTGAATCTGTAAATTAGAGTCATTCAGAAGAGTACAGAGTTGGCTACCCTTGTTACTAGTTGTACATGATTTTGGTCAGTGGTGGCATTTTCTTTTTTGTTTGATGTCATGTACATCAAAATATTCAGTACAGATTAAAATAATTTAGTCTTGAGTATGGTACATGTAATTATAGAAAACATTTGGAAATATATAAAAATGCTACACTCTCCATTGAAAGACAGATTTGATTAAAGTTCATTAATTTACACAATAATCTTATATGCAATATCCAAGCATTCAAATTATTAAAAAAAAATCACTGTGGTGTAAATGATTAAGCTTCTCTATCAGTACAACCAAAGCATTAATTATGTGAAACTTCAGTGAAATTATAGCATATCTGCCTGTTTTTCTGTCATTAATCCTAAGCTCCTAATACTGTCCTTACAACAAATTTACAATACTGTGATAATATACATCAGCCTCCTTGGAATGCACCCACATGGTATAATCAGTAACCATTTTTCTCACAAAACATGAGTTTTGACTGTGTTTGTAGACCCAACAAAAACCTCATATACTAAAAATTAAATTGAATAATATTTAATTTTTTTAGAATTGAATTCTGTTATTAACGGCATCCATGACACTGAATTCAAAATTGTTGGAGAAATATAAAAATATATTAACATATAACAGAATGTATTTGTTTGAATTTTGCATTACAATTAAAAACACTTGTGAGCAATTATTAAAACTACATCAAAATACATGCCTGCAACAGAGACTTATGCACCTGTTCATACACAGTCTGGAACCAAATATTTGACTCTTCTCTGAAAATGTTTAGTTAAACTGGAAATCTTCTGATGTCTTATACTATGTTACTTGTTGAGGAATCAAGTATTGACCTTATTCTATAGGTTTATATTTAATATATAATGGAGAAAGACATTGTCAGCTGAACACATAATAAAGCATTTTGATGTTACTTATAAAATGCTTTAGACAGAACATACACACGGATTGAAAATGTTAATTTTTATGACACCAATTGTAAAATATCCACATTAAATTAATGACACAATATAATACTTTGTTCACTTTTTTCCTTCTGTGTTAATGTGTAACTGAATACATGACTGAATATTCATTTTAGAAGTTATATACATGGTGGTTATTAACAAAAACCTTGTGGCCATAGCTTTTGGTGCATTCACAATGAAAATTTGCAAAAATAAGTTTATTTCCTTCATGATAACTGTCTGTCCATCTGTCTACATTTAGTCTAATAACTCAGAAATCACTGAGGAGATTTTTACACCATTTGAGTTTTGGAAATTCACTAAGTTTTGTTGATATATTAATTATTAGGGTGCAAAATATTTTGAATAAAAGTGGTAAAGCTATATGGAATACACATATCCATTATACTCTTTCTGTAATTGTATGCTTTTTAAGGTAATTAGACAAATGTGTCCTTGTTCTTTGTCAATCACAACCTGACAAGAGTTTCTCTTTGTAATTGTAATTGTAATTTTATTTTAACGTTCCATAAATCCACAATGGAAAAAATAATTGCAATGTAGAACATGTCAGAAGTAATACATTTGCCACACCTCAGCCATTGTGCTTGTTTGACTGTACTTGAAAAAATTATCACTAATCAGCATTCACCACCTGAAACTGCAGAGGCATACAGTAATTAATGAACAAATGCGCTACAATGTTGCACTGTGCTTGCGTTCCCTTTCTTTTGTTTTTCCATATTATTTTGAAAATTATGTTAGGGCTACATAAGTTGGTAAACAGATTTCCATCATATAAAAAAGTTGACACTTATATCATCTTATATGTGCAATACTCTGATTTTAATAAAAATTCTTGCCTCTGTTATTCACTTGTTAGGAAAGCACACATATTTGAGAAGATATGAGATGTAAGCACAACTACTAAACTAAGCTTGACTGGTAGAAAAAGTGTGAACAAGGTATTCATATAGCATCATTGACAGTTGCCAAACAGAACAGTACATGTTGTGGTTGGGGGTGGCTGAAGTATGGCTGAAGTTCACATAAAGTTGTCTGCTGCTAATACCTTTGAAGTTATGTATCAGTAAAATGTAAGGTCTTAATACATATATATAACTCCATTTGCACACACATGTGAGCAGCAAGTTTAGTACCAAGAAGTTACCGAATGGGTGCAGCAACTAAAATAAACTATTCACACATTTTCAATTCTATACAAATTTGTAAATATTTAATATGTTACATATATGAAGTATGTAATGAGATCACAAGACTGATAATCCCTGAACATATTAAGTTCAATTTTCCTAAAGGACATAGTTTTTCCTTTGCACTCAAAGATGGAAAAAAACAGCAAGTATTTCATGTAAAATTGTCCATAATGAGGGCATATCTCATGCCCATAATGAGTCAAAGTTACAATTACAAAAATAGGATGAGAAAAGTTGATATTCAAGAGCTGTGTCTCCTGGAATGTGATGCCATGTAGTCTGGTGAAATATACTGAACTCTCCGAGGATCAAATTTTTACTTCTTCCCACCCTCACAATCGAGACAACACCTTTACCAGAAACATCAGTAAATTCCTACCAGAATAATTGTGCTACATCCCAAAGACGGTATTCTTCATTTTGACTAATGTGATAGCCTAAAATCTTACCTTGCTGGCCTTGAATTTACAGTACTCATTCCTACTCATTTTATCAAAGAGACAGTTATTTTTCAAGGAGCTGGAACAGACATATACTGAGACATCCATACACCAAGTTAAGATAAATTTTTAAATTTTCAAATTACAATGTGATGAGTAAATGCTGAGAACTCAGTGCCATTGCTCGATAAATTACTAAAAATGAAATGCTTAACTTTTAAAATATTTCAGAGTTTCTATTGCAATTGTTTGGGTTTCCACTAGTCTCTACAGAACAAGCAATTAGATTTTGTTTTTAAGGACCTTGTAGGTAGCTTGAAGCCTTCACTCTTCAAGAATGTTTCGCAGCAAATGTTGGTTGTTGTTTTCTGTCATCTCAGGCCAGCCTATCAGTCACATCCACAAAAACCAAGCAGTTCAAGAAGACTTCTTATACTGCTTGGATGTTCTGAAATGTTGGTAAACAACTATAAACATATGCTGCTTAACTTTGCAGATGATCAGAATTCAACTACACTGTCATGGAGGCATAAAACCACTTCTAGATAGCTTCTGAATGTTGTGGTCCGGTAATTCTAATTCAGCACATAAAGAAAGCATGATAAATGAGGTTCTACAGTCTGTTTCATTAAAGAAAAGTTTTACGCATTAGTGTTGCTCTCAGTTTTAAATGCAACTTTGGGTCAACCTCAGCATTAATAACATCCCTCTGTAAATGTCCCTGTCCAACATGGTTCAAAAATGAGTAGCCATTGAATATGCTATCAAAGTTTTCCACTGTAATTTCCTTTCTGTATTAGGATTTTATCACATATTTATCCCAGCAAATGTTAATGAAAAGTTTTGATATTTGTCCCTCTTTAAGTGTGAATTACTCAGAGATCTTTAAAAATTACAAGTTTACATTGTGGGCCGTTAAAATAACAGTGACAGCTGCTCTAAATGTTTATGAATAATAATAATTGTACTGTGTGGCTCTATAAATAAACAGTTCAATCACACTTTACTACAAATGATAGTCTTCATATTTCTTTCTGTTCAGTTGGTTGTGTTTTCATGTTTCTCTTACTTTCACTCTCAAACATTTTGTTATATTATGCATCACATCAGTTAGCTCAGTCTGATAACACTGTAACAAAATAGGAAAGCAGCATCAATAACTTTTCAAGATACCATGTGAGTGATGTTACTCTTTCATGTGCACAGTTTGATACAAAAGCAGGATAAAAATTGACACAAATACTGCGGTACAGAAGATCAGAACTTATTTCTGTGAGAGGATATAAAAATGATTGTAGAAAATGTTTTTACTGCCTCTGGGACCTTATTTATAACTTAATCTGCCGGTCAAAGAAAAATATACTAGAAGTCAGCCATGCAAAAGAATAGTTGAACATGTCGCTAGTAACAAACTGATAACCATATGTGTTGTTGAGTTGATAATGCACAGTCAGTTATTGAAGCTAAGATGAGAGCATGATAATGAAATATGCGATGAATGCAAATAATATCTGGAAAGGTAAGATTGTAAATTGCAAACCAGCCTCGATATTATAAAAATAACTTTATCATTATTTGGTGTTTATGAATTCACTCTAATGTAATATTTTCAGATCTTTTTATCACAGCCATAAGTTACAATGGATTTAGTCTAATAACTTCCATTGATTCCATAAATTTTCAGTAAGGCAGATGTGTAAATTGCTGAAAAATATATTTGAAGAAATGTGTGTGTGTATGTGTGTGGTGTGTATGTGTGTGTGTGTGTGTGTGTGTATGTGTGTGGGTGTGTGGGTGTGTGTGTGTGTGTGTATGTGTGTGTGTGTGTGTGTGTGTGTGTGGTGGGGGGGATGTGTGCGTGGGTGTGTGTGTATGGTGTGTGTGTGTGTGTGTGGGTGTGTATGGGTGTGGGTGTGTGTATTGTGTGTATGTATGTGTGTGTGTGTGTGGGTGTGTGTGTGTATTGTGTGTGTGTGTGTGTGTGTGTGGGGTGTGTATGTGTGTGTGTGTGTGTTTGTCTTTTGTGTGTGTGTGTGAGTGTGGGTGTGGGTGGGTGTGTGAGAGAGAGTGTGTGTGTGTGTGTGTGTGTGTGTGTGAGTGACACACTGCATTAAACAGGAAATGAAATCCAGCCCCACATGTTTGTTAGCCTATTAAGCAGTGCACTGTGATCTGCTATGATTGTAGAGTGTCAGATGAGCGATGAAAAGACAGTTAATGGATAGTTAATTAGTTAATATGTGGTAAGAATCTGTCATGAAGTGTAATAAGTTTCTTTATTAAGGTCTTCCTTAAGTTAACACAAAACCCACATCAAAACAGATGGTCAACTGAGATTCAAACCAGTGCCCACTACAAATGAAGCAAAAATGACAACATCTACACTGATATTTCATATGGTGTATATTAGCTGCAATCCTTCTGTTACATACCCAATGATTTTACAGTTACTTTCAAACCAAAATAACTGCATTGGTGATGTGTCTTGCATTTTACACAGGTTTTTCTTGGTTTCCCTATGCCTAAAAGCAAATGCTGAAATGGTTCCCAAGATTCCAAGTTGCCACTACATGCTTCTCATGTAGCCCTCCTGACTAAAATTTAGTAGTAACCAATTTCATGTTTGTTTACATGTAAAAGAACCACTGCCACCGGGTAACAACCCAATT
>Ga0123355_10005283_pt1 | contig 18868 bp, 12 predicted proteins | sample TergutEmb28metaG_3_FD_89872 | JGI IMG/M metagenome (GOLD analysis project Ga0123355, IMG submission 89872) | Embiratermes neotenicus P1 segment gut microbial communities from Petit-Saut dam, French Guiana - Emb289 P1 | ecosystem: Host-associated > Arthropoda: Insects > Digestive system > Gut ... | reverse complement strand
GGCTGAAGCCGGCAACCCTGATACCACCCTAGACGAACCGCACCCAAACTCCAACGCACAGCAAACTAAGAACGAAACAGCCAATGTAGTAGTTCAACAATATAGTAGCATACTCCTAAAGATAGGTATATTAATGCCCGAAACACGTTGAGTCTCTAAGAAGTAAAATAAAAATAGCAAGTGACATCTAGTTGGTTTTTTATTCTTCAACTATCACAATGATGCACAGTCCAATAAACATCAGATACGTATGGTTCTTTGGAAATAACAAAACACTTGACAATTCGCTATTAATGAGAACTTTTTACAAATAACTTTTCAAAATTCCTAAGTTGAGTGTTTTTTTATACGACCTCCTTTTCTTCAACACAGCGTAAAGGTGAAACACTGGTGTAATACTGAATTTCAACAGACAAGAAACGTCCATTCAGTAGCTCCAGCAATGTCAACACATTCGCAGTAACTCTGAAATGCTAAATAGTTTCCGGACCTCTGTTAAATTCGTAGGGACACCTGTAAATATGTGGGTAACAAAAATTATGACAGTTTTATAAAAGCTATTGTAAAGGTACTATGTAACATGCCACGTGAAGGTACAGCTATAGCTCTCCTCATACATAGCCACGGCGCTAGAAGGGGAAGAGTGATCAGCTTCTCGCTCCAGCTACTTTACCCCCGAGAAAGAGACCCGGTACCGAAAAAAATAACTTTTTAAGGTGTCTAAATTTAATGGAAAATATCAAACGACATTGTGGTATTTAGTCTTCGGAAACTGTTTATAGTTTATGTAAGGGAACTTAGATTTTATATATATATATATATATATTCATTGTGTATATATTCAATTGAGACATGAAAGTACCCTGTTATGAAAATATTTTGGGATTGTCTATTGTAGGCAGAATTATCAGATAAAAATTTCTAGATTGTAACTAGCTCATTAATTCTGGAACAAAAAATCATGTGTTTTTCCACCCTTCCCCCACTCTTCCGCGTCCCTGAGCAACCAGCAAAAATACTTCTCCTCGTGGACACTTTCACGGTGACGTGTAATAGTCTTTAAGGTGATGTCTTTCCGGAAGAGAAAAAACGCGTCCTAAAATTTACCGAAATTAAGTTACTCTTAATTCTCAACATAATTTTCTTATTAGGATATCTACAAAAAATCGAAGTTCAAATCTAGTCCTGATCGATTTAATCGGTTAAGAAGGCAAAAATAAGCAGAAACCCCATAGATTTCGTGAAAGCGTAGACGTATGTATTCCTTTAATTTAGACATTAAATTAAAGAGACCGATCGCACTAAAATAGTCGAATAGGCAACTGCATGTCAAGGGAAATCAAGGAAGTTTGCGATTCTCTGAGGCAAGTACTTTTCACAGAAGAAGTTACGTCTCGTCTCACGTCAGACCCTGTGCTAACCGACGCAACTGTCGAATCTGGGAGTAGAACCGTCAACATAAATTTCTGAGCAACAGCTCGACATCCTGCGAAAGAGCATACGATATGGACCGTTGCATGACCGTGTGGCTGGGTCTTCGTCTTTGCAGAAAACAAAGTCAGGTGTAATGTTTACCTTGACAAATTACAATTGTTTGCTTTCTCACAGGCTGGGGATATTGAAAGCGGAAAGGAGACTGCATTTGTTTTTCTACAGGACGCGGCTTCACCCAACCCTCTTCATGCCAAAGGCTCTACATGCCCTGAACGTTAGGTGGAAAAAGTGGGCAAGTATCCTGGCCTCCAACATTCCCAGATCTTACAATGCTGGATTCTGTCATCCAAAACTGTGCAGGGACAATTCGTCATTTGAGTTAACTGAGAAAGAAAGTCTCTGTATTCATTGACAGTCACTCTGATAGTAATTTCTCGACTACTGAAAAGATATGAAGTTCTATTTGTGTATCTGAAAGGCTTGAAAAGGGGAATACATGAGATTTAATAATTATCTAGAAAAGTGCTCTTTTCTGAGCGTTTCGAAGCCCAGCTCATTATTACACTTGTATCTAAAAAAATTACCTTGTCGAATTTGAAGCTCAGAAAATAAAACGGCTGCCTTAATAGTCAAAGAATAAGACTCTATGTGAAAGAAAGAAAGAAATAAGGAAAGATGGATGGATGGAGATAGATGATAGATAAACAAGCGTATGTAGAATCCAATATAAGCGAATAGGAAAAAGGACAGAGAGATTGAAAATAAAGGAAGGGGCGTTATGTTTGTGTATCTGTGTGTGTGTGTGTGTGTGTGTGTACACACATATCACTGTCATTTTTTAACAAATGTAGGACATAGTCATCTAGTTTCTTTTCTTGTTCAGCTGCAGTCTGTGAACAACGGTACCTGCAAAACAAACAATCGGAAGATGCAGCAGCACCAATAGTTTAGTGTTGTTATTCAAGTATTAATAGGTTCGGTCAATACAACCATAACACGGATATTATTCCTAGCAAAATCTCGACATATATTTTGGCATAAGGTGCAGTTTTCAGATCAATATCTGATTACAAACTACTTTATGTGAAATCTGTGATTTTTTTATATTTCATAAAACATATTAAAAAATAATAAAAGTAATAGAGGTAAATGGACATTGAATTGGGTTTGTCTCCTGTGTCGATTCACTCGTTGTCTTCTCTCACACTTGCGTTTTGTTTTCAATAATAATTCAAACTTTTTGCAAAGAAGTTTGCTCTAATAATAAGTGTTGAAGGCTCCACTGTTCCAGCTTGTAATATATTAACATTTTTTTATATCTTTTGAAAAAAAGTACACCATTGCTGTTATTGTTAGCAATTATGTACCTTGCCTTGTTGTTAGTGTTTGAGCAGTTCGTGTTGTTGCTTATTTCCGGTGTGAGAGAGGCCAGCAGTGAAATACCTCTATCAGAAAGGAGCACTTGCTCTGCCCCACAGTTTTATTTCCCGAAGCATGTCAAATATGGATATCATTTTTCTACACATTACAATCAATTTATAATTTCCTTAACGTTCTGACAAAGCAGACTGTTTTTGATATGAAGTTGTAAGTTTCAGAAGTTACAAACTAAGTTTCCTTTCCACGAATTATTGATTTTGTCATTATTCATGGTCATTCTTTGTCGTCGCGCACTTAACAAAGCGAAAAACACTTTCTTTAGAAAACAGGTGTTTAGTTCCCTCCTAAGTCTGTTAGTAAAATAGTGAAAATAATCTCTCCATTAAAGTAACACGACTACAAAGAATCATATTCTATGTAATTGGAATACAGCGTAATTTTAATATTCACGGTAATTTCGCTTTGATTTCTCTTTGAATATCAAAGAAAGATATAGAATTTATCTATAGCTTAAAATAAACCGTAGACCATTTTTTTTCGCTATTTTCTCAACAGACTCGACTGCCATCTTTCAAAATTTATGAATGTCGTGAAACATTGATGATATGCGGTAAGAGTGTTCACCGCTGTTGTGCATGTAGACCAGTCACAAAACCAGCTATGTCTGGCTTTTCTCTCACGTCGTTTTTCACTCTGCTTCACGTCTTGTTCACGCCTTCATCTGTCTCTGTTGAAGCACACATCCCAGTTGCCTTCATGTTTCTACCCTCTTTAACAAAATCGGAAGAAGTTCTGACTAAGGCTTCAAACAGCCTCTCAGTAGCTACTAATGTTGTAGTGAATGAGTACGAAGAAAGTAGACACAACGTAACAAGACTGCGGGTTGAGAGTTTCAGATTAGGAGAAGAACTGGGACTGCGGGATGCCTTGGAATGTAATTGGTGTGGTCTGAAGAATACAAAAGGCACTGTACAGGGTTGTGCCTGAGGCAAACAGGTATTTTTGGCACGTACATGACTTTTGGAAATCTGGCTATACTCTTGACAAAGTTGCTGGTTAGTCTGTTAGGGTGATATTCAAATGTCTCGAATTCGATTCCAACGCCGCAAAAAAAATAATACTGAAATAATAGTATAATAAAAATGTATCAGTAAAATAAGAGTAAAATGAAGGAGAATTATGATATTTAATGTAGTAACCGTTGTCTCTACAAAGGTGAAAGGTAAAACCGTCCCTTTACAGGGCCGGAGGGGCCCAGAGGATTCCAGGAATTTAAAGCTCCCAGATTTCGTGACAACAGCACAGACTGGTGGTAGGTTGTCAGCCTTACGCACCGACTGCCTCTACAAAGGTAGACTTATCTAAATATAAGGTCTATGAAACTCATATAGGTAAGTGGGAATTTGGGTCATCAATAATAGTTAAGGACCACAAGATGGCACCTCTTTTCAGCATTGAGAGGGACCGATGTCGCAGTCTTTATCATGTCTCTGACCTCTTCTGGAAAGAGTTATGTAGAGTGCATGCTCGTAGTTTGAACAGTATTACAAGGGCTATAATTTACAGTAAAGATCAGTAAAAGCGGTAGCTACGGATTGGAAGCGACAATGTTTGCGTTAACTTTTTACAGTATTTTTATTGGTGTCTACGAAGGTGAGTCAAAGAGTAAAGTGGATTTGTCTATAGAGGCTCTGTAATCGATGGTCTAAAAATTAGCGGTTACCTCAGTAATTATGCACTAGGCAGCGTCGTGATGAATCAGTGTCAGGTTTAGTTAGTGTTGTGCTTGTTTACAAACCTTAATTAAAGATGGCGGCAGCATTTTCGAATTGCACCCTTTTAAAGCAGTGAACTATGATGCGATTTTTTTTTGCTTAACATCTGAACTAAATAAATGGTTATGTCTTGCATTATTTTAATTCTTTTTTCTGCTTCTGTATTTCCTAGTACATCTTCTATCAAAACGCAAGACAGATACATAGTTGCAAAGGTTGTATTTGGGTCAATAACTCGAAGCGAGAATACACGTTTTGTCTCCTAATTTTATATAAATATTAAACAATCCATAATTTACAGATTAATGACTGTGCACTTTGATCATTTGTAGAACCGCTGTCTGAACATATCTGGAACGAAACCAACAGAGTGCAGAACAAACGACAACATTCGGTGGAGGGACAGGAAGTAGTCAGAGACTGCAATTGCTGCATGACATTTGATTTATTGGGCCGTTGTGGCAATGCCTCCAATTACAGAACGTTGGAGCTGCCGGCACAGGTGAAACCCCATGCTCCTGGTAACATGCATACAAATACAACGTATCGCTCCACACCTCGCTTGAATCAAGCTTATAAATTGCCTTTCTCTGACAGCTCTTTCAATACATAATGCAGTGACGTGAATGGCATTTTAATTAAATTAATAAAAACTGACCTTTACTGATGTAATCGGGTGCTGGCCACATACAGCCTAGATGAAAAATGTATTGTAATTGTATTGTTTCATGTCGGATTGACATTCCTCGAAGTTAAGGGTGGACAAGTGTTTTGAGGAGGCAATGAAAATCTGCTTGTATTGGCCGTGGTGATTTATTACAGAGTGTTTAATGGACGCAAAATATTCGCTTTTATTCGATAACATTTAAGAATTGCTTTTAACGAAATTGCTTTTACCAATGACGAAAAGATGCTCATAAGTTTTATTTTATATTTAATCAGGACATATAAACAAACAGTAGTCTTATTATGCATGCTGATATAATTATGCACTAACAGTAGAATACATTTTATTCAGTAGAAAGACATCACATTCCTACAATTCCCCAATTAATGACAGCATGCTTATATTCTTGTAAGATACGCAGTTTTTCACTACGATTCTGCAACATTCAGTAAGCGAAGGTTACTTATGAAAGTGTATGTGCACATTCTAGGAAACGTTGGCAAGGCGTAACGCTTCCAACATGATCTTTCTGTTATGGTAGGATTCAAGGTGGTGTAATATTTCAAGAAAAACACCGAAACTGCAAATAATTAAAAGGTGCCATTCCACCTTTTACCATATACACACTTGTAATGTTTTTCTGCCTTTTCCTCCTGTTTCTCTTTTTTTAGTTCTGTTATTCTTATTCGTCTGTTTTTATTTATCTTTGGTCACAAAGTGGACATTCCATTCTGTCCTGCCCAAGACCTAACAAGCAGTGAATATTTCCACACCCAGTAAGATAAATGGTTTGAGTGATCTACACAGCGCAAACCCTCTACCAATGTAGAATAAAGTCCCACTAAAAAGCGGATAAATCCACATAATTCCATAAGTTTTGTAAGCGATGACCAATGTTTCTCTGCGTCGAATATATTTGCGCACATTGTGGGGAGCTACCATTGGGTTCTCCCACGTTTAAGATATGCACGGCAAGCATTATGGGCGCAAGGACAGAGGATGGCAAAATTGGGGCTTGTACCGTGAATTTCCTAGAGAGCGCAATCCTTTTGTAAGTTCACGAGTTGCGAATCAGCTCGATGGAACTGGAGTAGCGTCCGACTCGTGTTCGTGAATCCACGCTGGAGCTCATTACAGGCCTAGTGTAAGAAGGTTATGTATGCCAACTTAGATTGTATGTACTGTGACCTAGGGACGGCAACACTGAAAATGAAACAGCGCCTAGGTAACTTGTAACTGGACGTTGACTTTCTGCCGTGTGTCGGCTGTGAATATTTAAGTTCCAAGCCAAGAAAAATTATTGACAAAAGGTGTAACGAAAATTTTGATGGGTGCTAATGAGTGGGTGTTTTGTCTACAAATAGTTAAGGTGTGTCGATTTAGAAGCCAGTCTTAATGTCACTATTAGCCAAGCTGAATCCAAATTACAAATTATACTAAGGCAATAGTATCGAAGTACAATATTTGACCGTAAAGAGCGTGCAAGTACTCTAACGGACAGAGGCATAAATCTGACACCAGACTACTCTCTTATGCTGAAATGTATTTGGGCTCCTTTTTTGTGCAACTGCGCGAGGAAAAATATTAGCGGAGAAGTTAGTCTAGTTGCACCGACACTGACTGCTATTTAGAGATGCTCGTTCCAAATCTCTGCCAGATTACCGATTGTCGTAACTAAGCACTTTCTTTGTATTTCTCGGCTCTTCTCGGGCTAAGGAGACAAACATACGCATTGGACAGTGAAATGTATAAGCCCTAGAAATAAAAGGGCATGATGGTGAACATGTCGCACTTGCCCGGGAATTTAACTATGAATATTCAACTCAAAGACCGTCAGGTAGGATATTGTATTGCAAAGCAGGTAAACGTAGGCCTGTATGGCGTTTGTGGTTATCCATCGTCGGCAGCAGGAATATATCAACCAGACTACACGACTTAACTTCTCCGAAGTCACTAATTTGATAGTACGGTTTTAGTACATGATATTTACGTGAAGGTGCAATATTACATCATAAAATTTTCATATTGTTACTGGATATGTAACGCATTCCACATTTGAAATGTGGTATGTTCATATATATATATATATATATATATATACATGGCAGTTTCCAGAAGTTCCCGGACTTCGCTGGTGTAATTTACACGAGTCACCGGTATAGTTTGCAGGAATTGCTGCTAGAGGGAAATTTTAGTCCACTGACATTCTTCGTCGCCCAAGAGATATGGTCGGAAGAAAAGACCCTAATAATGGAGAACCAACGTTTGGTATCTAATTCACGACAATGCTCCATCACAGCGGTCGGTTTTGATCAAGGATTTCTTAGCAAAAAACAAAGCGACAACAATGAAGAATCCCCCCCCCCCCCCCCCCCCACTCCTCCTCTCCCAAACACAACATTTTTTTTTTTTTCTCTCTCCTGCACTAGATTTTAATGGACGACGTTTTTGTGATGCTACTGAAATCATTAGGAATGCGACGAAAGAGCTGAAAAGCTTTCACAAAATGGCTTCAAAGAATGTTTTCAACACTTTACAGTGGCTGGCAGAAGTGTATATTTGCGCAAGGGGAATTAATTGTAGAATTTTGTATTTCTCAGAAATTAAGTGACTCGGGGAACAGTTTGAAGCTATCAAGTATAGAGTACCTCTATGTATATTAAAGCTTTGCATTTGTTTTATCATATTTTCATTTCTTATACTACGGGACGTTTCAAATTGAAAGGGTAAACTGGACGTTTTGTTAGACTGGAACGAACAAAAATTAGTTCAGTTTGAAATTGTTTGCAGATGTGAAGTACACAGTTTTTTCAAAGTTCGGCAAAGAGATTCTGATAATAAAGATCGCACGCACGAACAGGCACGACTTAAATAAACACATTCAACTGACACACTGCTGAAAACAAAATATGTGACGCTATGAAATCATTGCTTTATCGCAGTGTTTTCCTTAGAACCTTCTCTACTAAACTGTAGTTGTGTGTATTTGACGTATTGTATGAAGGGGAATGTGGAATGTGGAATGGGAATGTATACTGTCCATATTTCTTTCTGCGCCAGTCGTTATCCTCAATTTCACTACTGACAAAATTAGAGCATATTAATTTCGCCAAATTCATACTACCGCAAATCAATTCATATTATCCTGTATTCCCATTTCCTTCCTAAAGTCTGTGAGGTTAAATAATGAAGTATATATATAGCGTTCACTTTACGGTATTTCTAACTGCTATGGCCAATAGTTTATTTAACCAGACACTTCATGCAAAAAAAAATAGAAGCATAATACAAAACGTATATTTATTAAGTTATTATTCTGTGGCTTGAATTACTCAGTGGTGTTTGGATTTTCCTTATAATTCATCTGAACATTTTATCGCGCCAATTTCATTTTTGTCCGTATCAGCCCAAGATAACTCATATTTATTCAATATTTATATAGTTCAACCCAAATAAAAATTTCCTCAGAAACTGCTCGAATTATGAAGCATTTGTACACAAGATAACTGCGGCCTCATACATTTTCTTGCATCTAAAATTATTAATTATCTGAAATGAGTTTTCGATGTGGTTCTTGTATATAGAACGAACTAGCTGTGAGATAGAATGTTTTTGGACTAAGAAAGGTGATTTCTTTCGCTGCAGTAGACGTTTAACTGTAATTAGTTAGCTCTGTCTTCGGTGAAGAGTGCAGAGCTGTAAAGAACATGTTTGAAATTCTTTGTACGTGTTTTAATTCATAACATTTTTACATGTTTATTTGTACAATAAATCTCCTGTGCGGTCATTAATTCAAAAGACATTGAATGCGTAAGTGTTATAAATAATTCAACATTTATATATCTTTGTCTCCCTCTCTCCTCTCCACTCCTCTCCTCTCGTATTTATCTGTCGTTCCCTTGCAATGGTCGAGCGTCAGTTCTTCACTGTCCTTCCACAGACATACACCACAGAATTACTCACGTCTATTTCTTAACCATCTTGCACCTTGAATACATTTTCTCTTTCCGTCGCATCTTCATTCTTGAAGTTTATCTCTTCTGGCATTTCCAATTATACTTCTTAAAAACTTCATTTCCATGGACTGAATTCTAATTTTCTTCACTCTCCCACCCCCACCCCACCCCCTTCTTTCTGATGGTGTCAATATCTCTGTTGCATAATTCAGAATGGGTTCCAAATGATCTTTCAACCTTGTGATGTTTGTCCGAACTGCTCAGTATTAATCTAATAATGGCAGATTTGCTTTTTCTCTCTTTGTAAATTTCCCTTCCTGTTTAGACACCTTTATTTAAAATTTTTTTAGCATAATAATGTAGGTACGTTTGTGTCAGTTCTCATTCTGTATCATGATCAGTTTATGTTCAGGCCTTAATTAAATACATTTCCCCCACAGGTGTGATGGTTTTTTCTTCTCTGTTCAAATTAAAACATCATGGCATGAATACCTACAGAAACACTCGTGTTTTCTGCTTCATTTACTTAATAACCCATAATCATTCGTGTTGAAACTGAATTAATATGGCTGTGTAGGCCAGGTTTTGCCCCTTCCGCCTTTCGATCTCCCGTGAAGTGTTCTTTGATTTGACATTTTAATCCTTTCTATGAGCCCTTTAGTATATCTTAAATATAAATATATGTGTTTGTGTGTGTGTGTATTTTTCAATCAATTTTTTGAACAGTACAACTCCGTGCAGCACAGTCATTCTTGAGAAGTTATTAGTCGCCCATCTAGTTGAAATATTCCACGCCCATTGTATCTTGCAAAGCTTCCATCCTGTACACAAATCCCGTCTCCTGCCCTGCAAACTGAAATAAAAATCCGTTTCGAAATCTTAAATATTATTCAATTAACACTCATTTTAATTTCATGCTTCTGTTTACGCCAGAGATATTTTCCTCTTTAAGTTTTTTGGCCAATATATATATATATATATATATAAATCTGGTCTCTTGCGTACTACATATCCAGCCCATCACATGCTCTTATGTGATATTAATATTAGATAATTAGTAAACATTACGAAGCTCCTCATTATTCAGCCTCCTCAGATTGCCTGTTAATTCTTCTCGATATGTCCAGGTATTCTCATTGCCGCACGCGTATAAAGAGTAAGGGTAAAATGACAAAATACTTTGGTTGTTTACATCATTATTGTAAATACTGGTGATGGTGGTGGTCACGTTCACGCAGCTGGGAGTTGTGTGACGAAGTTGGAGAGTGTGTCATCACACCTTGACAGACCCAGATGTGGTTAAGTAGCAGCTGTTAACGATCCGACCCACCATCTATATTATTTGTTGTATTTGCGCGGATGTGTTGACAAAAGAGTAAGTCTTGTGAGCAATGTGGTATAATTCAGTTGAGGGTGAGCACTGGGGTAGCGTGACAGGAAATTAAACGACATTGCATGTTTGACAAGGTGTCAGTTTCCCCATCCCACTTTCTGTCTAACCATACTATACCCTTTTTGTTTCAAAAGCCGACAATTGTTTGCCATTCTTTCCCGAGAGCTTTCGTGCGTGTATAATAACACACATGCGTCTGCTGTCTAGTGGCACTGGGAGATGTATATTGCTTGAGGCTCCTGTAAACGGCTGAGGGAACGAGCCACAATTTCGGGAATATGACTTCAGCAACGGAAGCAGTCTGTTTATTTATCCTCCGATTGCATGTCTCATCTGACACACATTTTAGTTTGGCTTTGGAATTTTCACATATTTAGCGAGCCGGGATATATCAGTCCGTATTCAGACTAGGCTACGGGCTCGACGGACCGGGGTTCGAATCCCTGCACGGCGAAGAAATTTATTCTTCCTCCAGAACGTCCATATCGGCTCTGGAGGATCATTCAGCCTCTTGTTCAAAGGTTATCGGTGTTTACACCGAAGGATGAAGCGGCCGGGGCGTGACAACCTCTCCCCTTCATCTAACGCCGACCTTAAGTGCTAGTGGAGCTCAATCTTCACTCCTCCTATATGCCTTCATGGAGTGAACAAGAAAACAAGGAAATTTCTCATAATTAATTCGCTTATTTTCTGGGTGACACTGAAGACAGGTGTGATGACAAGGTGTCTACTAATTAGTATCAACTGCGTTTGTTGACAAAGAGGGCAGAGCATTGCAAGAAGACTTAGTCCTGTTCATAAGAACACCTCGAATATATGAAAACGTCTCCCGTTCCTATTGAAAACCCTAAATTAGATATTACCGCAGTTCCTAATTGTCTGGAATAAAGTTACTTTCTACAGACGGTCTGTAATTCTGCCGATTCCGGAGAAAAATTTATACCACAAGATAAATAAAAACACATTACCGATATTCATATTCCTCTTATATACAATGCTAGTAGGTTAGAGGAGAGAAACGTTTATCCAAAAACAGATACGTAAAGTTTATTAAACATTATTACACCTTTGGTATTTGGCTTCAGTCTATTATGCTTTACACAGGACTTCTCCAAAACATTTCTCCTAAAGTTAATTACATTATAAACCGAAAACTCGAGCTTTTCCAGATGTTGTGTTTTTTAAGTAACTAGTTTCCCACGTTTCGGAGGATTTTAGTGCCTTCTTCTTAAGGGTCAAGCAGTCGAAGAATAGCCGCGAGGGATACAGGGTGTCATATGAAGGTGTGGGTGCTGATAGGAGAGAAGGAATGCTGTACATTATTAGCAGGGGCAGGGCCACAAACAGTGCAATGCCTCGGTGTACTGACTGAAGGAACGGCCTAAATTAAGGTAGGTTCAGGGTCAACTACATTACACTTCACGGTAGGATTTGTATGTGTGAAGTTGAACTGCGGCGTATTCGTATCTTAGCATCGTGAACCATTCGCAGGCTGTCGTATTTAATCCACCGTGGACAATGTTTCACAACTTTGAACATATTACAGAATGTTATTGTTATTGTTATGGCGCATTTCATCGTTCTTTACAGAACTTATTATTAAAAGTACACGTTACTTTGTCCAGTTTATCGGTCATACATAATCTCGAAATTTCTTAACATCAGTTTCGATAATTATCGATTACTATTGTTATCTATTACTTTCGAGTGTAATCATGTTAACGCTACTAACCAAAGAAACCATAAATGTACGTAGGTCTGCATGTAAAGTGCCAGTTATTTTAATCCGATTTTAACACAACTTGAATTTGCTCGACAAATGTGCGAACCAAGTTATTCCTTGTGGAACTGACCTGCAGGATCAGGTGTGTCTGTATGTCTGTCTGTCTGATGTTTGTGTTACCGTGCATCACCGATACAATAAAGTAAACAACCAACTAGATGCAACAATAACGGTTTATTTATGATTTCAATCAGCTCAACATGTTTAGGGCGATAATTTCGCCCATCCTCAGGAGCACTAGACTGTGTGGTACAATGAACCGACGATGCTGCCGGCTGGCAGGTTACCAGCCGGCAGCATCGTCGGTGCATTGTATCGCACAGTCTAGTGCTCCTGAGGATGGGCGAAATTATCGCCCTAAACATGTTGAGCTGATTGAAATCATAAATAAACCGTTATTGTTGCATCTAGTTGGTTGTTTATTTTATTAGTATATCTGTCTGTCCGTCTGCCCGTCTCCATAACCTCCAGAACAAACGTGGTAATTGTTAATCGAACTTACTATGAACCTTTTTCTTTAATGCGTCATCAATCATGCCAGTACGGCAGCCGGGACGAACAATTTGATTGTGTTCTGTCATATTGGTATTGTGCGTAGGTACGGGTTTTCTAAAAGAGCGCGAAATTTTTAAAGTAACTTAATGTGTAATTTCGCCTAATACGTGGCGACCGCTCGACGGTTCTCTAGCTACTCATGTAGTGCTACTTCCTCACCAGCCGTTACATCTCTTTCTTTCACACATCTATTATGGAAATTGACAAATAAATAATTCACGTAACTCAACACTGCAATTCGCTATATTATGCGAATTATAAACCGCTCTGAAAAATTTATTGGCTTAATTTCCTCCCCAAAAAAAAGACGATTCTGAAATTACTGTATTCTGTGTCTTCATATATAATTGTATTTGTGAGTGTCTCATTTTAATTTTGACCATTTGACGTGTTGGAAGAAAACTTGGAATGAACATTATGCTGTTAAATAGCACATCAACGCCATGTATTGTAAATCCTGCGGTCAGTAATAAAAATTGTAGAAGCGCGAATTTGTCAGGCTAGAGAGGCCCTGGAGCAGCTTATCGTAAGGTCCGATGATTGTGACTGGCCACGGACATAAAAAATGTACAACTGATATTAAGGTAACATTTGTATGAAATGTGCTGTAACTATGTGACGGCCGTGCAAAAATTATCGTTAGCTTTGGGTCCATGAAGTTAAGTGATAATAGCTGAAGCTCTTCAAGTAACGTGCAGTTCGGAAACAGATCCTAGATATACATACACACTATAGATGATATAGTCTTTTCTGTTTTGAAAATTAGAATCGTGGTGACAATGATAACCTTTAGCATAATCTATTAGAATGTCCTTATACATAATTCTGAGGTGTGACATCCCCGTTCTGCGTTTAAACTATATGGTGAGGTGAATTCAGCCAAAAACAAAACTATAAATTATGGCTAAATGATGATGTTTACTAGCAAGGAAAAACTACATGTTTCGGTCTATAGCGGCCATCTTCAGGTTATATTTCTATTTTCTGCTAAAAGAGTTATATATAATATGCCTAAAGGTATATTATATATAACTCTATTAGCAGAAAATTATCAGAACCTGAAGATGGCCTCTATAGGCCGAAACATGTAGTTTTTCCTTGCTAATAAACACCATCATTTTGCCATACTTTATAATTGTGTTTTTTGACTGAATTCACCTCACCATATCCTTATACATTATCTGGGCCGAAGTAATGATTTGTTGACGGAAAAGACACAACATTTGTAATAAGAGTAGACAAACAGTTGCAAACATAAACAAAACAAACAGTAGGAATCCATTTCTTGCGGGTATTCCTTCTTTCAGCGGATCCAAATGGCGTGGGTCTGCGGCCGCTCGCTTGATGGGATTGCGGGTTCGAATCCCGCCGGGGGCATGGATGTCTGTATCCTGTGATTGTTGTATGTTGTCCGTCAGAGGTCTCCGCGCCGGTCTGATCACTCAACCACAGAAGTCATACTGATTATGGTGTGCCCGAGTGTTATCGTGAAGTTTCGATATTGAGGAGGTCTTGGACCAGTACATGTTGTAAAGCCATTGGAAAAAAAATCATTCTTAGATGACGGATGAGAGTTCAGTGAAAATGCAACAACTTGTGGGGAATGTTGCAAATTTGGTGCGTAAACTTTGTCGACAGCTTGTAAGGGCAAGCTCAAACTAAATCCATAAAACAGACAGAAAGCAATATTGGCCACCTTTTCGCATAAACACAGTCTACATACACATTGTGGAATAATTTTAGTCTTTAGGCACTTTTCGCATTACAGAATTATTTGTAGGGCCCCTTGAGCCATGTTTGAATCGTATTCGTTACTTTTCGTCAATTCTGTTGTTGTTACTGATCGCAGTAAAAGTAGTGATTATGTAAAAGTCTGTATATAACATTGGTTGGAATTAGTGGTCTTCTGTCTGCTGAAATTCCATCTTATACATTATATTTCTGTCCCACTCCACTTCCAGTTCCCCATTACGAGAAGTCGATAATTAAAAATTCGTCTGGAATTTAAAAAGAAGTAAAAATTAAGACCAAATTAATGGACGCATTAGTAGAGGATATACAAAATTGCATGGAAAGATGTCCTGACAAGTAGCCTTGTTTTGAATTAGCTCAAGTGTTAAATCACTTTAACCTACCAAACCAGGGTTCGAAACCTTAAAACTGATAAAATTGAAGTTTTACCCATTAAATAATTTATTGCCTACAACGTTGTCAGTAAGCATAGTTGTACAGTTGAGCTACTTGCTTCACTAACTGAACATGATACAAGATATTGATATTAATATTTGTTGTTTACTGACGCGTACTTGGTCTTCGTAATTTTCCTTGGCATCATCAACTGTCCTAAATCCCTCCAGGACAATTTAAGGTAAGGAATGTACAAACATAACTAAAACAATCTGTTTAAATTCAGAGTGAAGAATTACTGACAATTTGTGCTACATTGCAAAAACAATTCCAGAAGCTTTGTGAAACAAATCTGGTCTGTAGCTAAGGTGAGTCTGAATGTGGACGAAACGGGAGATAACTTGTTCATAATTATAGCGAAATAAGAGGCTTGAGCATCAGTATAGCGCACATTTCTTCAGCCGTAGTTATCACAATTCTCCATCGGACGTTGAGAGACTGAAAAGCTCGAAGCGTGTTTAATCTGCATTTGTCGAAATTATGTAAGAAACAATATAAGTGTCATAAAGCGATATCCAAGCCTGAGGTAAAGATATACGAAATCCCGGAGTTCGAGTTGTGAGTCAAAGGCCTGTGCAATGGTTATACAGATGTTGTTCCTAGTAGAGGATGATTTCCAATGAATGGAAACAAATCGAGTTTGTAAACTTCGTCTTCTCGCAGAAAAAGGAGCATACAGAGCATTAGAACGCGCTGGGAATATGAAAAGCTTTATTTTGTAAATATATATATATATATATATATATATAAGGAACGAATGGAACGTGTTCTCCTTCTTGTGCATACACTCCTTTACAAAAACAGTGAATCTTATTTTATTCCTTTCGTTTTGAAGCCCTCTTCTGCAGATGTTAACAGTATCATGAGCATTTAAATTTCATTAACTCCACATCTAATAACAGAACCTGCTGAGAAATTCTGTCGTGTCGATATTCTATATACTTCCAATAAAATAAATCTTAACAGATCTTGTAAAATATCTCCTTATTTTGTTGAGTAAAGAATCTAGAAGAATGAGATGGGCTGGGCATGTGGCGCGTATGGGTGAGGAGAGGGGGGTGTATAGAGTCTTGGTGGTGAAGCCGGAAGGAAGGAGACAACTGGGGTTACCTAGGTGTAGATGGGTGGATAATATTAGGATGGATCTCCAGGAGGTGGGATGTGGGTATATGGACTGGATTGGGCTGGCCCAGGATAGAGACAGGTGGCAGATGCTTTTGAGTGCGGTAATGAACCTTCGGATTCCGTGAAATGCGGAGAATTTCTTGACTAGCTGCAAACCAGTTAGCTTCTCAAGAAGGACTCTGCACCATGGAATAAGTAAAGAATTCAGCCATTAATGGCAGCCAGTATAAATCCAGTCAAACATTTGAAATGGAAGTGGATATACTAGTTGCCCAGTAAGCATATTCAAGCATTATGTTAGCAAAAAGGAGCATATATTTAATTAGTCGCGACTTTGTATAAATTTAAGAATAAAAAAATTGTGGAATTCAAGAGACTCGTGACTTCACACCATGCCAAACCTTGCTCAAGTCAGTCACCGGGTAGTCCATTACGTTGCAAAAAGCCCCACTGTTAATTTTCAATAAGGGTCTCCCCATTCGGTCTTTGCCGCTGTACGATTTAATTATTCTCCTAATGATGTATTAGTACGTTAATGTACGAGAAAGTCTAAAGTTGTTAACATTTGTCATGCTTGAAATTTAAAATAAGCGCCTCGTTGATTAAAGTGATAACAGAAAACATATCTGAAAAGTAGTGATAATTTTATCAAAAATTTCGTAAATATGGGAACTCCTTAAAAATTTTTTTTATTACGAACCCAAAAGACATAGGACAAGCCAAGACAAAAAATAGACAAAAGGGGAAAATGATGATTCATTTTCATCAAAATTATGATCAGATCACTTGTCTGTCTGCCTGCCTGTTTACAAATCACCTCAAAAATATTTAACAGATAAGAATAACAATTATTTTGTTTTACGCTACAATGTACCTAACATGCTTCATTTCGGTCCATTTACTATGTGGTTGGCATGTTTCACTCCGGCCCATGCGCTACGTATCTAACTAAGTGAAAAAGGCCCATATGCACTCTACCCATCACGTTTAGTTCAGGTCCATATGCTCTGTCTCTAGCAACTGTCATTTCGGCCCGTATGCTATATGCCCAGAATAATCCTATTTAACGTAAAGATCAAACGAAACGTCAGTGCATTTTACACAAACGGCTCGTCATATGAAAATAGGGTAAGAACAAAGCAGAGGTATCATTAGTGGCAAAACCATATCTAATAACTTTGTCGGAAATACCTTTTTATATCTCACAAACAGCTAAATAGGCGAGAAATATATTTTGCTGTATTACTGCTTGTTATATATTTCTGTGTTAACTATAAACTGCCTCCCATAAATACACAAACTTATCATTAAATTCTGCAAAACCACATAAACAGTCATTTAACATACACACACATACACACACACATATATATATATATATATGTATATATATATATATATAGGGTGTTTCATAATGTACTCCGGGATTACAAAAATTTATTATAGGAAAACCGTAGGACACGTATTTACAAAACCTGTACAGATAGAAGGAACAACTCAAAATTTTTTTTCCAGTAAGTTGTTTTTCATCGTAGTTCACATTTCTGCCGCTAGGCGATGCGAGTGTGTGTAGTTAGAAAATGACCGCTGCGGGAGAGAAGTTGTTTTGTGTGTTGGAATATCACACGAGTAGGTCTGATGGTTGCTGTGCAACGTGCATTTCGTGCAACTTACGCAAAGGACCCGCCTACAGACAAGACCATTCATGCGTGGTATAAACAATTTATTGAAACTGGGTTTCTGTGCAAACAGAAACATTAACCGCTTAAAACAACGTTGAAAGGGTTCGGGCCAGTTTTCTGCATAGTCCGAAGAAATCAACGGGAACTGCAGCTAAGTGGCTATAGATGTCGAAAACAACAGTGTGGAGGGTTCTGCATAAGCGTTTGGTGTTTAGACCTTGCCGCATCCAAATGCTACAACAACTGTCGGATGAAGATCACAGGCGCCGGCTTGATTTCTGTTTACAGTTACAAGACTTAATGAGTTCAGATGATCATTTTCTGGAAAAGGTGCAGTTCAGTGACGAAGCGACATTCCACGTCAACGGTGCAGTAAATCGTCACAACGTCAGAATATGGGGATCTGAAAACCCATATGCCTATGTGCAGCATCAACGTGACTCTCCTAAAGTCAATGTGTTTTGTACAATCTCCAGTCAAAAGTTTACGGTCCATTCTTCTTTGCTGAAGAAACCGTTACTGGCGTGACATAGTTGGACATATTGCAACTGTGCCACAGTTGCAAAATATACCGACGTTCATATTCCAGCAAGACGGAAGTCCTACCTACTTCCACTGTGAGGTTCGTCAGTAACTGAACACAGTGTTACCAGGACGTTGGATATGGCGTGCGTCTGGAAATGACCAACAACTGATGGTCTGCCCCCCGAGGTCACCTGACATTACGCCCTGTGATTTTTTCTTCTTTGGGGATGTGTCAAAGACCGGGTATTCGTCCTACCATTGCCACGTGACCTCGCCGACCTAAAGGCACGGATCATTGCAGCAGTGAAGAATATCAATGCGCCCGTGTTGACGCGTGTGTGGCAAGAACTTGAATATCGATGTGTGCCGTGTCACCCGTGGTGCACACATCGAACATCTCTAGTTC
>Ga0123355_10005282_pt1 | contig 18869 bp, 13 predicted proteins | sample TergutEmb28metaG_3_FD_89872 | JGI IMG/M metagenome (GOLD analysis project Ga0123355, IMG submission 89872) | Embiratermes neotenicus P1 segment gut microbial communities from Petit-Saut dam, French Guiana - Emb289 P1 | ecosystem: Host-associated > Arthropoda: Insects > Digestive system > Gut ... | reverse complement strand
TTTATAAGCATGCAGCCAGCCCCTCATATATAAAGCAAGCATAGATATTTTTTGCTTTTGCAGATAAAAATTACATTTAATTGCTTTGCTTTGTTTCTGTTAATAACATTTTGAAAATTGCTCCGCCAGCAAGTCAAATTCCAGCCGCTTTATTCCAAGCCCATGTAGCTGTGCCTTTATAAGCATGCAGCCAGCCCCCTCATATAAAACAAGCATAGACATCTTTTTGCCTTCGCAGATAAAAATTACATCAATTACATTACTTTGTTTCCGTTAACAAACTTTTGAACAAATTACTCCGCCAGCAAAACAAATCCCCGCTGCTCTAATTCGAACCCTGTAGCTGTGTTTTGATAAACATACAGCCTAGCCCTTTAGCATAAAACAAACGCAGATACCTTTTTAACTCGCAGATAAAACTTTGTGTTACTTTTGTTTCAAGTGAGTCGTCTTGCACTTAAGATAAAATAAATAAGTGGATACTACAGATATAGCCCACCTTTGTTAAATTCTATCACCATACAAGAATACTCTAGGCTGCTATTCATTGTCTTTGCATTCTTCAGGCTATTTGTTAGTCGTTTCTTTTCATCAGATATACGACATTCCCTATCTTCTGCAAATAATTTGAATAACAAACCTTGTGGTAAACCATTACTCATTAATATTAATGCTCAATGCTTTTGGGCAAAGCCCACTTTCGTTTAGTTTCGTCGCTCTTATTCTCCCGAGCTTTTAGCCAGCTCTGCCCTTAGGGGTTCGAGCGCTGCTCTTTGAATAAAATGACAAAACTCCCAGGCAGCATTTTTGTTGACCGAGCTAGTGAAGATATATGTAACTGATACCGTTGCCTCCCTCGACGCTAGGCGCCTCATCCACCTGAAAATTTTGTCATACTCTTCTTATGAAGATGTACTCAAAATCTCATAATGAACAAAGTTTGGCAGCCGATATGTTTCACAAGCCCGCACGGGCTCGACCAAGCATATTTTCACCTCGCATACAGGTTAACCAAATTCATTTTTTGATAAACATTAGAGTCCATAGCTCTTTTGGGTTTATCAACACGCAAGCAGATTACAGCTCAATTGTATCGCAATTGTAACTCAACCCTTAGCTTGTCGTGCTTTAATATAGAATTTGCTAAACTTGTAAATCGCAAGAGCGAATCGTATGCTCCCTGAATTTCCTTTTTTTGATAATGTCAATGTTTGTTTGGCTTGAGCTTCTACTCAAGTCCTTTGGACACATTGCATATTATCAGTGGTAATAAGAATGCTCTGGTGAACCCCCTCACTTTAAATAGCTTTACAGGATCACACATTGGTTCAGCATACTCAGTACCATCTAGATTATATCCGAGATTTCAAAAATATTCAATAGCATTTTTCAATTTTCATCAAGGTAATTATAGACAAGTAATAATTTGACATAAGTTTTTGGGAGATTTGCAGATTTTTTTGCGTTAATTGCCTAATTCTTAAGTTTTCAAAACTTCCTTTAATATGTAGCAATATTAGAAAAGCGGCACAGCATTCTCGCTGTACCGCTTATAAAGAAGCATCACCTCAATAGTCTAACCCCTATCATCTATTCCGGTATCACTAAGTCAGGTGTCACAGGACAAACATATCCTTTCCCGCCCATGTACTCATCAAACTCAGCCTTAGCTCTCTTATAAATCTCAGGATCATTAATCACCTTGAGCCCAAAGAGCGCCATTGTCTTGCCTGCAAAGTGCATGCCTTTGTTTCCTATAGAGTGACCTGAGCAGGCTGTGATTTGCCAGCTATGCCCCGGAGCGCCAATATTATAGCATGCGGTTCTTATCATTACACCAGGCACCATATGCTGCACATCACCAACGTCTGTTGAGCCACCGCCGCCGGTATTCTGCATAGGCATAACACCTTCGTGGATCTGCATGCCAGGCGAGAGATTGAATCGTTTGTAGATAGCCTCAAGATTTTCTTTTTTTGTTTCATTTAATTGTCTCGCAAATTCAAGTTCCTCCGCGGTATACTCCGGCTTTGGAGCTTCATTCATAGACTCAAGTGCAACCTCAGCCAGCACCTTGTTGTTCAAAGTATTATAGCAGCCGCCTTGATACTCTATCTCGACTCGCGTACCTGTTATCATGGCCGCACCTTCCGCAACTTTGCAAAGCCTTGTATATGTATCTTCTACTCTTTCTCTTCTTGGGGCACGCACATAATACCACACACTAGCGAAATCAGGCACTATGTTTGGCGCTGTTCCGCCATGAGTGATTACATAATGTATCCTAACGTCTGTCTCTACGTGCTCACGAAGATAGTTCGCGCCTACATTCATAATTTCAACCGCGTCCAAGGCCGACCTGCCGTTGTGCGGGTCACCGCCCGCATGAGCTGTCACACCATGGAAATGGAACTTGGCATTATTCAACGCATTACTCGAGCCTGTGCTCACTGCGTTTAATGTGGCCGGATGGAAAGCAATGCATAAGTCAATATCCTTAAATGCTCCACCCCTGGCCATATATCCCTTGCCTGTCAAAACCTCTTCCGCCGGACAATCGTAGAATACTATAGTACCCGGCAAGTTCCCTGCCTCCATTTCAGCTTTCAAGCCAATTGCCGCGCCCACATGCGCAAGCCCAAGCAAATTATGCCCGCAAGCGTGCCCATAAGTTTGCCCCGGAATTGGATCTTGCTTAGTCGAAACAGTCTGGCTAAGGCCCGGCAGTGCATCAAACTCGCCCAAAAGCCCTATCGCCGGATGCCCGCTGCCCCATGTGGCGCGTATGGACGTCGGCACACCAAACAGCCCTCTCTCCACTTTGAACCCGTACTTCTCCAAAAGCTCGCATGTCAAATCACATGCCAAAAACTCTTTGTACGGTCCTTCCGGATTCTCCCACATCTTCTTTGACACATCTTCCAAGTCTTGCCGTGCCTTATCAATGGCTTCAAACGCAATTTTACCTAGCAAAATTATCACTCCTTAAGTTATTACTACGGAATCTAAATATAGCTAAAGAATGCGCCGTAAAAATCGTGACCTACAAGAAGTCGCGAACGCCGCATATGCGAGGCTAATCTACAAGTGAGTGACGACGATGTAGAGCGCGATTTTTACAAGTAAGACTAGCTATATTTAGGTTCCGTAGTAATATAGTCTACTTCTATCTTACTCGATTTTTTTCATTTAAAAAACCCTTTTTAATTATCAAAAATCGTGTTATACTTAAGGGAAGTGTTTTTATTCCTTTATTTTAAGTTCTGGGGAGACTGACTAATCTTATGAAATATATCGTTTTAGACTTGGAGTTCAATCAAGCTTTTGATTTTGGCAACGGCGACAGCCAAACACCTGATGAGAGGTGCCCTTTTGAGATTATTCAAATAGGCGCGGTCAGGTTAAACAGCAGTTTTAAGCACGAGGCCTCTTTAAACCTTTTGATTGAGCCTGTCATATACAAAAAACTTCACCCCTATGTGCGACGAATTACCGGGCTTAGCAACGCCTCACTGCGTAATAAACAAAGCTTCGAAGAAGCTTTTTCAAAACTTATAGAGTTTACCGGCAAAAAGCGAGCCATATACTGTGTCTGGGGCGCCAATGATATTAAAGAGCTTCGTAAGAACATTGAATACTACAATTTGAGCAATGGCTCATCAGATATTGATTTTATTGATGTTCAAAACATTGCTTCCAAATATCTAAATCGTGTTTCCGGCATGTGTGTAGGTCTCAAAAACGCCGTCAACGCCTTAGACATTGAGATAGATAAACCCTTTCATAACGCGCTTAACGACGCTGAGTATACAGCTAAAATACTTCAACGCCTCAAACGCGAGCCTTGGAGTATTATGCAATATACTCATGATAACATTATCAAAACCGCGCCACAGCCCTCAAAAATCGATTTTGTGACCCTTTATAACGCTATCGAAAGCAAAATAGGCCGCGCCCTCACCACCAGTGAGAGATGGATATTCAAAAATGCATATCTGGGCGGAAAAGCTAAGCGCGTCGATAAAAATAATTGATATTCAGTCTTTTCACCTCCGAGTTCCGTATCTATAATGGATAACATAATTAATTCGGAGGTATTAGTATGGTATGTTCAGTGCACCCGGACAGAGAAAGTCATTCGAAATGTGAAGTATGCGGCACAGCTTTTTGTGAAGGCTGCTTGGTCAATGTGTCGGGCAGATGGTTTTGCAAGCAGCATGTCGCGGATTTAATAAAAAATAATCATCGCCCCCCTCGTTACAGTCATCATTATCACAGCCATTACAACTATAGTGACCACTACCCGTACAGGAGCCGCATCATAGCTCTATTCCTTTGTATATTCTTAGGCCCTGTTGGCGTCCATCGCTTCTATGCAGGCAAGGTAGGAACAGGCTTGCTATATCTGTTCACCGGCGGATTATTTGCGATAGGATGGCTGTTTGACATACTCCGAATAGTTTCAGGGGAGTTTTTAGACGTCAATGGGCGTCCATTGAGATAATAAGGAGGACTTACACATGATAAGATTTGAATGTGATTATGCGGAAGGCGCACACCCGCGCATATTGGAGAGGCTTGTAGAAACTAATTTTGTGCAAACACCCGGCTATAGTAGAGACGAATACTGCGCACGCGCAGCCACTCATATCAAGAAGCTATGCAAAAACGATAATTGCGATGTGCATTTTTTCGTAGGCGGCACTCAAACCAACTTGACAGTAATCTCTTCCATGCTAAAATCTTACGAAGGCGTTATCTCTGCTGACACAGGGCACATATATGTCCATGAAACAGGCGCCATTGAGGCCTGCGGCCATAAAATTTTGACGCTTCCCTCTCCTGACGGTAAAATCACAGCGTCCCAAGTTAGTGATATGTATTTGGAGCATATAAACAACCCTGAACCTGAACACATTGTAGCACCCGGTATGGTTTATATTTCGCATCCAACTGAAAATGGCACTATCTACACAAAAAAAGAGCTCACTGAGCTTGCCGCGGTATGCCGCAAGTATGACCTTCCTTTATTCATGGATGGTGCAAGGCTTGGCTATGCCCTCGCCGCTCCCGGAAATGATCTAGAAATCCATGATATAGCAAGTCTCTGCGACGCGTTCTACATCGGCGGCACAAAAATTGGCGCACTCTTTGGTGAAGCGCTTGTTATCGTTAATGATAATTATAAGAAAAACTTTCGCTATCACATAAAGCAAAGAGGCGCACTCCTCGCAAAAGGACGTTTACTGGGCATACAGTTCGATGTTTTGTTTGAAGATGGGCTGTATATGCAGATTTCGAAAAACGCCATCGATTGCTCCATGATGGTAAAAAAAGCTTGCGAGCAAGCCGGTTTCAAATTCCTCTATGACTCACCAACAAACCAGCAGTTTCCCATACTTCCAAATAAGTATGTTGAAATTCTTGCAAAAAAATATGCTTTCCATGAATGGCAAAAAGTTGACGATGAGCATACCTCTGTGAGATTCTGCACATCATGGACTACAAAAATGGAGCACGTAGAAAGTTTGGTTAAAGATATCGAGGCTCTCGGCAACTAGAGTCAGAGGACATTGCGATGGATATTATCAGGGCCGGATTCGGCGACATAGACCTTTTTAACCACGAGCAGCTTGAGCGTGGCGCGTGCTGCTTTTACTCAAGCGATAGGTTAAATAAATATTTTTTCGAGATAAACGGACAAGAGGCTGTTCTTCACACGAACAGCCTTCTTCATATTGATGAAGCAATAGACACATTTCTATTCTATTCCGGCTTTATAAGCCGAATTAAATCCCCCGGCGGCCGCTTATTACGAGAGCGGGTTCCCTCGCCTCTGATAGAGCTGGAAGTTCAGAAAATCCAGCCCAGTCAGTTTTACATTAACAAGCAAAAGCTTGATAATTGCAAAAAATGGATACAAAGCCAAAGCGATATAATGATACCTATATCGAATATAAATGGAAAGATTGTCTCTCTTGATGGGCATACCAGATTAAGAGCTGCCGCCGACCTAGGGTATCAGCGAATATACACCTATCATGACGATTGCGATGATTATATAGCAGCATTTGCCAAGGAAGCTATACATCGTAATATTCTAAGCGTTTATGATATGGAAGTCCTATTTGATAGCGAGTATTCACTGAAATGGCATAAATTCTGTGATGATTTTTTTGAGAGAACCAAAAGATCGTAAAGTGCTCACAAAACACCTATTTCAAACTCTACACAGATTAATATTGGTACAGGTGTACGTATAAGGAATGCGCCATGCACAATGGATAATGAAAATTAATGCTGACGAACCGTAGCAACACTTCGTTTATCTATGTTTACACGGTAACAGGTAAAAATGTAAACGGGAATAATCTATGGCATAAAGTAAAAGTTGGATATGGGATCAGATTCGTTAGTGATTCGATTGCAAGTATATGTTTAAATGGCCAAATGATTATGGATAATCATTTCGACAGATAAAAATCAAAAAACTAGCCCGGTAAATATAGGAAGGATGCAAGAATATGAAATATATTAAACTGGTTTCATTGCTACTAGCCATATGCGCGTTTACAATCGGCTGTAGTCGAGTAGAGCCTATGGCAAACTACAACAACACAAAGAAGGCTGTAGAAGAGAAGGCTGTAGAAATGATATTCCATGCAGATATTGAACCAACTATTCTAAATCTTGAGTTCGTCACCTATGTTGAAGGAGCGGACTTGACTGACCTCATGTTTTCTTTAGATGAAGGGGCAGAGTTTACTTTTTTCAGGCCTTTTATTTCGTCTACTACATTCGAAAGAGTAAACGAACTTATACAAAGAGATTATAATGTATCTATCCCTGAGACTATTGAACTGGACTCGGATAGCCTCATAACTATATCCATTGGAAGAAGACTAAGCAAGATATACTATTTTGTAGAAAGCCGCTACGATACTTACAGCGGAACGGTATTTGCAAGACCTGTTTTCGAGAGAGGACAGCATTACCCTAATACTATTTTCGTATATTTGACTACACCAAGACCCTCTCATATGTTTGTACCTAGTATTTCTACAGGTGATGCTACCCAATTTAATACTTTTAACAATATCCCGTTTGAAATATGGGCGTATGATGGAATGCAGACTGGAGGACTTCTCCCACAAGATAGGCCTTTTCAACGCAACCGAATCATAACGTGGCCGCTACGTGAGCTCGATGAACCTTTCCATAGTAACGTACAGAGCTTGGAAGGAGACCGGTTTTTACGGCGGTTACCTACAAGAAATTCTAGGGTAGAAACGCAGTTAATTGATGACCATGAGTTTGAGGTTACAGGCTACTGGGATGATGGGGAGTCGATAGATGGTAATAGCCGCTGGTACTATGTCAGAACAAATCCCTTTAACAGAGTAGGATTTATACACAGTAGTGTAATTGGCTCTAGGACATCGGATGATTAAGAGTGAGATTCAACAAAGGTGATATATGAATACAGGTTGATGCAATGGTCTCAATTCATACAAGATTACAAGGTAAGTGGTCTTCGTGTAGCTAAATTTTTTACAAAACACCTGTGCCAACCCCTTAATCAACACCATCGTCAATTAATATTTGCCCCATAAACTTGGTGACAAGTACCCCACAGCACATCTTCCACAGACCATATGGACTACTATCACCAGCACCTGCTTGAGACGTGAAGTCATTGGACGGTGAAATAGATGAATCCTCCTCATAGAGCTGTTTTATGGTCCATGCAATTACTGGTATTAAGTAGGCCTTAAAACTAGGAAACCCAAACTTTTAAAAAAATAAAAATTTACAGTTGACAAGTTCGAATAAATAATGTATTATTAACATCGCTGGTACGATATCAGCAATTAATATGGCCCGTTGGTCAAGGGGTTAAGACACGGCCCTTTCACGGCTGTAACAGGGGTTCGAATCCCCTACGGGTCACTTTCCGGTGGCGATGCGTTTGCGGGACACATCCGTTCCCATCCCGAACACGACGATTAAGCCACAAACGGCCGACAATACTTGGTGGGAGACTGCCCGGGAAGATAGGTGGCTGCCGGATTCCATTAGTTTCAAGTCAAACTGACGATTAACCCCGTCAGTTTGGTTTCGCCGATGTGGCTCAATTGGCAGAGCAGCTGACTTGTAATCAGCAGGTTATCGGTTCGAGTCCGATCATCGGCTTTTTCTTTTTTAATACTATATCAAACAGGCACACAGACCTTGAAATATCAAGGGTTGTGTGTTTTTTGATATAGCTATTCAAAAGAAAGTTAAAAATTTAACAAAAAAGCTCTAGCAATTATCAAAGAAATTTGATATCATAGCCATGTGTAGCATAGAATATTTAGTCAGTCGAGGCGAAAACTATCTCATTATGACGTCCGATATTCCAATCACATACAAACCCCAAGGAGGTAATAACAGCATGCAAAACAGCAAAGCTAAATCGCCCTTTCAGGGCACAAAGGAACAAGAGCGTGAGCTGCGCGAGCTGATTAAAAAGCATAAAGATGAGCCTGGAGCGCTTATGCCGTTATTGCAAGGCGCGCAGGATATTTATGGATATCTGCCTATCGAAGTGCAGACGATAATAGCGGAGGGGCTTGATAAGCCGCTTGAAGAAGTTTATGGTGTTGTAACGTTTTATTCGCAGTTTTCACTTAATCCTAAAGGAAAATATAGGGTGTCTGTTTGTCTTGGCACGGCCTGCTATGTTAAGGCAGCTGGCGAGATATTTGAGCGCCTTGAGCGTATGCTTGGCATAAAAGGCGGCGAGTGCACCGAGGACGGCATGTTTTCGCTGGACGCTTGCAGGTGCGTTGGCGCGTGTGGGCTGGCTCCGGTGGTTTTGGTTAATGAAAATGTGTATGGGCGCATAGGACCTGAAGACATTGACGAAATAATGGCAAAGTATATGGAGTAGAATTTAGGAGGCTGGTATGAAAAATTTAGCAGAACTTCAGGCATTGAGGGATGAACTAAAAGATAAATTTGGAATGCGTCATGACGCGCCTGATAATATTCAAATAATAGTCAGCATGGGCGATTGTGGCTTTGAATCAGGTGGGCGGCCCGTGCTCAGCGCTATAGCTGAGGAAGTGGGCAAGCATAACCTGCAAAACGTTACAGTAGCTCAAATGGACTGCCCCGGTGACTGCGCAAACGAACCATTTGTGGAAGTAATTGTGCCTGGAAAAGATAAAGTCGTTTATGCTAATATTAATCCTGAGAAAGCAATCAAAATTGTCAACGAACATGTGATAAATAATAAGATTGTCACTGAATATATAAAGAAATAAAGGAGAAAAATAATGTATCGTTCACATATACTTGTATGCGCCGGAACGAACTGCCACTCCGGCAAAAGTGATAAATTTATCGAATATTTCAATGAAAAGCTTGATGACTACGACTTGACAAAAGAGGTCAAAGTCGTGAAAACAGGTTGCTTTGGCCTATGTGCGTTCGGACCAGTCGTTGTGGTTTATCCGGAAGGAATATTCTACCAGATGGTGGACCAGGAGGGTGCTGTAAAGATTTTCGAAGAGCATATACTCAAAGGACGAATTGTGGATGAGCTTGTCTACACCGAGTCCAAAAAGCATGGCACAATAGAGCCGTTCGAGCAGACCGACTTCTTTAGAAAGCAGGTGCGTGTAGCGCTGCGTAATTGCGGGGTTATCGACCCGGAGAGCATACTTGATTACATAGCAGTGGAAGGCTACCAGGCACTTGGTAAAGTTTTAACAGAGATGACGCCTCAGCAGGTCATCGACACAATAAAAGCCTCCGGCCTTCGCGGTCGTGGCGGCGCGGGCTTTCCTACCGGGTGCAAATGGGAGTTTGCGGCGGCTGAGCCTCCGGGCAAGAAATACGTTGTCTGCAACGCCGACGAGGGCGACCCGGGCGCGTTTATGGACCGCTCGGTGCTTGAAGGCGACCCACATGTGCTAATCGAGGCTATGGCCATAGCGGCTTATGCGATAGGCGCAAACGAAGGGTTCAAGTACGTACGCGCGGAGTATCCGCTTGCGGTTCAACGATTCCAAAAAGCTATAGACGACGCCAGAGCCATGGGCTTTTTAGGCGAAAATATATTAGGCACAGGTTTCTCGTTTGATTTGCATGTGAAATTGGGCGCGGGTGCGTTCGTTTGCGGTGAGGAAACAGCACTTATCACATCAATTGAAGGCAACAGGGGCGAGCCAAGGCCAAGGCCACCGTTCCCGGCGGTTAAAGGTCTGTTCGACAAGCCTACTGTCTTGAACAACGTAGAAACATTTGCGAATGTTCCTCGCATTATATTAAATGGCGCGGACTGGTTCGCATCAATGGGTACGGAAACTTCGAAGGGCACCAAAGTATTCGCTTTGGGCGGCAACATCGTGAATGTGGGCCTTGTGGAAGTTCCTATGGGAATCACCTTGCGCGAAATAGTATATGAAATCGGCGGCGGCATACCAAGCGGCAAGAAGTTCAAAGCAGCACAAACGGGAGGCCCATCCGGCGGATGTTTGCCTGTGGAGCACTTGGATGTAGGCATCGATTATGAATCGCTATCCGCGGTAGGCTCTATGATGGGTTCCGGCGGCCTCATAATAATGGATGAGTCAAGCTGTATGGTCGATATTGCCAAGTTCTATCTGGACTTCACAGTCGAAGAATCCTGTGGGAAATGTACGCCATGCCGCATCGGCACGAAGCGCCTGCTTGAAATTCTTGATAAAATAACATCAGGGCAAGGCACAATGGAAGATTTGGAGACGCTTAAGAGTCTAAGCAGCCATATTATGGCAAATTCTCTATGTGCGCTCGGCCAAACCGCACCTAATCCTGTCGTGTCCACCCTTGAATACTTCTGGGACGAATACGTGGAGCATGTTGTGAATAAAAAATGCCCCGCAGGTATGTGTAAGGACCTCCTCACTTATACGATAGTACCGGAAAAATGCATTGGTTGTACGCTTTGCGCCAGAGTTTGCCCGGTTAATGCGATCTCAGGCAAAGTTAAAGAGCTTCATACTATTGACGATAAATGCATTAAATGCGGCATTTGCGTTGAGAAGTGCAAGTTCGAAGCGATTATTAAGGTGTAGGAGGATAAGTATATGGCTATTGATATGGTAAAATTAAAGATAAATGGATTAGACGTAGAGATTCCGCGCGGTGTGACTGTGCTGGATGCCGCCCATAAGCTGGGAATCCGCATACCGACACTTTGCTATATGAGAAATATTAACGCCCTGGGCGGCTGCCGCATATGTGTAGTGAAGGTTAAAGGCTATCGCAGCTTTGTTGCCGCATGCGTTCACCCGGTGTCTGAGGGTATGGAAGTCCAAACCAATACGGATGCGCTCAGAGAAGCCAGAAAAACCACATTAGAATTGACGCTTTCAAACCATAAAATGGAATGCCTGTCTTGTGAGCGCTCCTTAAACTGCGAGCTTCAAGCCTTGGCTCGTGAATATGGCGTAGATCAGAACAAGTTCGCCTGCTCTGATTTGTCGCATATAGAGATCGATGATTCTGCACCGCATTTGGTGCGCGATAACTCCAAATGTATTTTATGCCGCAAATGTATTGCTGTCTGCAAACACAACCAGCATGTGGGAGTGATTGGCGCAAACTACCGAGGCTACCACACCAAAGTAGGAAGTCCGTTTGACATGGAGCTTGATAACACTTCTTGCATCTATTGCGGCCAATGTGTGGCAGTGTGTCCTACAGCCGCTTTGACAGAGAAATCTGATAAGCAAAAGCTTTGGGACGCGCTTGAGGATAAATCCAAGCATCTTGTTATTGCCACAGCCCCGGCAATTCGCGCGCAGCTGGGCGAATGCTTTGGCATGCCTATCGGCACGAATGTCAGCGGCAAAATGGTTACAGCTCTTCGCAGGCTGGGCTTCAAGAAAGTGTTTGATGTCGTATGTGCGGCAGACTTTACCATAATGGAAGAAGGTACGGAGCTTATTTCGCGCATGGAAAATGGCGGGCCATTCCCGTTGTTCACAACATGCTGCCCAAGCTGGGTTAAGTATATGGAACATTATTATCCGGAAAAACTTGAAAATATGTCCAGCTGCAAATCGCCTCAGCAAATGTATGGCGCAATCATGAAGACTTATTATGCCGAGAAAGAGGGCGTGGCGCCTGAGAACATGTATGTAGCAAGCGTAATGCCTTGTGTGACCAAGAAGTTTGAAGTCACAAGAGAGCATCAAAATGCCGCAGGCTACCCTGATGTCGATGTGGTGGTGACCACAAATGAACTCGCGGCTATGATTAAGCAAGCGGGGATCGTATTTGAAGACTTGCCGGACAGCGACTTTGACCCGGCATTCGGCATAGCGTCCGGCGCCGGTCATATATTTGGCGCAACAGGCGGGGTTTGTGAAGCGGCACTCAGAACAGTTTCAGAGGTAGTTACAGGAAAGCCTCTTGAAAAGCTGGAGTTCCATGAAGTGCGCGGTGTCAGAGGCATAAAAGAGGCTGAATATGACCTAAATGGCAAAAAGCTTAAGGTCGCTGTGGTAAGCGGCACGGCGAATGCCAAGCAACTTATGGATATGATTGAGCGAGGCGAGAAAGAATATCATTTTGTCGAAGTCATGGGCTGCCCGGGTGGCTGTGTTAACGGAGGAGCCCAGCCATACCAACCGGGCTATATACGCAATTTCATGAATATCAGTGCGGAGCGCGCCAAAGCCCTCTACAGTGAGGACTCATCCGCCACTTTAAGAAAAAGTCATGAGAATCCGGTGGTGAAGGAGATATACGATACCTATCTTGGCAAACCCGGCGGTCATAAAGCGCATGAGTTGCTGCACACGACATATGTTAAGCGTGGAGTTTATAAGTAATGTAAGTACGATTTGACTACGATATTGCCCCAACAGACAACCACCCTTGCTTAAAATAAGTGAGGGTGGTAAATTATATATATGTTTTCAAAGCTACTGCCGTTCGAAAAGGAGGCATCGTATGGAGTATCTTTCGCTGCAGTTTTTTGGTATAGATTTTGCAGTTGTAATTATTGCAGTAATCTTTATAGGTTCCATATTAGGACTTGTATTCGCCATTTCTCTCGCGCCGTTTGGGGGGCTATATAACGTCTCTCCTATTTTCACGGTAAAAGCAGCATTTATACACAAGCGAGAACTAACTCTTCATTATGAGCCTCATAACGCCAAACCTTCAAATAAAGATTTGTTTCGCACATTTTATTATGCCTATTTTGAGCTTGAAAGTGGCAATATTATACAACTTAGACTCAAAGAAGATGAATGCCTCTCCCTTGTCATTGGCGATTTTGGCAGATTGACATATCAAGGAGTGCGATTCAAAAAATTTGAGCGTGTAAAACAAAATAAAGGTTTGTCACGCAACCCCGTCACCTCTCGGCGCCTGCAATGCCTCTCTACATATCTAGATAGATATAGCCAACCTAGAGGTTTTTATGACAAAATCTGGAAACGATATCTCCTCCCGGTCTGCGTACATAGCAACCGTTTGGGACTCGTTGTCCGTCCAGCTAATTTGAGAAGCAACCGTCGGAATTTCGATAGCCGTCCATTCTCTTTGCAGAGCGATCGCTTAGGTCTTAGTGGTTGCCCGGCTAAATTACGTAATAGTCGTCAGGGTCTCTTTAACTGTCCGGCTAAGCGACCCACTACCAGCCTATGGCTCGATGGATCACCGGCTTATTTACGCAGTAATCGCCAAAAATTCATTGGCTGCCCGGTAGGGTTACGCATCAAACGGCAAAAGCTTGTCAGGCAACCAGCTAAGTTGCGTAGCAGGCGGCGAACTTCACTACGCAATTCAAAAGTGTGAGGTGTTAATTTGTCCATTAAACGAAGTGTTTTTATATCTTTAGCCGTTCTTGCCACAGTACACTTTGTGATGCAAACGATAAAGTTTTAATTGTATACAGATTGTACTGGTTTCTTGTGAAAACCCAAACAAGTTAAAAAACTATATATTCGTTCAACTTAAGAAAGAACCTTAAGTTAAACCAAGCCACGCATCTTCGTTCGTGTCTTGCCTTAAGCTCTACACCTACGGTGTATCGCTTAAGGGGCGCCGTTCATCAGCCTTAAAAAATTATACGCAAGCGTGCCTTTTTTAAGTTGATTCACTATAGTATATATTCTCCCGTATATTTACTACCCCATACGAATATACCTGATATTAGCACTTTATAGTCAATTCCAGTTGGGAGGATATAGAAATGTCTCAAAACTATCAAAGATATCAAGTAATATTGACAGAAGCTTCCCCCGAGCTCAGCGTAGCAGGCAAAAAAGCGTTTGGGAAGTGTGTTCTGGAAGCCAGGGGCGAGGCTGGTAAAGTAAGCTTAAGCGTGCAGAACTTAAAACCGGGCGCAATCTGCAATGCGTACATAGTATCATCTGATAATTTAACCAGCTCAGCAATCAGCATCGGCAGAGTAATTGCAAACAATTCAGGCAGCGCAGAAATCAAATGGGAGTGCAATGCAAAAGATGTTGATGATTCCGGCCTCGAGCTAAGAGCCTTCAATGTGGCCGGATTAATGATCTTAGATGACAACACCGAAAAAGCGCCTATTTTAGGCTTCAAAGACAAAGAGGTCGCGTGGCGCAATAATCTTCGTATCCATAGCAAAAAACCTTTAACTATGGAGCGCGTAGAAGCTGTAACCACGCCTATAGAGCCGCCGCCAGAGCAAGCACCCCTGCAAAATACAGAAACAATCCCTCCGGTGCAGAACCAACAAGACGACACACCGCCGGTTACCTTGGCAAAAACACCGAGTTTCTTGGAAGAGTCCGTCCAGCTCCCACCAATCCCTGAGCCTCCCCCTCCGGAGGAGTTCTTTGAAACTGTCGAGGAGGGTCCGGCCGAAAAGGCTTTCAAAGACGTAGCTAGTAAAATCAACGAAAAACTAAATGAAATCAACACGCTTTCCTTGGAAGGCACTTACAAAATCGAATCCCCTTTGGATACATTAAGCCTTGCCGGTCCCGACCTGCATTATTTGCGCAATATTTTCCAAAGCTACTCTAAGATACGCCCATTCAAAAGCTGCGAAGATAACATGCAATGGGTACGTATAACTCCTAACGAGCTCGGCCTGCTTCCTGAGGAGTTTAGGAGCTTACATAGTGATCATTTGGTAGGTGCAGCATATAAGAAGTACAATCATCTAATACTTGGCCATAAAAACCAGGACGAACATATACACATCACCTTCGGCATGCCGGATATCTATGCAGAGAGCAATGTAGCAAGCGCCAGCATATCAGGGCTTACCGAATTTAAGTGCTGTGACTGCGAAGGCGAACTTGAAGGTAAACATGGATACTGGCTAAAGACTGTTAAATATCTGGACAATGAGAACACTGTACTTTGACAAAGCCTCCATAGAACTAGCACCTGTCTCGCTGAAAATTATAATCATAACAAGGTAATTTTTAAACCTATGATACATATGATATATCGTGACTATCTTCTTAATATAAGCTGTATAGTAATTTATCCCTTTTATTAGGCACTTTATGAAATTAATATTGCAAAAAATGCTTTTTTGTATTAATATGTTAATATATAATGGCAGAAAATAATGACTAAGTAGATTATCCACATACGGACAGGAAAAAGTTTTGGATTTTTTGAAAGATGACTTAAAACGAGAGCGTCTTTAATATGCGCTCTCATTTTTATTGGACACACATATTTCGAACCGGTTTTACAACAGGTTTTTGGAGGGGCAACTAGTTGGATTATTCTAAGCACGGTATTGAAAGACGTAGAAAAGGTTCAAAGCAGAGACTAAAGAAAAGCCGCAACAAAATAGGCATTCTTATTTTTCGCGTTTGCATCTCATTAATTATTATTACCCCCTTTATAGCCGCAGGGCTGCTTTTTGGCGCATATATCGGTATTGTTGAAAATACTACGACCTTCGAGGACTACAGGGCAGTTCTGCCGACTGACTCGATTTCAATTGTTTTTGACCGACATGGCAATGAAATTGAGCGCTTTATAGGCACGGAAAACAGGGAATTCGTAACGCTTAATGAAATTCCACTGCATATGCAGCAGGCTATTATTGCCATTGAAGATGAACGCTTTTTCTACCATAATGGAATAGATTTAAGGTCGATTGCTCGTGCCACGCATCAAACTTTAACAGGCACCCAGCAAGGCGCCAGCACCATAACCCAGCAGCTCATAAAGATGAGCAGAGGATTGCAAGCAAATGACTTGAAATCTAAATTGCAGGAGCAGTATATGGCTTTCAGATTTGAGCAAATGCTGATAGAGCAGCTTGGCTCAAGGCAGGCCGCAAAATACTACATACTTGAAGCATACTTAAATTCTATTCCAATGCACCATAATATCTCAGGTGTCCAAGCAGCGGCGCACTTTTATTTTGGCGGTAAGGATATTTCTGAAATCACAATAGCAGAGGCTGCTGTGCTTGCCGGAATAACCAACAGGCCCACTTTTTATGCCCCTACCATAAATCCTGAGAACAATAGGCGCAGAGCAGGGCTCGTGCTTGATAAAATGCTTGAACTTGAGTTTATTACTGAGAGAGAATTTGACGAAGCTATTATCGAGCTGGAAACGCTTTATGACAGAATTACTCAATTCAGGCCATCTGCAAGCGGCACAATAACAGCCGGCGGGCAGCATATCCAAAGCTGGTTTATAGATGCGCTTATTGAGCAGCTTATTGATGATTTTATGGCAATGGGGCTTACAAGACAAGCCTCTTCGCACAGAGTTTTCAATGGTGGACTTAGAATATACACGACCATAGATATGGAAATGCAAAGGATAATGGATGAGGCATTTTTGGACGATTCATTATTTCCACAACGTGATTTTGAAATAGATGTAACCTACTTTATATCAGTACGAAATGATATTACCGGTCAAATGTACCATTTTGAGGAAAACACACAAGTCCCTAATGTTTATGAAATCGAGCCATTCCTTGAGGAAGTGAGAGAAAGGCTGCTTACTGCTAACAGAACGCTTATAGCTGACCGATATGTAGCACATCCACAGCCACAAGCCGCAATGGTTATCCTGGACCAATACACAGGGCATGTAAGAGCAATTACAGGCGGGCGCGGTGAAAAAACCACAAACCGCGCATTCTGCCGTGCAACTCAAGCGACAAGGCAGCCTGGCTCCGTTTTCAAAGTTCCGGCGGCCTTTGCTCCTGCTTTGGACATGGGGCTTATAGGTGCTGATACTATATTGAGGGATGCGCCGTTCTCAGTCGATATGGGCGGCGGCGAAGTTTACACACCGGGTAACTGGTGGGGATCATCTTGGCGAGGTAATGTAACTGTCCGTCGAGCCATATATGACTCTATGAATGTAGTTTCTGTCAAAACGATGTATGAAACAGGCATATGCTATGTTTTCGACTATTTGCTGAACTTTGGCTTCACAACATTGGTTTGCGGCGAGTGGCGGAATGGCAGGCGCTTTACAGACAGAGGCCCCGCACTGGCGCTTGGCGGCTTGACAGATGGAGTAACACAGCTTGAAGTCACCGCTGCGTATGCCGCAATGGCCAATGGCGGCATTTACAGACGCCCTATGTTTTATAGCAGAGTCTATGACCATGAGGGCAACCTGGTGCTTTATTCTGACCTTGAAAGAGACTCACATATTGTTTTGAGAGAGACCACGGCATTCTTGCTCACTTGCATGATGAAAGACACTCTGACCCGCGGAACAGGCACACAGGCGCGTTTTAGAAACATTAGTATGCCAACAGCAGGAAAAACAGGCACAAGCCAAAACACGAGAGATTTGACATTCGTAGGCTATACGCCTTGGTACACAGCAGGCATATGGCTTGGGCACGACAACGATAATTTCCTCATTGAGCGCGGTAGTCCTCACTTGATTTTATGGCGCACTGTTATGGAACGCATACACGAGAATCTTCCGTACAAAGAATTTCAGGAACCTGAAGGGTTTGTCCAGCTGACGCTTTGCAGAGATTCCGGACTTAGAGCGGTAGATGGGTTGTGTAACCGCGATATTCGCGGCAGCCGTGCATTCACTACTGATATGTTAGCAGTTGATGCTACGGACGGCCAATATTGCAACATACATGCCAGAGTAGTTATTGACGGTGTTACGGGATTTTTGGCAGGCTCTTCAACACCCGCCGGACGACATAGAACGATAGTGGGTATAGTAGTTCCCGATGATAGTGTTACGTATCACAACCATCAGATTCCTGTGTCTATGTTGGAAGGTAGCTTTGACATAAGACTTAATCGCAACTTCCCTACGGATATGACAACTAATACAGGAGTTTGGGAAATAGACCCGGCTACAAGGGAGATTATGTTTACATATCACCCATCTGAGGAATATGATGACGATGACGATATTCCGGAGGATGAAACCCCCGGCGGAAATGATAACAGCAGCCCGATTATGCCTAACTTTTTAAATCCGTTTGTGCCATCCCCATTCTTTCCTAATCTGAATAGTATTAACAATAACCAGCAGCAAGATGAGCCTCCACCAAGTGATACCGAGCCGCAGCCAGACGGCAATGACCTGCAACCGGATGAGGCAGACGATGACGAAAGCTTGCCTCTGATTTCGGATAATCCATAGGTAGTATAGGCAAAGCAAATAACCCCGCCCAAAAGGGCGGGGTTATTTGCTTCAGACTGTAAATAAACCCATTTGCATGGCATGGGAAAGGTTCGGGAAACCGCAGGTTTCCTGAATTAAATCCGCAAGCCAGGCTTTGCCTGGCTGAGGGAAATTCGCTGACCGCAAGGGAGTGCGTAGCAAAACCTTGCAAGCGAATTCATACACTAAGC
>Ga0123355_10005281_pt1 | contig 18876 bp, 15 predicted proteins | sample TergutEmb28metaG_3_FD_89872 | JGI IMG/M metagenome (GOLD analysis project Ga0123355, IMG submission 89872) | Embiratermes neotenicus P1 segment gut microbial communities from Petit-Saut dam, French Guiana - Emb289 P1 | ecosystem: Host-associated > Arthropoda: Insects > Digestive system > Gut ... | reverse complement strand
GGTCATCGCCTGGGTGGCATCTCCCTTCGTTGCCTTTTTCGTTGCGGCGATCGTTGTTGCTGCTACGGGGGGCGGCAGTCGGCCCTCCTCCGATAGGGACGCGGCGACGCTCACCGAGGCGGCGACCACCGAGACGACCACGCCGACGACGCCGACGACGCCGACCCGGCCGACGACGACAACGACGACAACGACGACGCCGACAACGACGACGCCGACAACGACGACGCCGACAACGACGACGCCGACGACCACGACGCCGACGACTCCGTCCCCGGCGACCGGAACGGCGTTGGCGGCGCTCGAACGGCTGGCGGTGAAGGGCCGTGCGCCCAAGACCGGGTACAGCCGTGAGCAGTTTGGGGGTGGGTGGGCCACCGAGGCGGGTTGTGCCACGCGGGACCGGATTTTGCAGCGTGACCTGGTGGACAGGACCTACACGTCAGGGAGCTCCTGCCGCCTCCAGAGTGGGACTCTCCACGACCCGTATACCGGCGAGACGATCAGGTACGTCCGCCGCAATGGATCGAACATCGACATTGACCACGTGGTCGCGCTGATGGATGCATGGCAGAAAGGGGCACAGCAATGGTCGCCGGCCAAGCGGAAGATGTTTGCGAACGATCCATTGAACCTTCTGGCGGTAGGTGCGGCTGTGAACCGGGCCAAGGCTGACAGCGACGCTGCCACGTGGCTGCCGCCCAGGCGGAGCTTCCGCTGTGAGTTCGTGGCTATCCAGATTGCGGTGAAGTACACGTACGGGCTCTGGGTGACAGGCGCCGAGCGTGACGCGATGTCACGCATACTCGCTGCGTGTCCAAATCAGCGGCTGCCTACCGGCACGACGCCGCCAACCACGCCGCAGCCAACCACGCCGCCGCCAACCACGCCGCCGCCAACCAGGCCGCCGCCAACCACGACGAGCCCTTCGACGACGGGTTACGTGCACCCTGGCGCGTTCTGCTCAGTGCCGGGATCCCGAGGAGTGACCAGCAAGGGGGCTTCCATGGTCTGTAAGACAAGCCCAACCGACAACCGGCTTCGTTGGCGGCGGGGGTAGGTCCAACCGACAGGCGCGAGATCCGTTCCCGAAGACGCCATCCGACAGGAGCCCCCTGGTGGTCGCCGGTGGGCTGCGGAGTCAGACTGACGAGTCTGCTTTGGACCGTCGTGTAGACGGCGCTGGTTCGGTCAGCCGGATCCGACTCCCGGGATTTCCACGCCCACCCGGGCACAGGCCTGGGCGGCTTGCTCCACCGCTGGGGCGTGGGTGTTGATGTCGGCTGGGACGAAGGGATCGGTTTGCCCGGGTAGCTTGGCGGGGGCGATTCGAGGGTCGGGGAAGCTGGGCACGCCGTGCTTGCGAATGCATCGCGCGTTGAGGAGCATCCCCTGGTGTTGCGCCTCGGTGATCGCTGGGTGCGGACGGTTGGCACCGGGCTGCAGGTGAATCAGGACCGTGGTCGTACGGACCGGCACGCGCGGAGCAGGATTTCGAGCGCCTCCTCCGCGTCGTCGCTGAACGGATCGTCGACCTGCCCGAGACGACGCTCATCATGATGCGCTCGATGCTGACTCATCCGGAGGCCAGCGACGTTGCGTGCAGCCTTCTCGAAGAACCCGGGTGACAGAGGAATCGAAGGTTTCACAGTGCAGCAGTGGAGCTGCAGCTGGTACCGATCTGTAGACGCGCGCCATCCGCGGGAAGTCGCATGCCGGCCGGATATAGGGCTACGTCGGTTACCGGCGCGGGCGGCTTGTCGATCGTGTCGCTGTCTGGCGTGCCGTGCCACCGACCTATCACCTTGTTTCCGGGTCCGATCCATACACCGTTCATGGCAGTGAGCACGCCTACCATCGAGAAGGCGTGGGAACCCGCCTGCTTGAAGGTGAACAACATCGGTCGCGCTGGATGCCTCACCGACGTCAGGCCCTGAGCCTGCTCTTTTTGCGTCTGCGCCAGTGGCCAGCAGCCGCCTGTGGAGCCGAGTCTCACGCTGCGGGACGGGAAACTCTTGGCGGATATCGGCGGCGTGATCGTGACCGGGCCGAACTCGTACCAAGCGGCGTCCTCGGCGGCGTAAGTGGAGTACCCACAGATGTACAGAGGGCCGCTGTAGTTGCCGGCACTCGCCTGGAACAAGGGGATCGCAAACGGGCCGTCCAGACCCGGACCACCGGTTGCCGCCTCAGGAACTGGTGTCTTGAAGACGACCTAGGTGTCCTTCGGGTGCTGCTTGACGAGAAGGGCCATCCCGCCGTTGGTCATTGGGCAGCTCCCGACCGTGGCGGCCAGGAGATACAGGTTGAGGCGATACGGGACCAGGTCGCTCTGATTGCCCCCTGGCGCCTGGTTGGAACCCGTCACGAGTACCTCAAAGGGTCTGCCCTGGATGAACGACCCCGCGGCATCGATCGTCAGAAGACTGTCCGCGAAGAGCGGTCCGCCCGGCCCACCCACGGCCGCCCGCGAGGGCCCCGCCGCCGACACGAACACGCCCGCGCACACGACTGCGACCACCGCACCCCGCAAACCAAGCAACTTGACCGATCCCACGGCACGCTCCTTCCCCTGTCGTACTGTCTCTCTTGAGGCCCACGCGCCCCCACCGCACCGCGACTGAGCCTGGGCGGACGCTGGCGACAACGAGCACTTCCCGCTACAGACGCGCAAAAAGCCCAAGATATTCCAGGACCGCCAACGGTTCGAGCCCGACTTGGACGCGCGCGAGACGCAACCAGCCGGTATCCAGAGCTCGCCGCTGGGCCCACGAAGACTCAGACCCTCAGAGAGCCGACGGCGATGCTGTCGCTTTGATCGACAAGCAGCGGCCCGCACCTCGGCATCGAGGAAACGGCGCCTCGGATCCCAAGTAAGTGGTCGCGCACGGACACCGTGCCGGGCGTCCATGCCCAGGATCGGTCAACGCGCGCGGCGAACGCTGGACTGGTCGCAGCGAGCAGCAGTCTGAAACACCCGAGGTTGACGCGCGCGGACTCGGAAGCAGCGACCAAGCATCCTTGCTTGGCGCCGTCACCCCGCGCGCCGAGATCGTGCTTAGGCACGAGCCGCTCGCCCGGCAGCACCCCGGCGACCGCGCCCGCACAGCTACCGGAGCCGGCGCGCGGGTATCGACTCGCCTGCCGACACCTCCCGCCCAACCTGCCGGTATCGCCCTGGTTTGTTGCTGACCCCGGCAGCCCATCGTGCACCCGGGGTCAGCAACACCCCAGGGCTCAAGGACGCGGAGGCGGGAGGTGTCGGATGACGTGACCAACAGGCGACCCTGTCCGGACCGGACGGGAATTCTTGCAAACGAACGAACCAGAACTGGAGCGAGAGGATCAGTCGGATGGTCGTGATCGGGTCCGGTGCCAAGGACCGATCTACCGTGGGGCCGAGACGCGGAAGGGACGGCGCCGCCGGCGAACCGGTGGAACGTCTGGATCGTCTTCGAAGCGCTTCTCAAACGCTCCGTCGACCGGCGCTCATGCGGCGGTCGCGAGTGCTCGGATCACCTGGGTTGACGGCACACGTCCGACGACCTCAGGCCAAGTGATCGTGAGCTGACCGCCACGCTCGATCAGGCGCTTGACATTGACCAGCGTCAACGCAATCACACGACCGCTCTCGTCGTACTCGACCCCGTGTCCCTCGGGCGTCGCATAGGCGTCAGCCGATCCGCCAGCGTAGCCCTCAACATCGAGGTAGAGCACGTCGGCGTGCTCGTCGTACTCGTGGTTCTCGAACTCGATACCGGCGATCGTCACGCTCATTGATTCATCAGGTTCGCGGGTCGTTGGTCTGCACCAGGACGGTGAACGCACACTCCGGGACATATTCGGGACACGCCCCCCGGAATCCCTAAGCCCGCCGGGGGACTCGAACCCCCAACCCCTTCATTACAAGTGAAGTGCGCTACCAGTTGCGCCAGGCGGGCAGTGCGCCACGGGGCCGAAACCCCGCCTGCCGGGCTACGTTACCAGCGCCCGCAGGGGCTCAGAAACTGGTGGCGTTCCACGGCGCCAGCGGCGTCGAGAACATCAGATCGACCCGCGCCAGCGCCCCGCGGCGCCGCTCGACGGCCGCGCCCGCCAGTCGCTGCGGCGCCAGGCGGAAGCCGCCGAGGTAGATCGAGGCGAGCCCCCGCTGGCTGATCTGCAGATCCGGCTCGGCGGCGGTGGGCTCGCAGGAGACGTCGTCACCATCGGCGGTCAGCCGGTAGCGGCCGGAGGCGTACCCGCCCGCCTGGTCATCGACGACCTCGAGCACCAGCTCACCCGGAACCTGGTAGCGGCGAGCGGTCAGCGCGGCGGGCACATCGAGCAGCCGAAGCCAGACGAAGTCCACCCATTCGGTCATCAGCAGGGTCCGGGCGTCAGGCAGCAGCCAGCGCACGGGTTCGTCGACGGCCCGTGTGGACAGCGCGACCTCGTCCACCCCGTCGATTCCAGAGAGGTACGCCCACAGATCGCGGTAGGCGGTCTCAGTGGCGGCGGTCAGGTCCCACACGTTCACCTTCGGAAACGGCGGGATCAGGCCGCCTTGACCCTCGGCCCGCCAGGCGAGCAGCCCGTCGGGACCGTCGGGCCCGGCGTGGAGCAGCCACACGGCCGGCAGCCCCTCCGACGGGGGGTAGCCGTCGCGACCCAGGGTCCGATTCCACCATTCGGTATCGCGATCCATCTGCCCCGCACGCTGGACGCGGGCGGCCCCGAATACCCCGGGCGCGTAGTCGGCAAACTCCTGGAGGTCGACCTGGCGAACGCTTGCGGGGTCTCCCTCGACGACGGCCCCGCGCCGGCTGAGCCGCAGCGTATAGCCGGCACTGAGCGTCGCCGGCGCGTACCCGAAGCGGCCGTAGATCGGCCACTCGGCGGCGATCAGGACGCTCGCCGCGTCGCCTCGCTCGCGGGCGGCGCGGAGCGAGTCCTCGACCATCGAGCTCATCACGCCTCGGCGCCGGTGGCTGGCGGCGACCGCGACGTTGGTCACCGCCTCGACGGCGAGCTCGTGGGTCTGGTCCTCGAGCCCGGGAACGGTGAGGCGCCGAGCCTCGGAGCGAAACGCCGCGACCCAACGACCGTCGTCTCGCGCCCCCCAGGCCCGGCGCGGATCCCAGACCCGCTTGATCCCCTCGGTCCATCGAGTCACCATCGGCCCGTTCGGGTCTTCCAGGAACGCCGTCGCGAGCGCCCGCACCCAGCCGTCGATCTCGTCCGCCGGCACAGGATTGACGATCTCGACCGGCGTCGCGTGACTCACGTGGGCCAGCGTAGGCGACGGGCCCACCCGGTGTCGACTGGGCCCAACCCGGCGAAACGCTCTCTCAGAGCCCGGTGGTCTGCGTCGTGCGCGGCCGCAGGTCCGGGATCTGCACAGCTGCCGGCGGGCGATCGGCGATCGCCGCCGCCTTTTGACCCCGGCGACGCGGCCGCCAGACCCTGAGGTACTCGGCGAGCAGGTAGGAGCCCACGACCACGGCGATCGCCAGCACCTGAGCGACCACCGTCTCAACGTTCGGGAACAGCGAGAACCACTGCCCGAGCCAGCCCGGCCAGTTGCCGATGCTGGTCGTGCCGATCCAGCCGGCGAGCTGCATCTCGTTCACCTCTTCGCCGACCATCACGATCAGGACGACCAGCAGCATCACGCCGGTGATGATCAGCAGCCGCTTGTACGGAAGCCGCTGGTGCAGCGCAAACGTCATCACGCCGACGGCGGCGGTGAACAGGAGGCCGAGCGTGACGCCCTCGAGCACGACGCTGGACCCATAGGTAACTCGCAGGTTCTGCAGGAAGATCACGATCTCGAAGCCCTCGCGGTAGATCGAGGTGAACCCGAGCAGACCGAAGCCGAGCAGCGCGCGACGCATGTTGGTCTCGGGATCGCCCGCCAGCAGCCCCCGGCGCCGCTTGTGGTGGTGGGAGATCCAGCCGGTCCAGTAGACCTTGTGGAAGAACCAGTTCATCACCAGCAGCAGCACCAGGATCGCCGGCAGCCCGGTCGCAGCCTGGAGGGTTAGGCCGCTGCCGCCGAGCAGGTTGATGATCCAGATCGCCGCGAACCAGGTGGCGATCGCCGCGGCGATCCCAACCGCCCCGCCCGCCGCGACCGGCCGGCGATAGACGCGGTTGGCACCGAGGAAGCTCGCCATCACCGCGGCGAGTACGAGGATCGTCTCGAGACCCTCACGGAAGACGAGCACCGCGCTGTTGATCACAGCGGTCGTGCGAGTCATCCGATGGGCTGAGTCGACGGGATTCGGGGTGCCGCCGCCGGAGTGCCACCCGAGCACGACGGCGACGACCGCCACCGCCAGCACCAGCGCGACCCACACGTAAAAGCTCCATCGCGAGGACAGTTCCCGTCGCGAGGAGGTCGCGGTTTCGATGCGCTGGCTCATGTCTTAGGTGGCCCGAAGTCCTATCGCGGAGGTCGGGTTTGCACCGTACCACAGATTAGGTGGCCCTAAGTGGCCCCCGGGCGCCCCAAAGCCGCCCTCGCAGGTCATTCCACTAGCCTCGGCCCCCTTGGCAGGCACACCTCCCAGCTTCGATCTGCAAAGCCATTCGGTCCACTCAGACGGCGAGCTGTCGCCGGCCGAGCTCGTCGCGGCAGCAGCCGCTGCCGGCGTGCAGCTGCTGGCGCTCACCGACCACGACAGCGTCGACGGCGTGCCCGAGGCACGCGACGCGGCTGCGCGGTGCGGAATCGGTCTCGTCCCCGGCGTCGAGATCTCGGCGCTCGACGGCGACGACCAGGATCTGCACGTCCTCGGCTACCTGATCGACGAGGCCGACGCGGCCCTGCGAGCGCAGCTGTCGGCCTCAAGGCGCGATCGGGAGAGCCGCGCCGAGCGGATCGCCGAGGCGCTGGTGGAGCTCGGCTTCGCGGTCGACGAGTCGCTGCTGCGGTCTCGCAGCGAGCGCGGAGAGGCGATCGGGCGTCCGCACCTTGCCCAGGCTGTCGTCGGCCATCCCGACAACGCCGAGCGCCTGAGTCGCGAGCAGCTGACGGACCCTTCGGCGTTCCTGGTCGCGTATCTGATCGAGGGCCGGCCGGCGTTCCGCCCGCGGCTGGCGCCGTCGGTGGCCGACGCGATCGAGCGGATCCACGGAGCCGGCGGGGTCGCGGTCTGGGCCCACCCGTTCTTCGACATCGCCTCGCCGCGAGACGTGCTGTCGACGCTCGACCGGTTCGCCGCACTCGGCCTCGATGGCGTCGAGGCCTTCTACGTCACGCACACGAGGGATCAGACCGAGCTGCTGGCCGCCCGCTGCACCGAGCTGGGCCTCCTGACCACCGGCTCATCCGACTTTCACGGCCCCCAGCACCGCGAGTTCAACCGCTTCCGCGCGTTTGAGACCCACGGCCTCACCCCGAACCTCGGACCGCTCAGGCAGCCACCGCTCGCGACGCCAGATGCTGCCCGACCTTCCGCTTGACCCGCTGCAGCGCGTTGTCGACCGTTTTGCAGTCGCAACCGAGCCGCAGGCCGACGTCCTCGTAGGAATGGCCGTCGAGGTACAGCGACAGGACGCGCGACTCGAGCTCGGACAGCGCCGTCGAGATGCACGCGACCAGGGCGCGCAGCTCCTCCGAGCTGATCACCTGGTTGACCGGGTCGTGCACGGATGATCCGGGCAGCATCTCGTCGAGCGTCGACTCCTGATCGCCACCGGACCCCGCCGGCGTACTTGAAAACGACACGTACTGGTTCAGCGGCGAGTGCTTGTTGCGAGTCGCGGTCTTGACCGCGGTGATGATCTGTCGCGTGATGCAGAGCTCCGCGAAGTTCCGGAAGCTCGACTCCCGATCGCTGCGGTAATCGCGGATCGCCTTGAAAAGGCCGACGAGCCCCTCCTGAATCAGGTCATCGGCGTCGCCGCCGGCGAGGAAGTAGGACGACGCCTTGAGCCGCACGAATCCGTAGTAGCGGCGGATCAGCCGTTCGTAGGCACCCGCGTTCCCCTGCTTGGCGAGGGCGATCAGATAACGGTCATCTACCTGGAGTTGACCTTGAGGGTTCGATGAGAGTCGAGCCACGACGTTTCCCTTCTCGCCTGCCTTCCTTGCCGGCTGGCGGTCGGTTGGATTGCGTGGCGCGTCACCTCCCCTGGCGCCGCTCCTATTGAAGTTGTTCCCCGACGTAGCGGACCCTCCACGGTTCCGCCCACAGGTCCAAGATCCACTCTAAAGCTCGAGTTGATCCTTACCTGGTTCCGCGCGAGATTGACATAGCAACGCCCGCGTGTCAAGTGTTTCGAGATCGCCGACGACCCGGATCAGGCTTCGCCGGACCGCGCGGCGCTCGCCGCATACAGCAGTACGGCCGCGGCAGCGCCTACGCTCAGCGACTCGATCCGGCCACGCAGCGGCAGCGACACGAGCGCATCGCAGGCCGCCGCGACCCGCGGGCGCAGGCCACGCCCCTCGGACCCGAGCACCACCACCACCGGCCCGCCGAAATCCACCTCGCGGTAGTCGATGGATCCGTCGGCGTCGGCGCCGTAGCACCAGAATCCGCGGGTCTTGGCCTCGGCGAGGAAGTCGGCGAGGTTGCGGACCTGCGCGATCGGGACGTGTTCGACCGCGCCGGCCGAGGCCTTGCAGACCGCCGGCGTGACCTCGGCCGCGCGGCGCTCGGGGAGAACCACGCCCCGGACGCCCGCGCACTCCGCCGATCGGCAGATGGCTCCGAGGTTCTGTGGGTCCTGCACCTGGTCGAGCGCCGCCAGCAGCGGCTCGCCGCCGCCGTCGAGCACGGTCGCGGCGTCGGCGTAGACGAACTCCGAAACATCGGCACAGATCCCCTGGTGCCCATCGGAACCGCAACGCCGCTCGATCTCCTCGGCGGTCGCCTCGCGGACGCCGGCGCCGGACTCCGCCAGCCACCCCTCGCGCAGGGCGCCACGAGTCGCCCAGATCTGCCTGACGGTCCTAGGACCGCGGATCGCCTCGCGCACCGCGTTGCGGCCGTAGACGATCACTGCGCCGGCAGGAGTTCCGGCCCGTCCGGGCCGTCGCGGATCTCCCAGCCGAGGGCGCGCAAGCGGTCGCGTAGCTGGTCGGCGGCGGCCCAGTCGCGCCGTGCCCGAGCTGCCTCGCGCTCCTCGAGCAGCGCCTGTGCCTCCAGCGGCACCTCGGCGACCGCGGCGTCGAGGAGGTTCGCCAGGCCCACGACGCCCAGCATCTCGCGCAGGTCGGCGTCCCCGACGGGCTCCGCGGAACGGTTCGCCTCGCGCACCCAGTCGAACGCGGCCGCGAGCGCCCGCGGCGTGTTGAAATCCTCGGCCAGGGCGGCGAAGAACTCCTCGCGCAGCGGCGCCGACCAGGGCGGCGACGGCGCGGGCACAAGCCGCCGGGCAGCCTCGCGGAACCGCGCGACGCTCGCCGAAGCCGCGGCGAGGCGAGCGTCGTCGAACTCGATCGGCTGGCGATAGTGACCGGCGCAGAAGTAGGCGATCAGCGCGTCGCGCCCATACGCGTCCAGCGCGGCGTGCAGGAGGAAGATGTTGCCGACCGACTTGGCCATCTTCTCGCGGTCGAGTCGGACCATGCCGTTGTGGACCCACAGGCGGGCGAGCGGTACGCCGTGCGCGGCGCAGGTCTGGGCCGCCTCATTTTCGTGATGGGGGAAGGTCAGATCGGAGCCGCCGCCGTGGATCTCGAAGTCGAGTCCCAGCAGCGCCTCGGCCATCGCCGAGCACTCGATGTGCCAGCCGGGGCGTCCGCGGCCCCAGGGCGCGTCCCAGGCGGTGTCCTCACCCAGCTTCTGCGCTTTCCAGAGCGCGAAGTCGAACGGGTCTCGCTTGCGGTCTGCCCCCTCTCCGCCCTCGCCCTGGTCCATGTCCTCGAGCCGGCGGTGTGAGAGTTCCCCGTAGCGGGGGTACGAGCGGATCGAAAAGTAGACGTCGCCGTCGACCGGGTAGGCGTGGCCGCGATCGATCAGCAACTGAATCAGCGCCACGATCTCGGAGATCGTCTCGCTCGCCAGCGGCTCCCGGTCGGGTCGGCCGAGTCCGAGCTGGTCGGTGTCGGCGATGTAATGGGCGGTCATCTCCGTGGCGAGCGCCTCGCTGTCGACGTCGGCGGCCGACGCAGCCGCGTAGATCTTGTCGTTGATGTCGGTCACGTTGGAGACGAACGTGACCTCGTAGCCCTCATGCTCGAGGAAACGCTTGAGCAAGGAGAAGACGACGAACGGGCGGGCGTTGCCGACGTGAATGCGCCCGTACACGGTCGGTCCGCAAACGTAGATTCCGACCCTGCCGGGCTCCCTTGGCTGGAGCGGGAGGACCTCACCGGTGAGCGTGTCGTGAAGCGTGATCTCGCGCAACGCGGCGACTCTAGCGAGCGGCCGGGACACCCGGGTCAGCCATGCTCGACCGTCGCCACGGCGAGCGCCGCCGCGCCCTCACCCCGGCCGACGAACCCCATGCCCTCGCCGCGCGTCGCCTTGACGCTGACGTGGCGTGTCTGCACTCCGAGCGCGCCAGCGAGGCTCTCGCGGATCGCCTCGCGCAGCGGCGAGAGCTTGGGCAGTTCCAGAACGACGGTGGCGTCGACGTGCTGGACGGACAACCCTTCGGCGGCGAGCAGCGCGACCGTCTCCCGCAGCAGCATCAGGGAGTCCGCGCCCCTGAATCGCTCGTCGGTGTCGGGAAAGTGCTCGCCGATATCGCCGAGTCCGGCGGCGCCGAGCAGCGCGTCGATGATCGCGTGCGTGAGGACATCCGCGTCGGAGTGCCCGAGCAGACCGTGACTGTGTGGAATCTCGATGCCTCCGAGAATCAGCGGCCGGCCCTCGGCGAACCGGTGGCAGTCGTAGCCGAGCCCGGTGCTGGTCGTGGTCATCCGCGTCCCGTGCGGTCGGCGAGGATCAGCTCCGCGAGCCGCAGATCCAGCCGCGTCGTGATCTTGAAGTTCTCGGCATCGACGGGCAGGATCGCGACCGAGCCGCCGGCCTGCTCGACCAGCCAGGCGTCGTCAGTGGCCGCCGCGAGGTGCGCTCCGTCGGCGTCGTTCAGCACCCGCTCGAGCACGCTCCGCCGGAAAACCTGCGGCGTCTGGACGGCCCACAGCCCTCGGCGGTCGAGCGTCCGGGCCACCCGGGGCGGGTCGGCGCTCGGATCGTCCCCAGCGACCTGCTTGATCGTGTCGGTGACCGGCGCCGCGGCGACCACCGCGTCGACCCCGGGCCGGTCCAACTCGGCGAGCGCCCGCACGAACACGTCGGCCTGCGCCAGCGGGCGGGCGGCGTCGTGGACGATCACCGGGTCGCCCCTCGCCGTCGAAGCGAGCAGCGCCGCCCGGACCGAGTCCGAGCGGGCCGCCCCGCCTGCAACCGGCAGCGTCCCCGCCGGCGCGGAATCGAGCCTGTCGGGCGGGAGCGCGATCACGATCTGCTCCACCGCCGGTACCTGCCGGAGCGTCTCGACGCTCCATTCGAGCATCGGCCGGCCCGCAACCGTGACGAGCGCCTTGGGTCCCCCGAACCCAAGGCGCTCGCCACGCCCTGCGGCCACGATCAGCGCGACCGCCGCCATCCCCTCGCCGGGCTACTCCGCCGCGACCGCCACCCCACCGCGATTGGCGGGCGCATCCAGCAGCAGACCGGTCAGATGCGTGTCGACCTCGGTCTCGTCCATCTCGAGCGCGTACATCATCTCGGAGCAGAGGATCTTCTTCGCCCGCGTGAACATCTGCTTCTCGCCGGTCGACAGCCCCTTCTGCGCCTCCCGGATCGCGAGGTTGCGGACAACCTCGGCGAGCTCGTAGATGTCACCGGTCTTGATCTTGTCCCGGTTGTGTTTGAACCGGCGGTTCCAGTTCTTCGGCATCTCCGACACCTCGTCCTGAAGCAGCGCCAGCACCTTCTGACATGTCTCCTCGTCGATCACCCGTCGCAACCCGGCGAGCGCCGCGTTCTCGGTCGGGACCATGACCGTCATGTCGTTGTGGAGGATCTTGATCGTCAGGTACTCACGGCGTTCCCCGAGCACCTCCTTCATCTCCTTGCGGAGTACCCGTCCCGCCCCGTGGTGGGGGTACACGACGCTGTCGCCGACCTCGAAATCGATCTGCGGCAGCGGCTCGACCTCCTCCAGTCCCTTCACGTGCGCTTCCAGTAGCTCTGTGATGGCGTCCTCCTCTTATCTCGGCCGCGGGGCGGGGGTGCCCGCGCTTGACTTACCTATGTCTGCAGGTAGCGATCAACGAGGTTGATCTCCTGCTGACGGCGAAGGCCCTCGCGGATGTCCTTCGCCCGAATCTCGCCGACACCGTCGACTGTCTCCAGCTCTCCGTCGGTCGCGGCAAGCAATTCCTCCAGTCCTCCGAACTCCTCGATGATCCGCTTGACGACCATCTTCGGCAGCCGCGGGATCCGGCCGAGGATGCGGATCCCGCGCGGCGAAATCGGATAGTCGAGACTGTTCAGCTTGCGGTCGTAGGCCAGCAACTCGGCCAACCTGCCGAAGTCGAGAAGATCTTGGTGGGGCAGCCGGACAAGCTGGTCGAACGCCGTCGAGAACTCCTCGTCGGTGTCGTCGACGAGGTAGTCGTGTACGAGCGCGGCCTTGTCGGCCGAGACTCCGACCATCGTCTCGTCGAGTTGCATCTCGATCAGCCGCCCCTCGGTTCCGAGCTCGACGATGTAGCGCTCGATCTCAACCGCCATCCGGGTCACCAGCTCGGCACGCTGCAGGACCGTGAGAACGTCGTGAAGCGTCGCCCCGCCCTCGAACTCCAGCGCGGTCAGGCGCGTCGAGACCTGATCGAGCCGGCTGCGGTACTTGTCCAGCGTCGCCAGCGCCTGGTTGGCCTTGGCGAGCACCACCGGGATGTCCTCGAGGATGTACTTGACCCCGTCCACGTAGAGGGACACGACCTCACGACGCTCCGAGATCGCCACCACCAGCGCATCTGTCTGCTTGGAGACCCGCTCGGCGGTCCGGTGCCGGGTGCCCGTCTCCATCGTCAGGATCGTCGGATCCGGGGTGAGCTGGACGTTCGCGTGCGCGATCTTGGTCGCGTTCAAGCTCAGCACGATCGCGCCGTCCATCTTTGCGAGCTCGTAAAGCAGCGCCGGCGTGTAGTCGAGATCCAGCTTGATCCCGCCGGAGAACAGGAACGCCAGCTCGTCCGCGTCGCCGATCACGATCAGGCCGCCGGTGTGGGCGTGGAGGATGTTGTCGATTCCCTCCCGCAGCGACGTCCCCGGCGCCACCATCTCCAGCGCCCTCACCATCCGGGACTCCTGTCGAGACTCGAGCTCGTGGTTGAGCTCTTCCCCGGATCGCGAGGCCATGGCCGGATTTTACGCTCACTCGGGTCACAAACGTCACACCGCGGGACCGGCGATCCGCCGACCTCCGCTCGGGCTGCGCCTCGAGCCTCTCAGACGGTCGCGAGCGCGACTCGCTCCCGCCGCAGGGCGCCGGCGACCGCCTGTCGGAGGCTCGGATGACCGTCCGGTTCGATCACCGGCGCGAGTCCGAACTTGGCGGCTTCGGCGAGCCGCCGATCGGCGTGGGCCACCCCCCGGAGCTCGCCCGTCAGGCCCAGCTCGCCGAAGCAGGCGAGGGGCCGGCCGGCCGACGAGGTAAGCGTGACACCGCGGGCGGCGCTTGCGACCGCCAGTGCGACGGCGAGGTCCGCCCCCGGCTCGTCGATCTCCACGCCCCCGACGACGTTGACGAACACGTCGGCGGCGCCGAGTCCGATGCCGGCGTGGCGCCCGAGCACCGCCAGCACCAACGCCAGCCGGTTGCGGTCAAATCCGGTGACGACGCGGCGGGGAGGGTCGAGCTCGGACGCCGACACCAGCGCCTGCACCTCGACGAGCAGCGGCCGCGAGCCCTCCATCGCGCACAACACGACGCTACCCGCCGCCCCCGTCGCCTCGGCGACGAACCGCGCCGAGGCGTCCAGCACCTCGACCAGGCCGTGATCGCGCATCTCGAACACCCCGGCCTCATTGGTCGACCCGAACCGGTTCTTGATCGCGCGCACGGTCCGGTAGGTGCGCTCGCGCTCCCCCTCGAACTGCAGCACGCAGTCGACGAGGTGCTCGAGCACCCGCGGCCCGGCGAGCGCCCCGTCCTTGGTCACGTGGCCGACCAGCAGGACAGCGATGCCGTTTGCCTTGGCTACCCGGAGCGTCTCGGCGGCGACCTCCCGGACCTGCGCCACCGACCCGGCGGCGCTCTGCAAGTCGGGACTGTGGAGCGTCTGGACCGAGTCGATCACGCACACCGCCGGCCGTTCGCGCTCGAGCGTCGCGAGCACCACCTGCAGGTCGGTCTCGGCGATCACCGGGATCCGCAGCGGCTCGCCGCCGGTCAGCCGCTGAGCACGCAGCCTGATCTGAGCCCCCGACTCCTCCGCCGAGACGTACAGCGTCCGGTGCCCTGACGCGGCCATGTGAGCCAGCGCCATCGTCGTCAAGGTTGACTTGCCGATCCCCGGCGAGCCGCCGATCAGCACCAGCGACCCCGGGACCAGGCCGCCGCCGAGCACGTTGTCGAGCTCGCCGATCCCGGTCGACAGCCGCGCATGTTCGGTAGCGGCGATGCTGCCCAGCTCGACCGGCGTGACTTCGCGGCCGGGGGCTTTCGGGCTCCCCGGCCGCGACCCGGCGCTGCTGGGGCGCCGGGTCTCCTCCACCAGCGTGTTCCACTCACCGCAGCCGGGGCACTGCCCCGACCAGCGCAGTGATTCGTGTCCGCAGGCTGAGCAGACGTGGACGGTTGTGGGGCGAGCCATCGCCCGCCCCAGCTTACGTCCCCGTCCGGCGGCTACCTACTCGTCGTCGTCGGCCGGCTCGGGCCCCGGCGAGTGGTCCGACTCACCGGGCTCGTCGCCGTCCTCGGACCCGCCCTCGGCGCCGACCCCGACCGGAGTCGGCTTCGGTGCCGGCTCGATGATCGACAGCAGCACCTCGCGTTCCTGCGGATCCTCGGCCGGCGCCGGCTCGACCAGGACGGTCGAGCCCTCCGGCACCTGCGAGCGCAGGACGAAATCGGCGAGCGGATCCTCGATGTAGCGCTGGATCGCCCGCCGCAACGGGCGCGCACCCATCGCGGGGTCCCAGCCCTTCTCGACGAGCAGGTCCTTGGCCGGGTCCGACAGTTCCAGCTGCAGCTCCCGCTCGGCCATCGACTCGCGGATCCGCCGCAGCAGCAGGTCGACGATCTCCTTGATCTCGTCCTTGGCGAGCTTGTGGAAGACGATCACCTCGTCGATGCGGTTGATGAACTCGGGTCGGAAGACGCGCTTGAGCTCGCCCATGATCCGGTTCTTCATGTCCTCGTAGGTGATGCCGGTCTCGTCGTCGCTGGTCGAGAAGCCGATCTGGAAGTTCTTCGCGATCTCGGACGCCCCGATGTTCGAGGTCATGATCACGATGCAGTGCCGGAAGTCGACCGTGCGCCCCTGGGCGTCGGTCAGGCGTCCGTCCTCCAGGATCTGCAGCAGGATGTTGAAGACGTCCGGATGGGCCTTCTCGATCTCGTCGAGCAGCAGCACGCTGTAGGGCTTGCGGCGGACCGCCTCGGTCAGCTGACCGCCCTCGTCGTAGCCGATGTAACCGGGCGGCGAGCCGACCAGCCGGCTGACGGCGTGCTTCTCCATGTACTCGGACATGTCGATCCGGATCATCGTGTCCTCGTCGCCGAACAGGAATTCGGCGAGGGTCCGCGCCAGCTCCGTCTTGCCGACGCCGCTGGGCCCGAGGAAGATGAACGAGCCGGTCGGACGCTTCGGATCCTTGAGCCCGGCGCGTGAGCGCCGGATCGCCTTGGAGATGACCTCGATCGCCGGGTGCTGTCCGATCACGCGCTTGTGGAGCTCCTCCTCCATCCGCATCAGCTTGGCGGTCTCGGCCTCGGTCAGCTTGAACACTGGGATCCCCGTCCACATCGAGACGATGTCGGCGATCTCCTCCTCGCCGATCGACGGGCGCTCGGTCGCCTCGCCAGCCTCCCACTGGTCGGCCAGCTCGCGCTTGCGCTGGGTCAGCCGGCGCTCCTGGTCGCGGAGGTTGGCCGCCTTCTCGAACTCCTGGGCGTCGATCGCGGCCTCCTTGGCGCGGCGGGTCTCCTCGATCTCGTCCTCGAGCTCGCGGTACACCGGCGGCGAGGTCATCGACTTGATCCGCATCCGTGAGGCCGCCTCATCGATCAGGTCGATCGCCTTGTCGGGAAGGAAGCGGTCGGAGATGTAGCGATCTGCGAGGTCGGCCGCGGCAATCAGCGCCTCGTCGGTGATGTTCACCTTGTGGTGCTGCTCGTAGCGGTCGCGCAGCCCCTTGAGGATCTGGACCGTCTCCTCCTTCGTCGGCTGATCGACGGTGATCTTCTGGAAGCGGCGCTCCAGCGCGGAGTCGCGCTCGAGGTACTTGCGGTACTCCTCGAGCGTGGTCGCGCCGATCGTCTGCAGCTCGCCTCTGGCCAGCGCCGGCTTGAGGATCGAGGCGGCGTCGATCGCGCCCTCGGCGGCGCCCGCGCCGACGAGGTTGTGCAACTCGTCGATGAACAGGATGATGTCGCCGCGCTGGGTGATCTCCTTCATCACCTTCTTGAGGCGTTCCTCGAACTCACCGCGGTACTTGGAGCCGGCGACCAGCGCCGCCAGATCGAGCGTGTAGATCTGCTTGCCCTTGAGCAACTCCGGGACATCGGCGTTGGTGATCCGCTGGGCTAGGCCCTCGACGACGGCGGTCTTGCCGACGCCCGGCTCGCCGACCAGCACCGGGTTGTTCTTCGTGCGACGGCTGAGGATCTGCATGATCCGCTCGATCTCGGTCTCACGGCCGACGACCGGGTCGAGCTTGCCGTCTGCGGCCAGTTTCGTCAGGTTGCGGCCGAACTGGTCGAGCAGCTTCGAGGACTTCTTGCCCTCGCCCTGGCCGCTGCCCGCACCGGCGCCTGCACCGGCACCGGTCGAGCGCTGGCGCCCGCCCGGCCCCGACAGCATCCGGATCACCTCGTTGCGGATCTTCTCGGAGTCGGCATCGAAGTCGAGCAGGATCCTGGCGGCGACGCCCTCGTTCTCACGGACGAGGCCGAGCAGGATGTGCTCGGTGCCGATGTAGTTGTGACCGAGGCTCAGTGCCTCCCGCAGCGCCAGCTCCAGGACCTTCTTGGCGCGGGGCGTGAACGGTATCTGCCCGGAGGTGACCTCCTCGCCGGAGCCGACGATCCGCACGACCTGCGCACGAACGCGCTCGACGGTGATCTCCAGGGACTCGAGCACGCGTGCTGCGAGTCCCTCCTCCTCGCGCAGCAGGCCAAGGAGGATGTGTTCGGTCCCGATGTAGTTGTGCTTCAGAGTTCTCGCTTCTTCTTGCGCCAGGACGACCACCTGGCGGGCGCGCTCTGTGAATCGCTCGAACATGGGTGCGGTCTCTCGGGTGGCGGGACTAGGACAGGTCGGTCGATTGCTGGTCCTGGACTGAAGGTCTACCCGTCATTCTAGTAGGGCACCTCCTGGCCTTTGGATCGGCCGAGCACCGCGGTATCTGGGCGACACGAAGTCGATCTGAGGCCATGCTCCAGTCTAACAAGCGGTCTCGGGCCGCCCTCCCACTGCTTGTCGCACGTTGCGCCGAGTCTTGTAGCTTGTCGGCGATGCCCAGCCCGCGCACCGCGTTGATCACCGGAATCACCGGCCAGGACGGCTCATATCTCGCCGAGCTCCTGCTCGACAAGGGCTACGAGGTGCATGGGATGGTCCGACGCTCCTCGACGGAGCGGTTCGAGCGGATCGAGCACCTGCGGGACCGGGTCCGGCTCCACCAGGCCGACCTGCTCGACCAGCGCTCGCTCGTCGACGCGCTGCGACTGGCTAGGCCTGACGAGATCTACAACCTGGCGGCAATGTCGTTCGTGGCCGTGTCGTGGGTCCAGCCCACGCTGACCGCGGAATTCTCCGGGGTGGGCGTGACCCGGATCCTGGAGGCGATGCGAGAGGTGTGCCCGGAGGCGCGCTTCTACCAGGCGTCGTCGAGCGAGATGTTCGGAAAGGTCAGGCAGACACCCCAGAACGAGCTGACGCCGTTCTATCCGCGCTCGCCCTACGGCGTGGCCAAGGTCTACGGACACTTCATCACGCTCAACTACCGGGAGTCGTATGACCTGCATGCCAGCAGCGGGATCCTGTTCAACCACGAGTCTCCTCGCCGCGGCCTGGAGTTCGTCACCCGCAAGATCACCTGGCACGCTGCGGCGATCAAGCTCGGCCTCACCGACAAGCTCCGGCTCGGCAATCTCGACGCCGAACGCGACTGGGGCTACGCGAAGGACTACGTCGAGGCGATGTGGCTGATGCTCCAGCAGGACGCGCCTGGCGATTACGTGGTGGCCACGGGGATCCCCCATTCGGTCCGCGACTGCCTCCAGGTCGCGTTCGACCACGCGGGCCTGGAGATCGACGATCACGTCGAGATCGATGAGGCCCTGAAGCGGCCAGCGGAGGTCGACCGGCTGGTGGGCGACGCTTCGAAGGCCCGGCTCGAGCTCGGATGGGAGACGCAGACGAGCTTCGAGGACCTGATCCGGCTGATGGTCGAGGCCGACTTCAGGTCGCTCGCCCCGGGCGCGCATGCTCCCACTGCGCGAGCCTAGTGTCATGAGTCATAAATTCGGGTGCAGGATGGGTGATGGATGGGCGTGGCTGACGGGAGGCGATGCTCCAAGTCGTACTGGTGGTACGGCGGAAGCGTCGCCTCCCGTCAGGCGCGTCCGGACGCGCCCAGACTGTGTGCGAATTTCTGACTCAGGACACTAGTGTCGTGAGTCACAAATCCGCGCTGGTCACTGGCATCACCGGTCAGGACGGTTCCTTTCTGGCCGAGTTGCTGCTCGAGC
>Ga0123355_10005280_pt1 | contig 18876 bp, 6 predicted proteins | sample TergutEmb28metaG_3_FD_89872 | JGI IMG/M metagenome (GOLD analysis project Ga0123355, IMG submission 89872) | Embiratermes neotenicus P1 segment gut microbial communities from Petit-Saut dam, French Guiana - Emb289 P1 | ecosystem: Host-associated > Arthropoda: Insects > Digestive system > Gut ... | reverse complement strand
TTGTTTGTTTCTTTCCCCCCCCCCCCCCCCCCCCCCAAGAAAGCTGCATTAGAAGCAAACAGTACAAATTGTAGTTTGGGTGTCGGTTCAGATTTTGATCCTAGACCGAGGAGCCCTCTGAAAACTTTGATCGAATTGGCCTTGATATACCTGGAGTGTAATCTGAAGCTCAGCTAAACAACATTTATTCTTACTTACCAGAACACAAGCAAGGAGAAGAACAATCACATTTATTTTTGAAGTCGACACAAAACCAAGACACAAACACTGTGTGAACAAAGTATGTTATTATTTAAGGTTAACATAAGCAGTTGACCCAGTTTCCACTATCCCAAAAGCGATAAATATCGTTATGCAAAGTTCCGTGTGTTTTGCTGGTGTATAATGAACAACGCATAGCGTGCAGCAAAATAAAGAGACTCTTCATGAACACGTTTCGTTGCAACAAATTCGAGAAATCTGGCTGTGTGAACCAGTGACTGCTTGCCCACAGAGACGTACATGTCTCATACTGCAGTCATAACGGACCACAGCTGTCGAGATACGAACTCGTGTTATCTGGGTGTATCAATCACGCAGTGCAACCACTGCCTTGCTGCCATCACATCAGCCCCAGGTTCACCAACCACTGAGGCCTCTGGGTCAAGGTTCTGAACTCTTAATGTATCTGTTTAGTCTGAATGATGGATTGCTTAATGTCCCTGCGTGTACTATAACATTAATTACACAATTATATTTATCCAATTACGTTATGACACCGACACAGGAACACAGTTCATAGCAGACAGCCTGCCGCATGTTGGTGTTCAGTTAGTTTCACTCTGTTACATACTTAAAATGCAAATATATGTGACGATTATGTAATTAAAAAGTGTATGAATTCCTAATTTTACTTATTACACCATGAGACGTAAAGGCGCTTTAAATTCCACTGGTCACAAATTGCGTAGGTAAATGAATGTACAATGTAAGAGTCTGCTCTTTACAACGACGGGTTTAATTTTCGAAACTGTTGTCAGATTTTTTATTGGCTCTCATAAATGTGTTCCATACTAGTATTTTAAAGGTAAAAGGTATTTGCGGAAATATTATTGCGGTATTGGCTTCATGTACAGCTGGGTTTTACAGAACCGACCCAAACCTAAATTCGGTTCACACGACACGTTTACTGCAGATTGATAATACGCAATTCCGTCGTCCCTCGTATTTTAGCACCATAGACAGAAAAAGCAAACGGGCTGACAAACACGACTCCTTCATTACGCATTCATTTTACGCACTTCATAGAAAATAAATACTGGAGGTAATTACAAAAATATAGAAAGATGCATGCACACAGTAGGCACAGCTATAAAATTTCGCCTTTACTTTCTTCGAAATTGCGAATTATATTTCAAAGAAATAAATTTTTTTCTGTTATTTGGTACAGCTTTCCTCTCACGAATAGCGATTTTGTTTTATCGGATAATATCAAAATTAAATTGCCGTTGCCAGACCGAAATGTGTCCATGCTCTGTGTGTACAAACACCCTGATTTCACCTGCAGCTCTTCTGTAACGAAATAAAACATGCCATTTGATTGTCAGGGCCCAGATAAACCGTCAAAATGCCTAGACCTTTAAAAGCCCTCCAGACCGTAACGCAGTGCCGCCAGTATTCAAGAAATCGTTTGGTAAAAGTGGTCCTAAATGTGATTTAAATTTATAAGATCCACTTTCACAGACTAATGCAGTCCTATAAGCTCTTTATATGATCCACAACTCATGCCATATTGGAATGCATGTAACAGTAATACCATCCAATGCACACAAATATATTGAAGCTAATTTACATACAAAACGGCCTCCTATATGTTTCGGCCAACCATTGTGCAATCCTCAGTGATGCAAAATACAAAATGTGGACACATTAAAGATTTCGAACGAAATGAAAGAAGCGTCATAATCAAGCCATAGAAGACATAAAACAAGGGCCATAGATCGTCGCAATTTAAAATACATATATTAACGCCGTTGTTAATAAGGAGTGCACTTATATTTGACTGGGCGCTATAGGCAGAGCTTCGCAACGTGATTCAATATCATGCAATAACATGAGAACATAAGTGATAGTACATTATTGAATATCAACTAATTACAGGCTAATAATTTTGGAAGCTGAAATGGCGGCCAAAAAATACTTACCAGGAGAATGTGTCGTGATGAGCATAACTAATTATTCGCCTTATTCTTATCCCTTTAGTCCTTGCAGTCAGAACACTTTAAGTAATATTCAGAGAAAAGGGTATGATGATGGTGCTGCCGGTCTTAATCCGCCAACTTTCTTATTCACACTATCTTCGGTATTAATTTAAGCTTGTTAATTATTAGTTCACCAATTTTGACTATTCTTTACCTTCTCCACATCGCTAAAATGCCGTGCCTTGTCACTTATACATGTGTTGGTATTTGCAGGACAATTAGTGTTAAGTAATGCTGCAGCCAAATGAAGCTAGTGTTTATCAAAGGCCTTCGATTTAGTTCCCCATGAACGGCTCATTACGAAAATTGAGTTCTCGGGAGTAGATTCGAAAGTAGTCGTATGGGTATGAGTCGTTCGTAGAGGGAGTAGGTGGGCAATTATCTGATGTAGTCAGAGTAACGTCAGGGGTACCGCAAGGGAGCATATTGGGTCCCCTGCTGTTCCTCGCGTATGCTAATGACGTCTGGAGGAACAGTGAGTCAACTGTAAGACTTTGCGCAGATGGCTGTATAATATACAGGAAAATAATGGATGGCGGAGAATTAGGAATGTTGCAGATGGACCTGGGCCTATTGGGGGAATGAGCGGTGGAATACGAGATGAATATAAATCCGGGTAAAAGTAAAGCAGTACGCTGCATTACAGCTAGGGTGCAGGATCCACTGAATTAGTCCTTTGTGTACCAAAAAATTACGGAAGCAAGCAGTTTTAAATATTTAGGAATTATCACACGTACATACGGAAGCTGGGCTGATCCAGCTAATTACACAGTACAAAAAGCCTGGAAGGCACTTCATTTCATAATGCGTGTACTCAGAAAAGGAAAGAGTAATACTAAAAACTTAGCCTACATATCACAAATGCATCCGATTCTTGAATCTGGAGCTGCCTTTTGGGATCCCTACGGGGAAGGTCAGGTCATCGCGTGAAACCGGGCGTAAAGGAAAGCGGCTAAATTTGCAAAACTTACGGACGATTCGGTCTGAGGAAGTTTGGTGCAAAGTAGAATGATAGCTCGCATTTGCGCCCTCTTGAAAACAGTCACTGGGGAACAGGCATGGAAATATATAAGGGACAGGTTACAAGGACCATGCCACCTGAACAGGAATGATCACGATCGTAAAATTAGGGCCAGGAAACAAGAATTGGAATCGGGAAGTACTCCTTTTTAAACAGGACAATCAAACTGTGGAACAAACTGCCCGCTGAGGTGCTAGCGATTTTCCTTTGCAAACCACACAGTTTCAGAAAGAAGTTAGAAAAGTGTTTATAAATAAAGTGAACTGAAGTGAGCGATGAAATGTTTAAAAACGGAGTGAAGTGAATTAAAGTGAAGTGAAATTAAGTGAAGGTTTTGTAGAGTGAGAGTATCATTTATTTATAGTTATGTATGAGTGTTGCTGCACAGTATGTTGTTCAACTGTTTGCAGTTTGTCCTTAAATTGTTTGTTCAGCGTCATTCGGTCTTCGTTATGCTTTAGTCGATTTAAGTTGTTATTTTCCTATTATTTTTTATTTATTATTTTATATGCTTTGCTTTCTATTGTGTTTGTCCTGTGATCTGTATTTTTTTTCTTAATGTGTATCACCGTTGTTTGCCCTCTGTACACAGTGCAATGCCAACTTCCACCGTGTGGGAACCCAACTGCAGTACATAAATAGCATATCGTATCGTATTATATCATTTCATATCATATCGTATCAGACTTCGTACATGTTCCATGCACATTGCTGTGGACTGAACATTACAAGTGTGTGAGATGAGGTAAATGTTTGGAAAAAAGTAGAGAAATGCTTTGTGAAGTTTCTGAAAGGACTTTCTGCAAATTAACTTATCATTCTTGTTATGTTTATTAATCCTCTAATTTTTGGCGACGTGAGGTTCAGATTTATCATTCTAGGGTTTTGGAAACTATTTATTACAAAATTGCACCGATTAGTAAGACGTTTGATACGTGTCACACATAACATACTTAAAACGATGTGACATTGTTTACGTACCTCAACAACAATGCCAAATGCCTTACGGCCCTAAACACAGCAAAGAATGTGTACAAGTACTCCAGGTAAGTGGCACCGTATAGAGAAGCATAAGTCTCACGAAGGATGATCAAACAGGCGAGAGATACCACTGTCCTTACACCAGGTTCAGTTGTCGACTGTGTGTACCAGCAAATTGATTACAAGCACCGAAGACGGTTCTTGCAATAAAAAAGGACTACAAGGGGAATATCACATGATTACCTCCACATGAGCAGGAATCGGATATTTACCCGTCAGTAAATCAGACCTCAGGTAAGTAACACTCATTTAAATCTCATAATGATAAGGATATTAGTTATGTCAGACGTCCCATACTTACTGGTTTATGCTGCCATAAGTGGGCCGAAGAAGAAGCCAGTGGTGCTAAAAGAGACTAATTAATACAGCTCTTAATTCTTATGAGTAAGTTTAAACAAATGCAAAGCAACGTGTTGTAACATTACGCACACAACGGGCCGTCTCAAATTTAGAACATTCCTTCACTAATACGTGCTTAAATTACAGTCTATCATTTTACATACATTCCTTATACGAATACAAAGAACAAATGCACACATAAATAATTCATCTTGTTTTTCACTAGGTAATTTTTCTCCAAACTGCTGTTAATATTCATTACCACATGACGACCACATAGTGCGGCAGAAATGAGTTGCAAGATTTGTTGTGTTATAAGCATAAAATGATATATTTTACTGACACTTAAATGAGAGTTTCTTGGGTTATAAAATCTTACTTTTTTAAAAATTGACATGGATTTCAGATAAATTGGCCAAAGCTACTTTTGTCACGTATTGAGTTATGCGTCGGAGGAGATGAGTTAATGACCACGGCAGCTCTTTCTATCCTGTCTACTTTAATAAAGGTTTGTGTCTTCGCTCACCCTCTGGGGTCAAACTTCTTGCCGAAATCTCCCAATTGTGACGATACAAATAGCATTATTCGTGATAAATCTGCAAAAACTGACGGACTACAAAACCTCGGTTCTCCCTTAAACGAGACATACATAAAGTGTTGTGAGAGAGGGAACCTCACGCATCTGGCAAAAGAAGATTGTATGTGTTTCAATTATTGTTCAGATAAATATTTAGTACATTCTAGTGTTGAAAGGATCGATATTTGTCAAAGGGTTTTACCCCAGCTAACATTTGAAACAAGTATGCGGCTAGAGCAAGTACAAACCGCGAACAATCAATCTGATGGCATGAAGCGGAATGTAAATGAAAACCATTGTCACAGTCTGCATGAACACACATGAAGTCAAACAAATGTACAAAATACATTGACTGTACTGTTAATGTCCCAAACTCAGATCAGCAAATGTCCCTACAAACTGCACAGAATAGCACCCGATAAACAGTAAACATTATGTACACCCCTAATAATTCCAATCCAATATGGAAATCAAAGAAGAAATTTTTAATATCAAAACACTGCTAAATTCAATCCTGCCCTTATTTTAGTCCAGATTTAGTGACTCCGGAAAGGCGGAGATTGAAAGAAACGCAGATTTCTTATGTGGGATTTGTGGAATTTCTCATGTCGAAGAACGTATAGATTAGACCAAATTCCTTTCGGAATGTGAAACCGTGAAGTTCATCAAATTAGTACTTACCATACGGAGAGATGTGCTGTCATGTATATTTTATTCTATGCAGATGGATAAAGCGCCTGGCACTGAAAAGTTGCCACCGGTGACAATACACAGCGTCTCTTCAGTGCAGGTATTAATGTACGTACAATTTAGTTCGTATACTTTCCGTAAATTAATAATTTTATTTGAAGAGCATTATGACTGAGCTCTAAAAACTTTAATTTAATGAAGTTAATAAACTGCATAGGAAGAGTGAGTAGAATGAAATGAAGAGAGTGAATGGTGTATTTACATCTTAGTTGGAGTATATGGACAAATCAACAGGTTTTATATATATATGTTTGTAGAGAATGTATCAAATACAAGCGACCCTCCATTTTAAATCCGACAGTCCACGTTAACTAATCACTCAACGGCCCTAAATTTATAAAACTTCAGGACCGAAATTTTCCCTAAATCAGGCACTTCTGTAAGCCCCAGTAATAGCGCTTCGAATGTTTTCGACCTCGAAGTAGAGGTAATTTAAAATCCCTTCCATATTTACTCGGGAAGCACAGCTGAACAAATCGTGCCTGATGTTTCTGTAGTGGATGTTTTTAGAATCACGCGCATCGCTGAAGTTAGAAATGAGAGCAAAATTATGTTAGAAATATATGCTACTGATATGTCTGAGATGATACCTGACTTATGCAAGACGTCAAAATGACGTGTGTTTTGTGTCCGTTAGCACGAGTTTGTGTTGTAGTCGGTGTTGAAGTCTGAAACAGACTTCACGGGGAATACTGCACGCTGCCACAGCAAGGATAGGCATGCACTCTCTAAATACACTGAACAATCCCTGCGCATGTCTGATGCATGCTTGAAGCTTTCGTGTCGGGTGAAAAGATAGAGGTATTCTCTAGGGGAATGAAAGAAGGAATATATTCGTCTCAAAGGAAATATATATAACATCCAAGAGATGGAGAGAGAAATGAGGAAGGAGTCAGAGTGTTTCTTGGGGTTATCGGTTTTTTAAAAAAAGGTCACGTTTTTAGACAGAAAATATGAATTTAGATGGAGCGATTGAAATAGGTCAAAAACCCATTTTAGAAAGCATTTAATCGAACACATATTTTTTATATGGAAATTATATTTGAACGCGTCAATTTCCACAGATGCTTGCTTTCATGGAAGTTTGTTTATCGGAAAAGATTTCAATATCTTGATGACAGACCCCTACAGCGTGTGCCATTGTTACCTCTCATCATGTAAAGTAGTATGAAACACATCTAGCAGTTTATCCCTCGATTTTACTGCTGGCTATTTTTCTGTCCATGTTATAACTTAGGTTAATTTTAAAATCTGCTGCCTCATACATGTATGTGTGAATTGTATGGACCTAGAATGCGTCACATGCCGACATATCCTCATACCACCTCACAGACAAGCATGTACATAAATAACGTCATTTTATGTTAGTAATAATCTAATTACCGTGCATATTGGAAGGGTTCCTTCCAGCATTATAACTTGAAGGCATTCACTGTTATGCTTAAAACTAGCTTTAGAATATGTCTAAATGTATAAGTATTTCTACCACGGGAGATAAATTCCACCTTGGAGCAAGAGCAAACAAAACCATTTTAGTAATTATGAATTTATAAATTTATAGGCAATGAAATAGCTGCAGAGCCAAAATTTGTGCCGCAAAAACGACTGTCATAAGCTCATTGAAATAAATTTTATTACAAAATTACACACCGATGTCAATTACCTATTTGAAATACATTTGGTGGTAATGCGCTCAAACCTAACCTTGTTTTATCAAAGTCAACTTTTTCAATACAACGACATCCAAAGTGGATACTCTGGCTGTTTTGTTACCAGAACGCGCTAGCAGCGACACTGGTGGAAAAGTTAGGTTATGTACAGTCGTCTGTTTATTTTACTTGAAGCCTTTCCAACTGAATATTTGTTTTTAATTCCGAAACTCCAAACATTTGAAAGGTAAAAGGCTTGCGGAATTAAGCTTAAATAATTAATTAGGTAAGACAACATAAAATGAGTTAATTAGTGTAAAGAAAAACGTTTGTGGAGAAGGTCAATTCATTTAACGAATTAAAAGTGACACGCGTGATAGATACATAATGAATATGGCACTGATGAAGACACAAAGAAAATCGAATTCAATCAACGTCAAATACACTTAATTTTTTATCAGACCTGTCATGCTTATAAGAGCGTGATAATGAAGAACGCTTGAAAAATTCAAATTGGCCATTTATAATTTCTGTTTTTGGAAAATATCTGTGCTCTCCGCTCTTGCATAACAGTGAATCTTTTCACAAAACGCCTTCATTTACGTTCAACTAACAACTTATTCTATATTTCAATATAAAAGACGCATTTCTATTCTGTTTTCGGACGAAACATGCAAGGAGGAGAGGAAACAGCAGCCTGTGTTATACAGCACCGGTGTAGCTGCCTGAGTAAAAGAAGCGGTGAACCCCACAGACCCGCGTTCAGGACGGAACAGAGGTATTTACGTTGCAATAATTTTTGCTTACACATTCTTGGTGTGGATCATTCTGAAAATCCTGGAATCAATTTGAAGGAAATTAACCAGAACATTTGCAGCCCGTTCACATTCTTATGGAGCCAAATAAAATTCAACGGGTTTTCGGAACAAGACCTCTTGAATAAGCTGAACTTATATGGAGTGATCTATTATATCACAATCTGTAACAAGGAAACACCCCACTAGCATTGTAAAATTGGAGCAACACTAAATTTAAGTTTCAAAATATTCTTGAATGCAAAGTACTTTGGTACGAAGTAAAACATTGATACAGGAAACATACCTTGGTTAACACTTCAAATGTTAAAATTCCAGGAGGAATTTTAGAAATATTTTCAGGATTTCGTTGTATAAAGAAATAAATATTGGAAATACTTTATTTAATTCGAAACAAACCTCGTCGAAGTAATTTAACTTTCCCTCGTTGCCAACATTGAATTCCGGACTGCCATTTTCATCTGCTTGGCCAGTGAGGGACCTAAAGGCACTTACATCTTAAACCCAAATATCAAGCCCAAAATGTTATGAAATAATGGGGCGCGTGAAGCGTTTCGGCCGTTAGTGGACAGGAATAAAAATAATAAAATATAACTATAATTATAAAAATAAAAATAAATACAAATTTCCTACTGCTGCAATTAATATCTTTATATGCCTCAAAAGATTTAGAGCAAAAATTATTTTATTTTCTTCCTTAAATTTCCGAAATTTCTTTAAATTATGTTGCTTCGTCACATTGTTTGTATTAAGAGTACAACACCTTATTAATGATCCAGTTTGTTTTCTAGATATTTAAACAAGAAAAATTGATTTAGAAATTAAATCCATTAATTTTGTTGCTCCAAAAGCGCGAGAAAAATAAATAAAATTTTGAACTTTTTATATTTTAAAAATCTCTTGAGACATGACTTATGTGAATTAGAGTGTATTATACAAGTCTGTTGATGTGTTGATATGTAGTAATCATTTTGACTTCCAAGCTGTAGAAATGTTGATTTTCTCTACAGTATAACGAAATTACATATTTTGCAAAGGAAATCTAATGATTTTTGGTGGAAGAGGAAGCCAAATTTCAAAAACTAATTTCCCTAAAGCGCTACTAGGATGCATTTTTGATAAGTGTTATCGGTCCAAATATATATATATATATATATAGAAAGAAATTACTCTACTGGGATATGACGCCGTTTTCTTTCGTAAATCATTACCCGCATTTCTGAAAATTTGGGCTGCCTTCACATTCTGAATTGTTGCAGAGGAATATTCTGCTAGGAGAGTTTTTCAGGCAGAAATAGTAGAAAGACAAAGGGGGAAGAGATGTTCACTCTTTGCGAATATCGCCTATCCCTCTGTTTCCCCAACAACTTACTCTTCTTTCACTGCCCTGAATATGGCAGCACCTGGCTCCACCTAAATTTCTCTATCATATTACTAATGAACAACTCTCCTCCCATCGCCAAAGATCCTATTTTCTTATATAATGCAAGCATTTTCCCGAGCAACTACCCTGAAGAAGGATGCAGCAAGTTTCTCCGAAACGCCAGTACGTTTACAGTCAACACGTCAACATATCTTAAAGGTTGTAATTTTCAACAACAACCTGTGCCAATCTCACAAACAACACACAACTATAAACACCACTTCAGTGTGCTGCCCTTACGTAACTTGGCCTATATACAATAGGACAGCAACACGTTCGACCTAAGCATATATCAGACATATAACCTACTCTACTGACACAGGCCTATATATTGTTTCGGGGTAGGACTTAGTCTCAAATTTAGGCGACTGGATGTAGTGCTGGCAGATATTTATTTTTGTTTTGAAGTTAATGTTAAGGGTTTGAATTGAAACCGACACCTGTTCGGCACTAGCATATTGTGCAGTATGCTAGTGTAGGAACAGCCACTCGCCTGAGACATAACTAGATACAACCCTCCAACCTCCTCTTGTGTGTCTAAAACACTTCGCACGTTGGACCTAGCAGCATAATGAATCGACCACAACCATAAACCAGACATACATGCATACATTTAGAGAAGCCGAATGGTCCTGGGACCTAAGCTTGCGGAGCGCTGAACGGGAGAGCCGAGGATTTTCGTTCCATTTACTTCGGATTTCGTGCCTCCCCTTTATGTCCCACGTTTATGTGGTTAATAAGCTTCGTATTTAGGGAGAACCCCAGAGGGAGGGCGTTTTATAAGGAGTGGTGAGCAGAATCTGCAGATCTAACAGGAAGAATGTGAAAGGAGAATGCAGCTAATTACGTACTTTCTATAAACTTTATGATTTGTATTCACCCAGTTCTTCGACTGAACAGATGAAGCTACATGGATTAAACAGCGCATGTAGCACACATGGACGACACTGGAAATGCCTACGAAATATTGGTTGCAAAATCTGAAATAGGCTACTTGGAAGATAAATGTATACTTGGTAAAACGAGTTTTAAAGAAAGAGAACATAAAGGTGTGTAATGGATAAACTGGTGTGAGGTAAGGCACGTGACAAAGGGGGACATGGAACTTCCGGTACATAAAAAGGCAAAGCATTCTTCATTGTCAGGCTATTTGCTCTTCAAGCACATCTCTGCTCTAGTGAGTTACATTTTTAGCATGATATTGATACAATACCCTAAAATCAAGAATAGCTCTCTCCATTCTTGAACAAAACTGAGATAGGCGTGCCGTTGGATTCTGCGTAGAAACTCTACAATTGTGGTTATTATCAAAATCAATAAGTTATCGCACTTATAAAGGATCAAATCAGTTGCTATAACAAAGTCCAATATTTCCAGAACAAACACATAATTCTCGACACTAACCAGCCAATGAGATGCTATGGCGTCACGTTGATATGTTAACAAATCTAGTGCAGTAGAATTGAAATTAATCAGGTTTTAAATTCTATAAATATTTTGAAGTATCAAATTTTCATAGTGTTAACCCACACTCCTTCCAAAACAGATAGCCTTACTGTACATTAACAATAGCATCAATTGGCCTCAGATATCATCGTCACAACCAAGAATGCCTAAAAGTTTATTCTTAATAATGACATGCGTACTGCGACTTACACTTTTCTATACCCTCATTGGTAATAACTAAACACTTTCTATATTTTTTCTAAAATAAAAATAAACATTTGTAAATATTCAGTGTTTATTTCGCGGCAATAAGCCTTTTACTCTCTTCAGAGCCTTCATTTATCACAAATATTTTTGTATAAATTCGTAAAAAGTGAAGCGTTTGTACGTCATACAAGAAAAGAGAACAATAAAGAGCAACCCCAGACAGTTGATTCAGTACAAAACAAATTATCTACTCATACATTTGCAGACAACTCTTTTAATTCTGACAAACTTCAAACACGCTAGTTTAAAAACAAGGACTTTCCACTTTTAAGGAGGGAACAAAACAGCCTCCATTACTTGGACGGAAATAACTGCAATATATCTCCATTCAATCTAAAAATCCTTTATTTTTATTAAGGAGAATTGTACATTAGTCTATAAACAAAGACAAAAGCACTTCAACAACACGACAATTAGGTACAGTATTTCTTCTATTCTTCTAAAAAGTCACTCAAATTAGAGACGAGACATAACTGGGTTTGAAGGCTTCGTACTTGATTTGAAGTTGCCACACACTTGCTGATAAAACTTAGAGTCATCATGGATGTGAAGTCGTGTTGACTGGTCATTTGTTACCAATGTTTATTTCTAAAGAGCTTTCTGCCTCGGACCTAACAGTGGAGGAAGTAAGATACTATGACATGATTCCCTTACCATTTGACTCCAGAAACACCTACCATTCTGCTTACCCGGCACAACACACTAAGAAGAACCACGTACTGCAACAAGTTACAAGATAACTACACAGTACGTATTTCCAATAATACAAAAATTACCGACCCAAAGACTGTCACACAACAATATGCACGGAGCAATAGCGGTGTTCAACGAGCGGTCTGCTACAACATATTAGATCTGAATTTGTGAGCCTTCTGTTTCAAATTTCGAAAGCGTTACAGGCGTGAAGTTCCTTGTGTTGTTCTTCTGAATCTTTATTACAATTCCAGAACGGTCGCTCGTTTCCATATCCCTACACTCACATTCACAATAAAATTCCTTAAGTTATAACATTCTATACCTCGCATTTTACAAGGGTTTCAAAGTCATTGTATGGAAACGTTTTATCTCTTACTGGATAGTTCAGCGGCAATATGTTATCTCTACGTCTACGCTGAATAAGACGTACAATTTTTCGCCAAAAATTTCATACAAAATAAAAAATCATAGGATGTAATAAACCCGGTGGAGTTAGCAAGTTCCGCGGAAAATTGTAACCGCGCAAATGGCTACACGCTGTCGCAACCCACTTAGCATTAACAGCTTCTTAGAAACACTTAAGGTCAAAAGATTATATTTTATTTGTTAATATAGTCTCTATAAAGGAAATGGCTGTCTTAAATAAGCCAATTGTCAATAATTCTCAATAATCCAAAGTAAGATAATAAGTATTTAAACCAATACCGGCTAAAGTCCAAAGAGTAAGAAATACTCGACCGAGGTTATCTCCCTGTCCCTCTTCGAACAACAGTCCCAACAGCATGAATACAGCATCAAGGATCTAATGAAGCCCATGTCTAGCAAACAGGAGAGAATGTATGCTAATATTTGCGAACGGCGAGGACAAAGAACACTCTACTGCACACACCAACCGTGGAGAACCGGGCCGCCTGACTAGGGTTGTACAGCCAACAGCAGAAACTACGACTGTACTTATTAAATAAACGTTTCAAGCGTTCGGGAACAGGAAAATATCTTAAAGAAGTGTCCTCGTGCTTTCCACAACGCGTAGTAAAAAGAATTTAGCTGTATATACGCTCATTGTTATAAAGTGCCAATTCCGACGCCTGTAGTGGAAATGAGGCGCCTTTGGGCAATAGGACCCCTAGCTGTCGTACCAATATAACATTTTGTTTCTCAAATCTGCATTAACTAGATTTGTACTTGTCCCAGTCTGTCAAGAAATTCTCTATGTTTATGGAATCTAAGACACATCACCGTGGTCAAAAATTTCTCTGTAGTTCCTGAGAACCAGCCAAATCCACTTTACACATCCATAGGGTATTTCTTGTAGATCCATTATTCTGCCATCTGTTCCTATTCTAAGTGTTCTCTTTCTTGTGGTGAAAGATTAGAATTTCTCAATTCTTTCCCTTCTTCCACATTCTGGGGCCACTGAGGGGCTCTATTCTTAATTTAAACCTTTAACCTGCTTAATAAATTAAGCGACAACTGCAACCAAGGACCCAAGGAATTAAGGACGTCAAAAGGAAAGCTGAACTCTGCCAATTTTACATGCGAAGAGGCACTTACTGCTGCCTTTCAAGTCGTCTTACCGCTCTTCCCCACACCAGCTTCACTTTGAACCGCCCTATGGTGTCGCTGTACCCCAAGGCTGTTTGTTGACGAGTGCCATAAGCAGTGCTGTCATCTCATCGTGACAGACACGACTACAGGTAAGAAATCGTCGCAATGCAGCGTCTGGAACTGCGCTGTATCTGTGGATTATGGAAGGTCCGCATCGGCGTTGTGCCAAACAAACTGTTCTTCTCGCCGGAACGTTCAACTAAGCAGATTCGGGGCCAATGAAATGTATTGTTGTCACCACATAAGGACCAGTAGTGGAATTGAGACACAAACTTACCGGACCTTCCTTTCCTATCAAGTCTGATAGTGAGAAATATAAAGGAATCCCGTTATGACCTCGCAACTCTTTGGTGTTTATTTAAAAAAAAAAATTCATTTCCGTATTTTAAGTTACCTTAAATTTCTTCCTTCTTTTAGGCCTAATGTTTGCCCCATTTTTGTTTTTATTTCTCTTTTTATCATCACATTCTCTCCTTTCATTTCTTCACCTCTTCATTAAGCTCTGTAGCACAGGCAGTTAGTTGCTACATTCTGACTGTTGAGGCTTCGGTTCCCTTCTGTATTTATGCACCTGGTATCTGAGATACACACGTGGCGATGGCTGAGTTTCCATCTCAGAACAAACATACTCAATTCCTTCTCGCTTTCAAAATAAAAACACCTTACATTTATGTATTTATTTATTTATTTACGTCTTACTTTCATTCAGTGCCAAAGTATCCAGTTAGGCCATCGATCCACCATCTGTTCATCCATGTAAACGAGCACGTATCCTCTATTTTTCTGTCTCAATCTATTTGTCCATCTACATAGCCATCGATCTATTTATCTGTTTCTCTTATTCTTCTATCCTCTGTATGTCTATAAATTTATCTACAAATCTAGTAAATTTTTCACAATTATTCCAAGAATAAAAATAAATAAAGTAATTACAGAACTGTCCAACGTGCCCTGCTTTTATGTACCTCCAATTTTTTTTACTTGAAAGAGTAAAGGGTGCATTTTCCTGAAAGTTGTGTTTACATCTTAAAAATTTAAAGTTAGACGACTGAACGAGTCCGGAACCTATACAATACTAAATGTAATACGCCGTTAATAAACACTCTCGAATTAAGTTACGCTAATCTTTTGATAGGAGCCATCCCATTGTGTTATTCAATATTCATAAGTATTTTATTCAGTCACAACACAACATTAATATACAGTCAATAATACATAGTTTTGGCTACATGTTTCAGTTTCATCACACCATCCAATAAGCCAATACGTTTTACATTAGGGTACGTTAAATGTGTGCGTACATTGTGGGATCCCATATTGTTTATCTTAATAAAAACTAAAATCATACCAGTTTGTAATAATTCTAATTCCAAGTTAATGTATTTTTAAAATTTATTGGCATAATATATTTTTAAAAACATGTAAGAATTCATATCAATATGTAGGCACTTTCAAAGTAAAAAAAAATACATTAAATTGGAATTAGAATTATTAAAAACTGGTAGGATTTTAGCTTTTATAAATGTAATCAATATGGGACCACATAATGTACATCCATACAATAAATAGTGACCTGAGGAAAGTTTGATGAAACCGAAACATGTAGCCAAAACTATGTATTATTCACCATATATATTGATGATGTGTTGTAACTGAATATAATACTTTGTAAATTATGTGAATCTTATTATTAAAATCTGGTCTATGGTACTCGAATTGTTATCGGTATAAAAAAAGGAAAGAAAGTAAAATTCTTCTTCCCCTTCAGTTTATTGCAGGCATGTATCTTCGTCAAAAGACGTCACATTTGCCTGTCCGCACATCAGCGCCAGCATCGCACCGGTCAGACGACCTTGCCCCAATCTACAGGTAAACTAACAAAACCGCGAGTCATCTGGTCATCTCATTGGTTTCGTAATGGCACTGAGTGTGTATTCTACATTAAGCCTCGAGGGTATGGCAATTTCAGAGAAAGTGACTGCAGTAGACTATTAATCATTACGAGAATTTCACGCCTTTAGGAATTACTGTCAAAATTCAGGGAATTTCGAGACAGGAGAATAATAACCATCCAGAAAAAGTAGTACGAGTGAACACATCGGACACACAAAATGGAAGCCATGTACATTTATCCGGCCTTTTGTGTGTTCAAATATTTAATTCATAAAAATATTTTATATCTGCAAAATATCAAATTGGAGTCAACTCTAAATGGCAAGAAGCTTAATTAATCTTTGTTTTTATCTGTTAAGTCAAATTTGTAAACAATCTACACACAGTTAATAATAAAAAAGTAGTAATTTTTAACTTATAATAAAAACTTACTGAGATAAAATCCACGAATTTTACTCCAAATTATTTGGATATAAATAAGCAGGCGCTTATTATTATTTGCGTTTTAGTAACTCAAAGTTTTATTACCAACAGAGACACTCTGTTGGTAGAAGTTGCTTTAATAATAACCTCTTTTAAATATTTTAAGGTTTTTATGATATTAGTTAACATGTGTGTGTGTGTGTGTGTGTATGTGTGTGTGTGTGTGTGTGTGTGTGTAACGATGCCAGATAAAGGTTTTTGCTAACACCACAATGCCAGTTGAGTAAAGAGAGACCAACTTGATGCCACTTGTTTTATTATTACTTTATTCAGTGCTCAACATGTTTCGGATGTTAATACATCCATCCTCAGGAGCTTGCGTCTAATTCGTAGAGTTACTTCATGGGTTGTATCTGGTTCGATGTGTGTTGGTTTTCCGTTGCAGTGTGGCTATGGTGGTGTGGTATCCGTATGCAGGCTTCAGCCTGCATACGGAACACCAACACACATCGAACCAGATACAACCCATGAAGTAACTCTACGAATTAGTCGCAAGCTCCTGAGGATGGCTGTATTAACGTCCGAAACATGTTGAGCACTGAATAAAGTAATAATAAAACAAATGGCATCAAGTTGGTCTCCCTTTACTCAACTATCAAGATGATGCACGGTCCAATAAACATAAGAACCACAATGCCAGTTGTTTCTGCTGCAAACAACATGGTGGCAGCACTGAGAGTGTGTTCTACACAACAATTCTACCAGCACTGACAGATTCCCCGCTCTCTGCTTTATTAAGCAATAAATCACATGTTTACTGCAGCGCTGTAGATTGCCACAGCTTATATGGGGGGGAGGAGGGGAGAGTGAAAGCTGTGCGCACATGAACCGAGAGAGATGGGAGAATTCACATATGTTCTGACCGGCGATAGTTTTCTACAGAGTATTGACAGCAGTGCGAGTAAAGCAGAGCATATTGCTGTTAAAAGTTAAAGTGAAAACATAACCTTGATTCTTCCTCAGGATGCTTCTGAACGCTGCGAAAAGCACTCTTTTATAGTATTTGTTTCGTGTTAGTTGCCTCTATATAAATTCCGTTCATTTTGTGTTCGTTAGAGAAGTATAATGAGAAGCAGGGTTGTCGACCTGAAACAACCTTTGTATGCATGGCTCTGAAAGAGAAGGCCTAGACTTAATGCACATAATTGCAGTAGTTATAATTATTTTTAGGAAGTGTTACTGGAATTAGTTAGATATATTGCATTAGGCCAGTAGATATCAAAATGTTATATATATAAACGTTATTATTCTGATGTCTTTTGGACATTTTTAATAACAAAATTTCTGAAAATGAATTAAAAATCAGTTGCTATTTCCGACATTTTTATGTCTTTTAGGGTCTTATCCTGACTAAAAGGCAATTAATAATTAATTTTTATCAGATTTTTGTATTCACTTTTAACTCTAATTCCATAAACTTCTTTCCACATAGCCCGTCTCACAAAAGATCTGCAGCAACTTACCATGCACATCGGACCCCAGTTCTCTGGCGACGCGATATGAGTGCGCGGTCAGAGTAACTGCAATTTATTATGTACATGTACAGACCAAATTTGGTCCTCTTATGAATGGAGGATTATAGGATTATTTATAAACTTGTAGGTTTATTTATTTTTCATTTACTTAAAGACATTTTCAATAACTGAATTATATAAGTATATAGGGTAATGGTAATATGATTAATGAAAAATGAATTTGGAAAAATTTGGAAGTAATCTTATACGTCGGACTTTTATGCACTCTCCCGGAATTTGCCGCCTGCGACAGAGAAAACTATAAAATACTTCAGTCAGGATATCAGATGATTGGTACTAAATTTGAACTCCGGATTTCTTCAATACGAATTGGGAAATATTCCCCACTGCACTGCGACATTCCATGTTTATAATTTTAAATGATTAGAAAATTTCGCATCCAAAAATTTTCAATCGGAATACGAAATATCAAAACCTGTTTGACTGTGCTGATGGAAACTAAGAAAATGACCTCCTTGTAATCGGGAAAATCTCGTCCAGTTCCACAAAAATAATACAGTCGGTATGAAACACAGCTTATTACTTGTCAAATCGTTAAGATGAAAGGGAACTAACAATGTGATTACTACAGAAAATTGCCAATGAACTGCACGGTGTTGTACAAACACGCACCAGTTTAGCCAACACAGCTGCAACAAGAATAATTTCTGGGGTAAAACACTTTATTATCCAACAGATGCACAAATATATAATTCGTAGATACAATTAGAATTATTATAAAATATTTAAAATATTTAAAATGCTCCAACATGTTTCGGATCACAAGGGATCCATCATCAGGGTGCTCTATACAGTGCTTGGCTAAAATTACAGTAATAGTTATATCTTGTCCGTTGATATGGACGTAGTCGGTGTTATAGCAGCATATTTGCCCGTGGTACGTGTGTATACTGCACAGTCTAGAGAGGCACTTGGTATATACTGCACAGTCTAGAGAAGCCTCTCTAGACTCTCTAGCCAGTAACATAATTAATCTTATCAAAAATGACCAAATGCCTTGATAGGCACATATGAAGAGAACTGCAGGTTCTCGTTTCGGCCTTATGACTTACTGTCTTATTAAATACATAGATCCATAAATGAAGTCCATTCC
>Ga0123355_10005279_pt1 | contig 18878 bp, 12 predicted proteins | sample TergutEmb28metaG_3_FD_89872 | JGI IMG/M metagenome (GOLD analysis project Ga0123355, IMG submission 89872) | Embiratermes neotenicus P1 segment gut microbial communities from Petit-Saut dam, French Guiana - Emb289 P1 | ecosystem: Host-associated > Arthropoda: Insects > Digestive system > Gut ... | reverse complement strand
TGAGTAAATCAGAGGCTTTGAATACTCAAACATTTTTTCTTCACTCTCGGATAAATCTGCAGGGTCAATACCCTTTTCAGTACAATACCTTGACATTGCACGGTAGTCATGTTCAATGACTAATGGTCTCTTTGGCGTTGCTAAGTAGCCACCTGCTTTGGCAGCAGCTTTATCAAGTTCATCCCAACTCTTCAAATCAGCACTATCTAACATCCAAATCACCCTCCAAAGTATATTTTTCAATGATTTTCTGTGCATTTTCTTCTGATACTTCTAATCGGTGTTCATGATAACGTGTTGAAACCCTTCTTGCACCGAGTGTTTCTATGTAATGTTCCACAAGCTTCTGGTTTTTAGCATCCATAAATATATATCCACCAAAACCATTAGCCAGAGAGAGCTTCATTGCAATTGCAAACAAGTGACCACCAACACCGGCATACTTTTTATCAGGCGGTAGATTATGCGGTGCACTCTCTGCCAAGTGAACATAAACAGCCCCACGTACAACCTCAGCTGAAATTAATCCTTGTATTTCGGTGTCGCCTTTAGTCATTAATTTATAAATGTTCGTTTTATGCAGTACTTCGTCAGTCCAGTCGAAAAGCCATCCTTTTTCTTTCAGTCCTGATAACTCATCCTCCGTTGCAATCGAAAAGACAGTCTGCAATACGTTATCAGTTGAGATTTCAATTAAACACGGTGTTAACTTATCAATGATGATATCAATTTTCATAACTCGCATACCTTTTTGGAAATTCATTTTTCTGCATTAACAGTTTATCATAAAGTTAGTAATTGTTCTATTCAATTTTTCAAAATGCTACGTACTGTGTGACCAACTTAAAATGCAGACAGTGTCCGCAATATTCCAGACACATCTGGATTTTTTGCTTTTTGATGGGTTTAGTTAATATTTATTTGCACTTAATGCTTCTTTAGCTGCTATATGCCTTATATACTGATTATATGGAAAATATGAGGTTGTGTAGCCTATACGTCCTATAATGTTTCTGCCCATATATTTTTGATCAACTCAATCGCTTTTTCAGAAACTACTCTCGGTGTAACCCCCGGATTGTCATCAGTTTTACAAGTCCAAAGGGTAATATGTTTCCACTTTTGAGGGATGATGCTTTCACTTTTGAGATTGCTTATTCCTTTATTTTTTAACCACGAATTAGTAGTATTAATGTCATGAGCTCGCCCTACTCTCAGTAATATCTCCCAGCCTTTTAAGACACGCTGAACTTCAAATGTGTCAAACATAGTTTTGATAGGAGATTTGGTGTATGTGGAACATGCAAGCCAATGACTGTCATTCGCTGACATAAATTCATACTTAAATTCTGCTTTTAATACATCCAACACAGTCTCTGCTTCTCTGCTCAGGAACTTAGATACCTCTCTACGCTTTCTTTCAAATTCAAAATAAATTTCATAATTGTCATCAAAGACCCTGATAACTTCGTTAAGATTGCTATTGCTCATACGGTTATCTCCCCCTAAACTGCTCATATTGCTAATGAAGTTTTTCAAAAAAACAAGCCATTCCCCATTAGATAGCTCTATATAGCCACCCAAGTTTGATCTTATTCTATCGAAAAAATCCGAATATGTTACATGAATGAAGTTGCTTTTGTTAATTTCCACTCTCTCTTCATCTTTCAAATCACGCCTTATTGATAAAACAATAGGAATTATTTCCTTATGCTCATTACTCTCGTCTTTTCTTTTTTGTTTAATATCAGCGAGGTATTTCGACAAATCATTATGAAGTCCTGAAAATACTTTGTTTTCTATAATGATGTAATATTCATCTGTTTCAATCAATATGTCAATGTTGCTGTATTCTCTTCTTACAAAAGTTTCAGCGAAATCAGTATCAAACCTCTTATCTTCAGGCAAAATACAAAACAACGATTTAAGGAAAAGGTCTTTCATACCATGCTGTTCTGACACATCGAAAAAGAACTGCAAAATATTACTACATACATTTTCGTAATGAGGATATCCCGACACATCAAAAAAAGTTTTCTCAGGGATATTAAGCTTCGGCAGTTTGCTAAAGTCCACCAGTAATTGATTTAATTTTTCAACTTCCATTTTACAGCATCACCTCAATATGGTTGAAACTATGTTAAGAATTAAGCTAGCGTTCAATTGAACTGACCATTTCCAACCTCACATCCTAGCCATTATATCATGTTCCTAATTATGTTCGCAACGACAATATTACAGTTATAACACGTTCTTACTATCAACTCCAATGTATAATGAAAAGGGTTTCAACTTTTGTACAGTCCAATAAAACTGTTCCAAATTTGAAACCCAGATCAACTGGTACCGGTGGCCGGACTTGAACCGGCACGAGATTGCTCTCAATGGATTTTGAATCCATCACGTCTACCATTCCATCACACCGGCGTGTAAACTGTACTGTATTATAGTACAGTTTCATTTATTTTTCAAGCATGATTTTTGCTATTACTCAGCCCTCGAAGAATCGTACAAAAAATTCGTAGAAATTGCCTTCCATTATTCTGAATGCAGTATGTTCGCCAAATTCATCGGTTAGTAGGTCGCCAAACATTTTAAGAGACGATACACAGTAGATACCTTGTGGCATTGATGGTATACCGTCAAAGTCACAGCCAAGACCAATATAGTTTCCTGCTCCTATTTCAATAAAATGTCTAAAGTGAGCCAGTACATCATCAAGGGTAACTACATTGCCCGGAGCAACAATTGTTGGAAACATGTTGAACCCTATAATTCCACCACGTTCTACCATCGCCATTATTTGGTCATCTCGCAAGTTTCTGTTATGTGGCATTACAGCATATGCGTTAGAGTGGCTTGCCATATATGGACGTGTGCTAACTTCGTGAGCGTGCCAAAATCCTGCTTCATTAAGATGCGAGACATCCATTATCATTCCAAGCTCATCCATTCTTTGTATAACTTCTACTCCGAATGGTTTCAATCCTTCCGTTGAGCCTGTAGCTTGTCCAAATCCCAATTCATTTTCTCGATTCCACACAGGAGCAAATATTCTCACTCCCCTATTGAAAAAGTGATCCAAATTATCAATATCGCCCATCAATGCCTCTCCACCCTCAATGGCCAATACAGCACTAATTCTACCCTCTCCTGCAATTCTTCTTATATCTTCTAAATCAAGAGCAATTTCTATTAAGTCACTATGCAATGCGACCTGTTCTTCAAAAAAGTCTAGTTGTAGATTTGTTCTCTCAAACGCTGTACTTACAAATCTATCTGACATCCATAATGCAAATACTTGAACAGGAGCATCAAATTCTGACAAGCGTGAGAAATCAACATCAAGTGTACTATTACTATAAAGGCTCTGTTGATTTGGATCACGCAGAAGTGCTCTCGATATGGTATCGGCGTGAGCATCGATAAATCCAAAACTCGGCGGTGGTTCCGGGGTAGGTTCTGGTGTAGGCTCAGGGATTGGTTCTGGAGTGAGTTCCGGTGTTGGTGTGGGAGTTGGTTTCGGTGTTGGTGTTGATTCCGGTGTTGTAGTTGTTTCACTGTAATCCAATATATCTGAATCAATAGGTGCATTAACACATCCTATTAGCATTATTATCGGGAATATAAGTATGAGATATAATAGTTTATTCATTAATTCGCTCCTTTTATAACATTTCATCATTTGTATGGGTCGTCGCAGAATCCAAGAACTCTGTACTTACTAGTGGTCTGCGACGACCCGCAGAATGACGTTAATTTTCATGGACTATTTTACATTACCTAACATTTTCAACTTCGTCGAGGCGGGGTTCTTTGCGTGAGTATAACAAATACCATACGAAAATCCAAATGCCGCGAACTGCTGCGCTTATGGATACAGCATACCATATACCTGTGAGACTCAAGTTTGTTAAGTAGACCGCACCATACGCTAATAATACACGTAATATATTAGATGATATACTTGCGATAGATGGTGGTAATGTCTTCCCTTTTCCCCTGAATATTCCGGCTGCAACACCCTCTAGGCAGGCAGGAATTTGAATTACTGCCAATATCCGTAACAGAGTGGCACCCATTTCAACAACTTCGGGATCATTTGGCGCAAATATAGAAAATAGTGTTCTTCCAAAGAAGAATAAAACAATACCAACGAATATTCCCCATACTGACATTATGTATGTTGATACTTTGAAACCTTTTCGTATTCTTGTCCATTTGCCTGCACCGAAATTTTGCCCTGTAAACGCTGTTAGTGCAGATGCATATCCACCTGCAATTAACCACGAAAGACTTTCAATTTGCGACCCGATACGAATAGTTGCAAGTGCGGTTGCACCATACCTCGCAATAAGTGGCGTTGTAAGCATGGTAAGAAGTGTAAATAATCCACTTTCTAGGGATACCGGGATAACCCATTTGAAGATCTGCTTTATCGCCTCCACACTCGGAGCAACAAGCAGCTTTATCTTTTCAAATGGTCGATTTCTATACTTTTTCAACAATATTAATGCCAAACTTAATGCAACCGAATGAGCAATTACCGTTGCAATCCCGGCTCCTCGTATTCCCATATCCATTGTCAATATTAATATCGGATCCAGAATCATATTGATTGAAAAACCAACACCATTTATAATTAACGACACTCGTGCATTACCGGCACCATTGAATATTCCTGTTATTGCTGCAGATGTAAACATCATTGGAAGCGACAAACTCACTATTGACAAATATTCTCTCGCATATTGTTCAACGTGAGCCTCTTGAATACCGAATAAGCCTATAAATGTTTCATGAAATAGTATAAATATTGCACCAACGATAATTCCAATTACAACCGCAATAGCTATTGCACTCTGAGCATATATGCGGGCTGTTTCCTTATCTCCTTTTCCGAGATTCTGGGAGACTCCAATTTCTGCCCCCATGCGACCAAAAAGAAAAAAAGCCATAGACAACCAAAGAAATAGCCCTGCTGTCCCGGAGGCGGCAACAGCATCGCTACTTACTCGTCCAAGCCAAAACATGTCCGTCAGGTTATATGCCATCTGGAATATTTGCGATGTTATTATTGGTACGGCAACAAAGAAGAGTTTATTAACTATGCTGCCTTCAGAAAGATTGTACTTACTCGATTTTATCACTAATTCTATTCCTACTACTAATTTACTTTCTTCAAACACATTATAGTATACTTGCGTTTGATCAGTTATGCAAATATTCTATTTGCAATGATAGTCTATGAAAATTATCGCACTCGTCACATTTTGATGATACAAGTCATTCGCATAGGTGATATTCACTGTCAATAGAGAAGAAATATATTATTTTCTCTTTTACAATTTTACCGGTTATTCGCGTAAGCGCTTCAGCATAGATATTTAGTTGCGGAGCATATCTTTCAGCCTTAGTATTTACAGTTTCGCTTGTCACCCTATCTGTCTTAAAGTCTATAACTACGATTTTATCATCTTCTTCAAAGTAACAGTCTATTACGCCTTGAATCAATATTTCGTCATTGCCACCACTTTCAAAGTAAATTTCCGCAGGACTTAGTAGCGAAAATTTAAACTCACGATTCACATTTTTTGCGTTTAATAAGCGAGTTCCTATGTGTGATTTAAAAAATTTTAATAGCTTATCCTTACTGATCTCATTGAGTTGTTCAGTAGAGATGATCTGTAAATTTTCTAGTCGTTTCAGTTCTTTTTCAACAGACCCGATATCGCAGTCTAGCGACAGTGATTCAAGGTCCATGTGTTGCATAATTAGGTGTAGTGTTATTCCTCTCTGTGCACCTGTCATTTTCTTCTCGCAAAAAACGAATTCTGGAGTCCGCGTTTGTAAGGATTGCCCCGCTTCGTCCGTTGTCCATTCTGCCTTTTCTGCATCAATATCTTGCGCTTGCTGTGTCACGATCCCTGTAACCGTCAGCTTTGACGGCAGGTCAACCGCATTTTGATACTTATATTCAAATGCAGAATCAAAGAAGATTGGTCTTTTTATATGCTCACATTCTATATTTTTAGCCAAATGCACATCATGCACTGTGTCCGGTTCGTTGTCGGGCACTTTTTCACCTATATCATTCTCTTCTTGTATACTATCTGTGGGTACTTCAACAACAGTATCAGAAGATATTATATTTACAGAGAAAGCATTGCTTCTGCTCACAGATATTCCGGCAAGCATCCATTCAAGAGAGTTTTTAAGTGATAATAATGCTTGTGATGCCATTTTATTTTCATCTGCATCCTCATTTTCTATGTTTCTCTTTGAAAGCCTATCAATCTTCTCAACTATTTTACTTGCATCTTTGAGGGTTGCCGTTATTATTAACTTCTCTCTAGCTCGAGTCATCGCAACATATAGTACGCGAAGTTCTTCAGATAGCATTTCATCGCGTAATTTGGTCTGGATTGCAGTTCTCGGAAGTGTTGTATGTTTCGTACGACGTTCTTTATCAACCAACATGGTGCCTATCCCAAACTCTGTATGAAAGACAACATTCTTTCGCATGTCTGTATAGTTAAATTGCTTTGCTGTATTGGCTAAGAATACAACTGGGAATTCCAACCCCTTAGATTTATGTATGCTCATAATTCTAACAGCATCCATTGAGTCTGCAGCGCTGCTTTGAGCTTCTAATCCTGAACTTAATTCCTCTCCTCTTTCTCGTAGCTTTCGAATATATACCAAGAATCCGAAAAGACCTTTGTACTCACTTTGCTCAAATCTGCGTGCGCTTTCTGCAAGAAGTATTAGATTATTCCTTCTTCTCTCTCCTCCATTCATCGCGCTTACAAGACCCAATATTCCGGTTTTGTTATATACGTGCCAAATAAATCTGTCAGCAGGCATGTCCGCCATTACTAAACGTAGCTCTTCAATATCACTTAGTATTTTCTTGCATTTGCAACACGTTTTATCAGACCACCTTTCGTGTTCAGCTAATTTTTTTATTGCTTCATAATATGTAGCATCGCGATTACTTATACGTATTTGTGCCAGTTCATCTGATGTAAATCCATATACAGGTCCTCCAATAACTGCTGCTAAGGGTATGTCTTGATGTGGATTATCTATGATAGACAACAATGCTAATGCTGCAGAAATTTCTATTGTCTCGAAGAATCCTTCGCCTCCCGGCAGCTCTGTTTGTATATCCCTTTCCGATAGTGCTGATGCATATAGCCAAGCCTTCCCTTTCATTGAACGTAATAATATAACTATGTCTGAGTGCTTTATTGGTCGCACACCACCATTTTTATCCGGAATGAGATGTGTTCCATCGGTCAATTTCTCAATTTCATTTGCTATGTACTCTGCTTCAAGCTTTATTGCTGAAGGACTTTCTTCATCAGATGATGCATCCTTTGTACATATATCGATGATGTCTATGTCAACAATTCCTTGTTCTCTTCCTGTATTTTGTCCATATTTGTTTGCATGCTCGTCTGTTCTTCCCGGAACAAGCCACTCTTTTTTCGTATAGTCCAGTTCACCAAATTCATTTGACATGATAGTTTTAAATAAATCGTTTGTAGCATTAAGTATATCAGTCTGAGAACGGAAGTTTTTTGAGAGATGTATGGTCGTACCACCGCCAGCATTGCTTCTGATATCGTTACCAATGGATACTGATTTATAGTCGTCATTGTGATTGACGTTGTCACAATCTTTTGCATAATCGTATTCTTCAAACTTTTTATACTTCGAAAGAAATATTGATGGATCTGCAAGTCTGAATCTATATATTGCCTGCTTTACATCACCAACCATAAAAATATTACTTTCATCTTTTGATATAGCTTTGAATATTAGTTCTTGTACTTCATTTACATCCTGATATTCATCAATCATGATCTCCTTATATCTCTTTGACAAGTTGCGAGCAAGTTCAGTTTTTTTTCCTGTACTTTCATCGACTAGTAATGATAATGTTAAGTGTTCTAAATCAGAAAAATCTGTAACACCTCGACGTCTTTTTTCATCCGCATATGCTTCATCAAAAACTATGATAAGTTTGTAAAATAGCGCGATCGTCTCACCTAGTTCACCTAACTCTCTAGCGTGTTCTTTGGAGCTACTTGAGAGTTCTTCTGATATTTTTCTCAACTCATCAATACAGTTCTTTCTGATTTCTTTGAGGTCTTCGTATCCTTTTATTGGCTTTGCAGAAATAAATTCAAAATCACTTTTGCTTCTCACTTCATCCCAGCCGTCTGAAAATGCTGATACGAACGCTGTAATCTGTGCAATTATATTTTCAACACTTGCTGAGTATTTTATTTCAAAATCAGGATTTGCTATCATATCATCTCGCATGCTCTGCATCTCTGAGAGCCAGTAATCTGCAGTTTTATAGAACTTGTTTAGCATATATGAGCCATAGATAGTTTCCGATATATCAGTAACTTCTCCTAAGTTCTGATTATCTATCTGTTCATTCAACCATGATTTGTAATTTGCTTTGCTTTTGAGTTTATTATATACAGATAAAATCATCTCTATCAGCTGTTTATCATCCCGCCCTTGCGCTATTATGTCAATTAGTTTGCTAAAATCGGGATATCTATCAATTTCCTGATAGACAGTGGTGATGACTGTGTCTGCAACCTCTGTCATTATCATCCCCGATTCGCTTCCATCAGCAATGCGGAAATCTGGTGGCAATCTAACAATATGGGCATTTTCTCGGAGTATTTCACCGCAAATTGTATGGATTGTGTCTATTGCTGCTCCTCTACAGAGGATGGATTGTCGACGCAAGCGCATACTTGGAGATTGCGCTAATCTAGTTAGTAACTCTTCATGTATTTTCTCACGAAGTTCAAGTGCAGCTGCTCTTGTGTATGTAATAACAAGAAATTCATCTATATTCACACCCTCGTCAATATGACCCAGTAAGCGTTCAACAAGAACTTTTGTTTTTCCTGATCCTGCTGCTGCCGACACGAGCAAAGAGCCGCCGCGAAAATCAATCGCCGCTTGTTGTTCCTGTGTATATTTAATTTGATCATACCCGCCATCTACGTTTCGCTTAAAGGTTGGGGTCTTTGAGTTAATGATTTCTTTTGTCAATATTTTCACCTTCTAAGTTGCCTGGTATAGCGTTCCGCAAATAACTGGTGGTTAATTGCGGAACGCTATACTAGCAACCCCCACACTTCTTCGGAACTTTTCTTTCCAATAAATTGATATTTATCTCCCATGCTCTCATCAAACTTGCATACAGAGTGAAATTCGCAATATACACATGCATTATCATTTTCATTTTTATAGTATGGATTGCATTCATTATACCCATTTTTAATATTGTATTTCGCATTATTCATCATATTATCAACATGCTTCGAAAGCAATGCAATTTGGTCTTTGCTAACAAGGCTATTTCCGGTGAAACTCCCATCTTTTTTTGTTCTCACAGGTAAATACTTCTTAGCTTCACCGCTTTCCATTGCTTCAAGTACACTTGGGTCATTGAGGATGAGTCCGCTACGTCGCATTTCGTCTGCGCGTTTTTTTTCTATTTCATCATTTGTAGCATTTCTTGAGGTACTGAGGATAACATCTCTAGCCGGAACATATAATACGCCGACCGGTTCGATTTCTTTACCATATACTTTACTTCCGTGCCTTGTAAATGAAAATAAGTAGATGAGCATTTGCATGCCTCTTCCTTGCAATATATCGCTTAATTCAAATTTATACGCTGATTTGCGCGTTTTATAATCTACAACGCGTACATATAATTTTCCATCACTATCGTATCCATCTACCCTATCAATAAATCCTCTTTCTGAATCAGACAGCTTTGACATATCAAGCTCAAAGTTGAGAGGTATAAAGCTTGAACTGCTAAGTTCATTAGCCATATCACGAACAACATATTCAACATCACCCTGATGACGACGGAATAAATACTTAAATCGCTCGTTCTTTCCTTCAAAATTTAACAGTATCTCATTTTCGTATTCTCGCATATACTTTCTTGTTAATGACAAGTAATTCTGTTCGTTTGCTTCTTTGAATCCAATGCCTTCTTTTATTTCGGTGAAAACTTTCTCAAGTATATAATGCATAAAATTTCCTGCAGCTAATGCATCAAATTCTGCATAGGTACGTGGCTCTAATCTCAACCCATTTTGCAGAAAATGTTTATATGGGCAAGAATAATATCTATCAACTCGTGTCGCTGATAATGCAAACTCATCCCCGTATAATGACAATGCTATTTGCTTTGATAATTGTCTGTTATTTGGTCTTGAGTTTGCATAGTTATGAGTATCAGTCATATCATCGTGAATATTTTCGCCTAACATGAGTTCAAGGTATGGTTGTTCTGCTGCAGTCATATACTGCTCTTTGCTTAATGTTCTTTCTGATACTCCATACATTTCATATAGTCTCTTGACCACGAATGATGGTCTTTGACCTTCGCCTGTCGAATATGTTATGATTAGCTCATTTGAAGGAAGTGTTAGTGTGGAATATAACATATTCATTTCTCGACACAGTCGCTCTTCCAATCCTCCTGGAATATCATTCATGATTTCATGAAGCAATACTCTTTCGTTATCTGATAATGCTCCGCTTGATTTGCTAAGTGTTGGTAAATTGTCATCGGTAGCTCCCAATACAATAACAGCTTTCAAATCTCGACGACGGCTCATTGCCATGCCCCCAAGCATGGTTCTATCTAAAGATACAGGTATCGCACCAACATTGTTTTGCGATAGTGCAATTGCCAGTAGTCTGTGAAATTCAGATGCACTTATTGTGTCATCTCCGAGCATCGCATACATTTGCTCCATTGCACTTATTGTTATGTCCCATAGCTGTACATATTCATCTGCTAATCGTAGCTCTCCACGTATACTAAAGTCATCGGCTTTTTCAGCAAGTCGTTTCTGTAGCTCTATTTCCTCAAGAAAACTATACAGTGCTTTTAGCTTCGTCTCCACAGATGATTCACCTTTTAGGGCATTGTTCAGATTTAATATTGGCTCAACAACTTGACAACGCAACTTGTTTAATTGTTGTAATTGCTCGCTGTCATCATCTCTTTCTCTACCGTAACCATGTGGTGGCATAATCCAATCTCGCTTCCACATTGAGCCGCGAATTTGCCATTTCAGTACATAGTTTTCGAGAGTTGCACATTCATCTATAGTTATTCCCGTCAATCCTGTTTTCAGATATCTAAATACAGAACTGTATTCCCAGTTTGATGTGGCAATTTCCAGTGCTGCATCTATGAGTGCCAACGGTGGCTTACTAAGAATATCAACTTTCCCACTGCTAAAGTAGGGGATTCCATACTTATCGAAAACGTTTTCACAGATCGATGCATATTCATCCCAATTTCGTACCATAACTCCTATATCACGCCATCTGTATCCATTATTTCTTATTAACTTCCAGACTTCGTACGCAGCATATTCACATTCAACATAGCGATTAGGTGCCACATAGACTCTAATATTGTCGCATTCATTAGGATATTTAGGCGGAGTATCATCGAATAGGTACTTTTCGAGAAATGTGAGATTTGCTGCAGTGTTTTCATGTATCGAATCATTCTCATATATCTCTTGTGTGACTTTTACACCATAATCTTCGGCCATGCATTTTAGTTGCGATATTGTTCTATGAGGTAGCTCAAAAATTTCTCCCACATTGTCCATGTCACATGTAATACTGACTGTTATATTTGCACCTTTTTTCAACAATTCTTCAATGACGCATAATTCCTGTATAGTGAAGTCATTAAATCCATCAAAATATATATGCCCTGTTTCGCCAAATGAATTCTCCGCAATTTTATCAGCCAACACGGTTAACCTATCTGCAGCATCGCCACCATAGGTTTGTAATATAGCATCATATGCATCAAACACAAGAGATAAGTCATAAAGTTTATCTGAAAGTGGGTTTGAAATCCGGTTTGCTGCATTTTGAAGCATTTGTGCTGTAATATTCAAGCTTTTGAATTCTTTTACAGCTTCCAATAGCCTTTCTAGCATCTCTGTCTGCATTTTCTTCAAATTGAACACTTTTAACTTTGGTAATACAGATTCCAATGCTCTATACATTGCTAGAATTTGACCGGTGGCATCGAGAGTTTGTTGAGATACGCTTCCTGTTTCTGCTAGAACATGATTACATAATCGTGTGAAACTTAGCACTTCAGCGTGAAGAGATAATGCATCGCCACAGACTGCACAGAGTTGTCTTTCACCATAGTGTGAATATTGTTCAGGCACAATTAAAAACATATCGAGTTCGCCCACGCTCATTCGTTGCTTTATTTCTTGCATTATTCGATTTGTTTTTCCGGTCCTCGCTCGACCAATTATCAACTTCAGCAAAAGCACATTTTCCTTTCATAAGGACTATTACATGACAAACGCATGAGTTAACAACATTATGAACAAACACATGGCAATATTGTGGTACTTGTGATATAATGTTTACTGCATTTTACATAAGTTTACTTAAAAATACAAGCGTTAAGCAAGTTGAGGTTATTTTGTATGAAATTCAAAAGAAATCTACTTATACTCATTAAAATCATCTTATGTCTTAGTCTTGTAGTAGCTGTTACCGGTTGCTTGGACAATAATACGCAAGACGACAGTCCCGACGCATCTCCGGAGTTTTTTGATACATCAGAAACGCCGGATAATTCAGGTATTTCTGATAGTCCGGGAACGGTGGTAAGCCCAACTCCTGATCCAACTCCTACACCTCCTCCCGTAAACCTTGTGGCATGGGAGGGTGATGTTGAGCATCTATTTTTCCATGAAGTTATCGCATTTCCTGATATAGCTTTTCCCAATCGTACAGATCCGCACAGATTAGATGATTATATGGTTACAGTCAATGAATTTAATTTAATTCTTGAAAGTTTGCATAGAAATGGCTTTATCATCGTTGGTATGCACGATGTTTGGTCTGAATTTACAAATGTATACGGTCAACAAGAAATGCGTCGCAATACTTTGATGTTGCCTGAAAATCGCAGACCCATTATTCTGACATTTGACGACCTTACTTTCCATTTAGAACCGTATGATGCTTTTATGCACAGGTATATTATTGGTCCTGATGGTGAGGTGTGGGCTGAAGGTGTCGACCGCAATGGTAATCCATTGATTTCTCAAGATTATACAGCAATAACAATATTAGACAGATTTATTAGAAATCATCCGGATTTTTCTCATAATGGAGCTAGAGGCGGAATCGCACAAACCGGACTTTTTGGTATTTTAGGTTACCAAACTCAAACGAATATTAATATTGATACTGAAGAATTTCGCCTAAATCGCATGAAAGAAATTGCGCGAGTAAGACCTGTTATCGAGAGACTTAATGAAACGGGTTGGTATTGGGCTTCTCATAGTTGGGGACATATACGTTTTGATGCTTCCACTCTCGATCAGGTAATCCAGGATGCAGAGCGTTGGGAGAATGAAGTTGGTTCATTAGTTGGTAGAACAACAATTATGATTTATGCTCATGGCGGAAGGCTTGATGGAGCTACCGGAGGAGATGTCTGGGTGGACAATGTTGGTCCTGCTGCCAGACATTATATAGATGAGCTTGGTTTCCGAATGTTTGCATCTGTTGGTCCAACGCCATTTGTAATGATAAGGCAGGATGTTCCGGCTGTCATGATGGATAGAATGGCTGTTGATGGCATCACTCTCAGAAACGCTCGCGATAGATTCTTAAGATTCTACGATGCCGCAGAGGTCTTCGACCCTCTGCGTCCCCATGGAGAAATCAATTGGGATTGATTGAAATTTAGAGTCTAGGTGTTAGGGATTGTTTCCACAAGGAAACAATCCCTGTAATTCTCTGATAGCTCTTTGTGTGCATCTTGTGCCTTCGTTATATTATCAAAAAGACCAAATACTGTAGATCCTGAACCGGTCATTACCGCACCTAAGGCGTAGTTGTCAATTAATGTACTTTTTATCTCATCTATTGTTTGCTTACCATTTGGCAGTACGTCTTCAAACACATTATACATGCGTCTTGCTACGCCACCTAAATCTCTATCTTCAAGAGCTTTAATTATACCATCCGTGTCAGGTCTGGCACGGATTTTTTCACATTTAATGTATCCGAATAATTCAGGTGTTGAGCATGAAAATGACGGTTTGCATAAAACTACATAGGCGTGAGGGATGGGTTCTAAATCAAAGAGTATCTCTCCTCTGCCTTCTGCAAGCTTTGTTCCGCCGTCAATGCTAAATGGCACATCTGAGCCAAATGTATTCCCCAGTACTTCAAGCTTTTTGCGTCCAAGCTTTGTTTCAAATATTTTGTCTAATATTTTAAGAACACATGCTCCGTCGGTACTGCCACCACCAAGCCCGGCACAAACCGGTATGTTCTTTTTTATTTTAATATGAGTACTATATCCATCTATGCCTGTTAATCCATAAAATGCTCTTGCCGCTTTTGCTGCAATATTATTTTCATCACTTGGGAGATATGATTTGCCTGAATCGATATATATACCTTTGCCCGGAGTGCATTCTATGGTTACTTCATCACTTAGGCTTATTGTTTGCATGATCGTTCTTAGATTGTGATACCCATCAAGCATTTTTGATACGACATCCAGTGATATATTTATCTTTGCATATGCTAAGGATGTTTCTTTCATGCAAATGACCATTCCTCTCGATTATCATAATACGCAAACAATCAATGAATTTTTTATACTTCATCTTCAAAAAGTAAATTCATTAGCTCGATTCCATCAGTTGAATAATTAACGTCTATTGCATCTGCCTCACAAAAGTATTTGCCGCTTGTTTTTGAGTCTTTTCGGCTATCATACAATACATAAGGCACCGGTCCACTATCATGCCCTCTCGTGGCTAATAATGTCCTGTGGTCAGACATAACAAGTATTCTAAATTCAGTTTTGCTGTTGTTTAACTGCTGCACCAATGGCGCAACAACTCTTGAGTCAACCCACTCAATGGCTTGAAGTTTGCCATCTAATTCACCATTATGTGTGCATTCATCGGGTGCTTCTATATGCACTGTTGTGAAATCATAGGTTTGTAGCGATGCTATCGCTGCGTCCACTTTGCCTTCATAGTTCGTATGGAGTTCGCCTGTTGCACCTTCAACGAGTATTCTATCAAGTCCAATTAGTATTCCTATACCTTGACATAGTGGCACGGCTGATATAACTGTTCCTGTTTTTTTATATTTTTCTACAAAGCTTGGTAGTTCAATTGCTGTACCTTCTGCCCAAAACCATATTCCATTGGCCGGAAGTTGTCCGTTTTCTCGTCTTTGTTTGTTAATTTGGTGGGTGTCTAGAAAGTCATGCGCAATGCGCATTAGTTCTGTAAGTGCAGCAGAAGTTTCTCCTCCTTGCGGAAGGTGTTGACCTAACTTTTCCCCCAAATGGTCATGTGGCGGGATTAGGTGGTCGATTGTTTCATCTGTATTTCCAACATTTCTCTGCACTGCTATATGCCTAAACGATGATCCCGGATGGATTGTAATTCCTATCTGTTCAATCTTTTCATTAAACATATTTGAATTGCATAAGTCATTTATAAGCATGTTCGATTGACTACCTTCGATTGCGCCTGCTGAGTGCGATAGTATTTTCTTTTCTTCAAATGGCATGTCTCCGTCTTCAAATGATACCATGTTCAAACGATATGCAATATCACCGGCTGAGAGTGTTATTCCCATTGCTGCTGCTTCAAGTGGTGCCCGCCCCGAGTAATACTCACGCGGGTCATATCCAAATATCGATAGCATTGCTGTATCACTACCTGCCTGCATTCCTTCGGGTATGGTTATTGCATTGCCAAGTATACCGGCGCTCACAAGCTTGTCTAATGTAGGTGTTTTTGCATATTGCAATGGTGTTTTCCCTTGTAGCTCCGGAATAGGGTCATCCGCCATCCCATCTCCAATTATTAGTATGTATTTCATATCATATTGTCCTTGTCTTCTACAGTCGCTGACGGCATGATTCAATAATTAAACCTTACTCTTGATTTTGTTCAAAAAATCATTCATACGCTCCAGAGCTATGTCAATATTTTCCATTGATGAGGCATAGCATATTCGTACAAAGCCTTCTCCGCATTTTCCAAATGCGTTACCTGGTATTACTGCGACTTTTTCTTTCATGAGTAGCTGCTCGCAAAATTCTGTTGAGGATAGTCCTGTGCTTTTTATGCTTGGAAACATATAGAATGCTCCGCGTGGTTCAAAGCATTCCAATCCAATGGCTCTTAGCCCTGATAGTAAGTGGCGACGGCGGTGGTCGTATTCTTCTTTCATGTTTTGCACATCAGAATCGCCGTTTTGCATGGCTGTTATTGCTGCGTATTGGCTGGTTGTTGGCGATGACATTATTGCGTATTGATGTATTTTCAGCATTTGTGTGATTATATCGGTGGGTCCGCATGCATATCCCATACGCCAACCTGTCATTGCATGGCTTTTTGAAAATCCCCCGACGTAAATTGTGCGCTCGATCATTCCGTCTAGTGAGGCTATTGATACATGTTTTTGTCCATATGTAAGCTCGGAATATATCTCATCCGTTATTATCATTATGTTTGTGCCTCTCAGCACATCTGCTATTGCTTCCAGATCACTTTGTTCCATTATTGCACCTGTTGGATTAGATGGGTATGGTAGAACTAGTGCTTTTGTTTTGGGTGTAATAGCTGCTCGTAGTTCGTCTGCTGTGAGTCTAAATTCATTTTCTGCTCGTGTTTCTATAAATATTGGTTTTCCACCGGTGAGTTTCGTTATTGGTCCATAGCAAACAAACGATGGTTCGGGGATTATTACTTCATCGCCGGGATTTACAACAGTTCGTATTGCAAGGTCAATAGCTTCGCTTCCACCAACTGTTACAATGACTTGATGTTCATAGTCGTACTCTAAATCAAAGCGGCGATGTAGATATTTTGCAATTTCTTCTCGCAATAATAGAATCCCTGCATTACCTGTGTAATGTGTGTGCCCTTCTTCCAAAGAGCGAATGCCCGAGGCTCTGATGTGTTGCGGTGTTACAAAATCAGGCTCCCCTATTCCCAACGATATTGCGTCTTTCATTTCATTTAGAACGTCAAAAAACTTCCTTATTCCCGATGGTGCAAGGGATTTGACGTTATTAGACAATACGGAATTATAGTCAATCATGTAAGTAGCATTCCTCTCTCTAAAATTTGAATTTGTTCATTTTAACACGTTCATTATTAGTTTACAATGCAAAACATACCCAAAAAATAGTACTATTATTGCAATGGGGCATGTCGTTTCTGACATGCCCCAATTTAGCTGTTGTGCTATTTAATTTTGTTCATTTCCTCTTATTATATTGTTTCATATTCAACTTGTCTGTCGTCGTTGTCTTCGTCTTTTCTTGTTCTGAATGCGAAGATGTAGCTGATTACTGCGACTGCAAAGAGGATTATGTGTGCAATAGTCCATCTGTCTATCATTATCATTGGTAGTCTCATGTTTTCTGTGAGGATGAAGAGGATGATGGCGATTATTGCTAGTACTGGTATTGCAATTACGAAGAATAGTCTGTTGCGTTTTTTGCCTGCATCATCTACATCGCATTCTTCAGTGTCATCTTTTTCATCATTTCTTTTTCTTCTTCTGATTAGGAGATGTACTCCTAAAACCAGAACCAGAAGTGCGCCTGCTATGCTGAAAATTAGATTCCACAATGCCCATGCTCCTGATCCTCTAAACCCTGCTAACGGTACATCCGGATCGCCAATGATAAGTGATACGTCTTCTTCATCGTCTTCTTGCTCCGTATCTGCAGATGGTGCTGCAAGTGGTGTTTCCTCATCCGGTACTTCGACTGTATTGTTTGGTGCAGTTTCTGCACGTCTATTTGTTATAGTTGCTGTTGGTGGTGTTACAATAACAACTGGTGCAGTTGGAAGTGTAGCATCATCTTCTGGTGTTCCAGTCTCTGTTTCCGGTTCTGTTGGAAGTATTGTTGGGTCTGTAATTACTGGGACTATTGGGTCTTCCTCTTCCACTTCTTCACCTGGATTAGCTGTGTAGATTCTTACCAATACTAGGCTGCCGTCGCAGAGAATATTACCGTTTAAAACATTGAGTTCGTTACCATCGTCATATGTGCAGCCTTCAAAGGTTGCTTCTGGGATTTCTACATATGCTCCTGTTGTGCCATACATTGTTGACTCTGATAGTACTGTTCCATCGGTAACCATGTAAATCATTTGATATGCTGTATCGGTATTTGCTGTATACATTCTTACCAATACCAACTTGCCATCACCGCGGATATTGCCGTCTAGGACGTTGAGTTCGTTCTCTGCGTCAAAGGTGTAACCTGCAAAGATTGCTTCAGGGATTTCTACATATGCTCCGGTTGTGCCAGCCATCGTTGACTCTGATAGTACTGTTCCATCGGTAACCATGTAGATCATTTGATATGCTGTATCGGTATTTGCTGTATACATTCTTACCAATACCAACTTGCCATCACCGCGGATATTGCCGTCTAGGACGTTGAGTTCGTTCTCTGCGTCAAAGGTGTAGCCTGCAAAGGTTGCTTCTGGGATTTCTACATATGCTCCGGTTGTGCCATGCATAGTTGACTCTGATAATACTGTTTCGCCGTCGTCCAACATGTAACGAACTGTATATGCTGTATTAGTATTTGCTGTGTAGATTCTTACCAGTTCCAAGCTACCGTCACCGAGGATATTGCCGCTCAAGATGTTGGATTCGTTGCCTCTGTCAAAGGTATAACCTGGAATGAATTTTCTTGGAATGCTTACATATGCTCCGGTTGTACCATGCATTGTTGACTC
>Ga0123355_10005278_pt1 | contig 18878 bp, 20 predicted proteins | sample TergutEmb28metaG_3_FD_89872 | JGI IMG/M metagenome (GOLD analysis project Ga0123355, IMG submission 89872) | Embiratermes neotenicus P1 segment gut microbial communities from Petit-Saut dam, French Guiana - Emb289 P1 | ecosystem: Host-associated > Arthropoda: Insects > Digestive system > Gut ... | reverse complement strand
CACTCTGCGACTTTTTTACTGTGGCTAATACCACTTACCGGGGGAAGATTTACGAGAGAATTTTGCGATAGCAGTTCGGGGCTTTTTATGCTACACTTAAATGAGAAATTCCGCCTTGCGGTTTAGCGTAAATGGCAAGGTGCATTATTTATACACTGTTATGTGGAGGGAATTTATGACTATCGGAATCCGCACATGGAGAATCGAAGATTCCCAAAATCTTGCAAAAGCCCTAAACAACAAGAAAATACATGAAAACTTGCGAGATGGTCTGCCATTTCCTTATACAGTTTCGGATGCTGAATCCTTTATTTCTGCAATGCTTTCCGCCGACTGTGAAAGGACATATGCTTGGGCGATAACTGTTGATGATATAGCTATCGGAAGTATTGGTGTATTTCGCAAAGACAATGTTCATCGCCTTACTGCCGAGGTTGGATATTATATTGCTGAGGAATACTGGGGTAAAGGTATTATGACAAAAGCCGTCAAACAAGCCTGTCACTATATTTTTGAGAACACTGACATTGTTCGGATTTTTGCTGAGCCTTATGCCCATAACGGTGCTTCATGTTGTGTGCTTGAAAAAGCGGGCTTTGCGTATGAGGGAACATTAAGAAATAACGCTATCAAAAATCAATGTCTTATTGATACAAAAATGTATGCGATTATAAAAGAATAGCGAACGGTATAAGCGTTAGTAGGTAGTTAGACAATTCGAGATAGGTTATATTTATATAAGGCGGGTGTATGTTACATGGAAAACGATTTGCATATAAACCTTGATAAATTGCACACAACGGAGTTAGGCGCTGTGCGAATAAGAAAAAATTTAAGTCTAGCCGATATAGATGTTGTCAGTTGGTGCAAGGATAAAGTAAGAAGTGCGAGCGACATTGTCAGGCGGGGCAAGAATTGGTATGTGCATTCGGGTGATGCTGTTATTACCATAAACGCACATAGTTTTACAATCATAACTGCACACAAGGCGAAAGTGTTATATTTCGAATAGGACATATAGCTGTCTTGTTTCTTGTAGTATGATAGCTAAAAAAACAAGGGGAGAAACGCATGAATACCAAGCTATTTGAAAAAGCAAATGAAATGATTAGAACTTTTGAATATGCCGGTTTGGGGGTAATAGACGAAAACGGATATCCGTCCGCTTCGGCTATCATACTTTGCAACCCTGAGAATATTTCCAAACTCTACTTCATCACGACTATGGACTCAAATAAGGCGAAACGGCTCCAAAAAAACAGTAAAGCATGTATTAATTGCTACACCGTCGAAAACAATTTAACCCTTGTTGGCGAAGCAGAAATCTTTACTGACCAAGAATTAAAAAATGAGCATTGGAAAAAATGGCTCGAACTCGGCGTAGATATATATGCAGATGGTGTATCTGACCCCAATTACTGTTTTGTCAGATTTACCACAAAACGGGTATCTCTATGGATTGATAACGAAGGTGCGGAATTTACGTTAGATTAGCATGCAAGATAAATTCCGCCTTGCGGTTTAAGCGCAAATGGCAAGATGCATTATTTATAATTTTAACAGGAGATTAGTTTAATGGCACAGGAAAAAGTAAAGCGATTCAAAATAGCGGCAATAATAATCATCATACATGGTTTTATTGAAATAGGCGGTTTCTTTTCTGTTCTACCATTGTGGCTTGGAGCAGAGCAGGGTGCATGGATTCCTTTCGACCCGCCTTCTCCCTTAGTAGTAGTCGGCGGAGTCATTTGGGGTGTATTTAGGTTAATTAGCGGGTTTGCCTTGTACAAAAATCGCATGTGGGCTTTTTGGTTTTCGGTAATACTTTGCGTAAAAGCATTATCTGCCATGTTTTATATCCTACCCTTTGGGCTTATGGATGCCGTTCTTGGAGGTGCAGCGTTAATTTTGATGTTGACAGGATATTTTGGCAAGAAAAAAATCATCGAGAGGTAAGCGAAATGAAAAATATTTCTTCTAATATAAAGTGGATAAATATAGTGTTTTCTATTATTTTTATTGGTTGCATGGCAGTAATAATGAACGTAAGCGATGGCTTCTCGTTGGTTAGTCTTGTTCTTTCTATTTTACTTTTTGTAGCCGCAATTGCCGTGGTTGTTGTGAATGCTATTTCGTTTTCGCAAACCCGTAAAGACCGAGATAATGAACGTTCCGTTAAGCGTGAAGAATAGTATAAAATTTTTCAAATTTTTATAAGAAACAAAAAAATGGGACGCCCGGGTGTGTGTCCCTACAAAATACGGTTGCCAAAGCAATAATACCGAAACATGTAGGGGCTGCACACCCGGGCAGCCCGCATTTTGATACAGCCCGGTTTTGGCTATAGATAAATTATTTCCTAATAACCGGCATTTGGACTTCTGTCAGCCAGTCGGCTTCGCTTTCCTTGTTCCAAATACCGTCAATGTAATTTTCGCGCGGACTGTCGGCGATAATATAGCCGTTTTCATCAATCCATTTGCATGCATAAGCATATGCTTTGGCAAGCTCGGCATATGCGCCCTTGTGAATAATTGATACGATAGTACAGGGCTTTACTTCTTTGAAAATTACATCATCAAAGTTTGGATAGAATTTATCCACAGCTTCGCAAAATTCAATGACAACATCTTTTTCTTTATGCTCACCGTCAGGATAAGTAATAAAGCAATACTCGGGGTTTGCGCATTTTAACTCAGGATATTGTTTTGCAATCGCTTCGCCGATTTGGGGTATTATTCCAAAATAAACCTCTTGTTTTGCGGCATCGTAATTCGGTATGGTTATCTTCTTTGAGTACACAATGCACCCCGGCAGTTCTTTGATAGTAGCGGAATAATTCATGCTTTTATCTCCTTGCAAAATAAATTCAATTCCGGAGAGTTGGCTTTGGGTCTCGGCAAGCACAGAAATAAGTTCAGCTTTGCGCTTTTGCAAAATAGGCTCATAATCTTGTCCGGACAATATTACGCTTATTTCATTGATTGATAACCCGATTTGTCTGAATCCCTGTATGCGGTGAAGTTCTACAAGCTGGTCGGTTGTGTAAAGCCGATACCCTGTGAATCGGTCGATTTTTTCGGGCTTTAATAGTCCGATTTCATCGTAGTATCGCAGGGTTTTGACCGTGGACTTGCTCAATTTTGAAAACTCACCAATTCGGAACATTTGCCTCGCCTCCTTCCTTGTACGACTACTCTACAGCTTCCTGTAAGGGGAGAGTCAATAGTTGTTTTCATACAAGGCGATATAAGAAGATAGTATAGTTATAATAGCATTTCGGCACTTTTTGTGCTACACTAAAATGAGAAATTTTGCCTTGCTATTTAAGCGAAAATGACAAGGTGCATTATTTATATCATTCGAGGAGGTTGCATTGATGAGCCTAATAAAGCGCTATCACAGGGTTATTATTGTGGCAATTGCAATAATTATAGCAATTGCGGTCAGCATTTTCCCTTTGTGGTCTGATTATGTTGATGACATTACCTTATATGGCATACAATTCAAAACCTATGATATAGAATATACGGAAAATATAAGAATTACGATTTCTACGGGTCGGCATCGGCGATATCTTTTTAGAGGCGATAGATTTGAGGGGTATATTTTAATCGAAATGGATATTGGAGGGGACAGATGGGGCGCCATGCGTGGAGGGTATTTTGAAAGACGAAGGGACGGCACAATCAGGAGTGAGAATATCCAAGTACGGTTAGACGGCACAATCAGAGTCTCGGGAGTTGACAGGTATTGGAGAATATACAGTGAACCGGATTTTTCTCGGATTCTAATAGACTGGAATAACCCGGTTGATGGGCATGTTTTTATAGCCACACCTGCAGAGACCAGAGATCAGGCTGTTGTGGTTGCAGACGAAATGTTGGAACTAGCCCGTCTACAGTGAAATTGAATTTTCCTATTTTAGAAATAAGCATTAGCAGATAATTTTCATAGTAGGTGGGGTATTGGAACTATGCGGAGATTCTTTCCGGCTATAATAATCGGTCTGTGCATTGGAATCGTCTCCATAGCACGAGGGGCTTTGCCTGCCGGCATTGGTTACTATCCGGGCTTCGGTGTAGTAAGCAGTATGTTTGGATATTTGCTTGCCGCATTGGTCGTGGCGTGGATATACCGTGAGCGCTGGCATCACAGCTTCCTCTCAAGTTTTTCCGCAATGATATCGGCACTGCTGATTTTCTATTTGGTTATCACGGTAGCACGAGATTTATTTAACTCGACTTTGTTTGTTTGGTTTCCGATACCCGACACTTTTCCGCCTTGGCCGATGGGTCGTTATAATTTGTGGCCGGATTCATTGCGTAACTTTGCCTTGTTTGGATTACTGTTGGGCGGAATATGTGCTTGTGCAACGGCATTAGTAACGGTTGTCCAAAGAAGCCGATCCAAATTGCTTAAATCCGCAATATTTGCCCTAACTTATGCGTTCATGCTGTGGCTGATAGAAACTTCCTTTTTGCGCCGTGCCATATGGGCTTTTGAAAATGCTGAACGAGGCGGTTGGACGTTTACACGTGCGATCTGGCATTCGTTCGATGTTGGAATTGCCTTTTTGTTAACAACGATTTTGTTTGCAATTGGATTAAGAATAGCAATTAAGAAAAGTAACTAACGCAATATAAAAGCAGACACTCCGAAAAATGAAGTATCTGCTTTGTTCTGCATAACTGTCTACAAATGCTTAATTTCTGCGGTAATCAAAACCTCTATTGATACTTACGTTAATGCCATTGATATAAACTGTATTGTTATCAATCCATGCCAACTCAATCCAATTGTCTATGACTCGCCCAACAATGTCATCTTTTTCAGAACCAATTGAAGTCCATGATTCTATTTCATTATACCAGTCCGATTCATCTAAAATTTTGTATCCAATGCTTTCTGTTTCAACTCTTTGCCAAAAGATAATTCTTGGCTCACTTGACGCCCATCTATTATCGGGATAGTCGTTGTTAGCGAAATTTAGCCACCCTACAATATAGGAAATATCACTATCCCTTTCTGCTCTCTCTATTACCACGTGTACGCTGTGTTGCTCGTCAGGAGATATTGCACTCCCTGCGGAAAAGCCATATCTAAACTGTGTAATATCTTGTCTGAAAAAATGGTTGTAAACGAAAGTATAAACTGAAAACACAATAATAGCGGATAAAACAACGAAAATCATTATTTTAACTTTCCGCTTTGTGGTATTCATATTTTTTCCTCCCACCGTACATTATCTAATATAAATAATGCACCTTGCCATTTCACAAAATCGCAAGGTGAAATTTCTCATTTAATTTTAACATAATTAAATGAGAATTGCCATCGTAAAATTCTCTCGTCCATCGTTATGCAAAAGACCTTTGCGGTAGCAAAGGCGATTTACATAACGCTACTCTCGGCAGAGCCCACGACACTTTCGGCAACAACACGCCGCCGCCTGCTACATTTAGTTGGAATAACTCAATTGGTAAGCGGTGGGTCGTAATCCGACTCGTTAGGGTACCAGTACCATGAGGCACGTACACGCATGAAGATGGGCATCAAATGGTGGAAGTACTTTTTACATTTTCTGACACGTCTCGCAAACATAAACATTTCCACCCAAATAAGCCATACGCTTAATCAAATCACCGCAAGCAGGGCAAGGCATACCAACATTATTCTTGCTCATTGTCGTAGCAAATCCGCCGGGATTACCGAAAATATCTTTTTCAACATCACGCCCACCCTTCGCCGTCATTTCGGCAAGCGTATCCTTCACACTTGAGTACATCATTTCGAGGTCACCGACGGACAAAGTGGATACCTTTCGCTTCGGGTGTATTTTTGAATGCCATAAAATATCTTGCAATGTGCCATTGCCCAGTCCGGGAATACGTTGCTCTGTTGCCAAAAACGCTTTTGCGGACAATTTTTGGTTTTCGGCTAAGAGGGAGTCAAAATAAGCCTTATCAAACTGCTCCGAAAGTGGAGACGGTTTTTCTTTTGCGGCAGTATAATAAGAATCATCGTCATTCATGCCGTCGGGAAAAGCAAACAGCATGCCATACATCTGTATAGTACAGCATATGGCGGTATCATCGTCAAATTCTAAAAGAAGCTGATGTTTTGCGGGACGTTTGGCATCGTCGGAATAATAACGCACATTAACACCATCGCCGAAAGATATGCGCATATCTTCCGCCCATATTTCAGGACGTCCGCCATAGGCTTTCGTATTTGTGACTTTCTTTCCTTCAAGCATTTGGGAGTAAAGTTCAGGTTCTCCGAAATACCAAGCGAAACTGTGAGGAGATGCGGCGGCAACTGCACGGGTAATGGTCTTGCCTGTAATGGTTTTTCCGAGTTGCAGTGCAACGGTTTGTGCTTCGGGAATTTCTAACATTAATCCTTTTCTCCTATTTTGGTTTATTTTAGTATAGCGGTTCAGAAATAGATAGTAAAAGATTGTGTGGTATTTTTCCGTCTAGCGAGGCGAAAAAACGCAGGAATACCACCGGTCTTTCAAGTTTTTTCAACGAAGTTAGGCGGGAAAAGAGCATATAAGATTTTGCTAGCTATTTCTGAACCGTTATACTAAGATACTATTCTATCACATAAAATATGACAACAGTACGTCAAATATTGCAATTCGTGTCGCACAGATTGCAACTCGTGCAAAATCTATTGAAATTGAAATTCTCTTAATATATTCTCAAAACATGAGGTGAAAAGAAGTATGAAGCTGACCGCCCGAAAGGACATAACCCTCGATGATGACTATGTAGATGTAAGGTATCGTGAACTTACCCCTGCAATCCACCAAATCTTCCAACTTTGCGAAGATGCAGGCTCTGTCTTACTGTGCGAGAAAGATGATTCCACTCATAGGGTAGACGTAAACGACGTTCTCTATATTGAATCAGTTGACAGAAAAAGCTGTGTGTACACCAAAGACGAAGTGTTTACCGTGCCGACACCCCTGACACAACTTGAAGAAGCTTTGAGGCGCAAATATTTTATCCGAATCAGCAGAATGGCACTGCTGAACATCTACAAAATAAAATCCGTTTCCAATGGATTAAACTTTCGCCTGACTGCGGTGATGGTAAACGGTGAGAAAATTATTATCAACCGCTATTACCGAGGTGCATTATTGGAAGCGATACAAGAGCTGGCAGAGGAGGTGTCTTAGTTTGAAAGAATCCAAACTAAAACCAAAGGGCATGTGCCACTCGCTCTCCCTTCGGGAAACCGCGAGAGATGCACGAAATGACTATTCCTTTTTCATGGTCTGTTTTGTGTCGAGCACTATGCGAAAGGAATGGTCATTAACATGAGAAAACGACGCTCTTTTGATAGACTGTTTGAGGGCAATATGCTGGTGGTGTTTTGTGTTCTTTTTACCGCAGCAGTTATACTTAGTGCGATTATAAACACAATTTTTGGTGCAGAATTTACGCTAAGTATGAGAAACATTATAGTGACTGCGGTCTTTCTGAGCGCACCTTTGTTGCCGCTTTCAATATGCAAGCACCTTTTGAAAGCAAATTATATCACCGAAAGGGATTATCTGTTCTGGATTGGAATTCCGATACATTATTTTGTTTCAGCCGGAATTACAATGTTCTATTCACTCATCTGGAGCATTTTCGAACAAATTCCCCCAATTGTTTTTCTGACGACACTGATAGAGTTCACAGTAATGTACGCAATCGTAATAGGGGGAGCCGTGGTGGTTGATTTTTGTCAAACATCAACCGCAAACAAAAATTTAAGAAAAATACAAGCAAGTCAAAACAATGACTCAGAGTAGACAAAACTTGAGCCGATAGGCTTCTGATTTGGAAAATTAAGGAGAGATTTTAGTTTGAAAAATTTCAAACTAAAACCAAGGGCATGCGCCACTCGCTCCCCTTGCGGGAACCGCGAGAGATGCACGAAATGACCATTGCTTTTCATGGTCGCTTTGTGCCTAAAAAATATAGAAAGAATGGTCATCACAATGAAATTAAACGCGTATCAATTAAAATGGATTGCAATTATCGGAATGTTTTTGAGCCATGTAGTGGCTTCATGGTGGGATATTCTGCCCGAAGTTTTGCGACATCCTTTTTGGGCAGTCGGCGGATTTACTTTTCCTATAATGGGCTTCTTTGTTGCCGAAGGGTATAAGCATACTTCTAACTTGAAAAAATATATTTTGCGAATTCTTATTGTAGGTATTATTGCTTTGCCGTTCCATATTATGGCACTCACCATTCCCATTGGGGGCGGTAATCTTATGGCTTATCCGTTTGTAAATATTATGTTTAGCATAGTTTTGAGCCTGCTTGTTTTGGTTATGTACGATAAAATCAGAATTCGTGCGCTGTTTTGGGTACTGTATATTATTGTGATTGTTCCCATTTCGTTTATATTCTTTGAATGGTATTTTGTCGGCATTACTATTGTACTAATGTATCATATTATTCCGAATGAAACTGTAAGACGAATTGTTCCGTCCCTGTTTGCCGCCGCGTGTTTTACTTTCCTCGCTTGGACTACCACGTTTTCCACAGCTTCGCTGCAAGCCGCTATGGAAGCAGGGGTTTATGTAGGGTCTTGGGAAAATGCGCTGGTAGTAAATCCTGAATTTTCAAGCATTATGATGGTTTTCCCGATTGGTATTGTTATCGCCGGACTTTTATTGCTGGCTTATAATGGTGAGCGGGGTAAGAATATGAAGTGGTTGTTTTATGTGTTTTACCCTTTGCATTTGGCGGTTTTGGCGGCGGGAATTTGGGTTATCAGGAATTTTATGTAATTTGTCCTGTCTGCTTTATGACTTGTGCAAGTGAATCTATGTGACAATGCAATATCCCGAGAATCTTTGGTCGATTCTCGGGATATCTTATATTTTATACTTTATGACTTGTTCCCTTTATCTCTTTTTGAGTTTCGGATCAAGCGCATCACGCAGACCGTCACCAAGAAGATTAAACGCAAGCACTGTCAACATGATGAAGATACTCGGGAAAGTCATAAGCCACGGAGATGTGCGTATAAAGTCTCTGCCTGCCGAAACAAGAGTCCCCCACTCCGGTGCAGGCACCGGAACGCCGAAGCCTAAGAATGAAAGCGATGCTCCAACGATGATTGCGATTCCCAAGCTGGCGGTAATCGTGACAATGAGTGGCGCAATGCTGTTGGGCAGAACTTGGGTAAATACAATACGGATATTGCCCAGACCTATGGCTTTCGCTGCCTCGACGAACTCTTGCCCACGAACGGTTAGCACAGCAGCTCTTGTTATTCGGATAAAAATAGGTATAGCGTTTACTCCAACGGCGATAATCAGATTTTGCAGGCTTTGCCCCAGCACAATGACAATTACCATTCCAAGAAGTATACTTGGTATTGATGCTAAGATATCGGATGCACGCATGATTAAATCATCGATAACTCCACCGTAAAAGCCTGCGATAGCTCCGAAGAAGATTCCGATAAGTGCGGCGATTCCAACCGAGCCAAACCCGATGGCTATAGAATATCGAGTTCCGTATATCGTCCGCAGAAATAGGTCACGCCCCATATTGTCTGTGCCGAACCAATGCTGCGCACTGGGCGGATAGAATCTTTGTGGACTGGTAGCGGTGACGGATTCAAAGCTGATAAACAGCGAGACGACAAAAGTTACAAATAGAATACCAACGATGACAAGCCCCGCCATTGCACTCTTGCTTTTCTTCATGTTATGAAAAATCTCACTTATCTGATTGCGCTTCTTATATTTCTTCAAGACAAGCGAGCCTTCACTGTCTGCCGTATTGGTGACCTTTTCTGAGGTATACATGGCGGAAGGCTTCGGTGTATCTTCCGATTGTACCGTAGCGTAAATTGTAGAGGTCGGTTCCGTTGTATCTTCCGGCTGCACCGCAGTGTAAACCGAGGAAGTCGATTCCGGCGCATTCTCCGCTTGTGCCGTAGCGTAAACTGAGGAAGTCGACTCCGATGTAAGCACTTCGGGGGCACAAGCCCCATCGGCTTCTACATTCGGTGCTGATGCAGCTTTATACTCGGCAAGGCTGATAGCAGCAACTCTAGGCGCTCTTTCTTGTGCATTTTTGTCACGCTTCTTTTTCTTAACACCGACGTACTGCGACTTGATTCTTGGGTCAACAAGCACGTATGACAAATCTACAAAGAGCTGGAGTAGTACATATAGCACGGTCGTCATTATTACCGTGCCGGTAGCTGTCGTAACATCACGTGCCATTACCGCATCAACTGTCATTCGTCCGACTCCCGGCCATGCGAACACAACCTCAATTACGGCAGAGCCGGCAATCGAAATGCCGAGAGAATTTCCCACAGTTGTCAGTATAGGAATCCAGGCATTTCCTAGTGCATGCTTACGTATGACAGACTTTTCCGGCACACCTTTGGCACGTGCCGTACGAAGATAGTCTGAGTTTAGGACTTCGAGCATGCTGGAGCGAGTCTGCCTTGTGGATGCTGCCATCAGCATAAGCCCACTACACACGCCCGGCAATATAAGACTTCTAAACCCATCCCTGTTCCCCGCTGCGGGAAGCCATCCTAGCTGATGGGAGAATATCAGAATCAACAAAAGACCTAGAAAGAAGCTCGGCATCGACATGCCTATCATAGTAAATGCCGTCGTCAAAGTATCCGTCATTTTTCCGGCACGCCTCGCAGCGAGCATACCCATCGGAATTGAGATACTCAGTCCGACAACGAGGGAGGAAAGAGTCAAGATCAAGGTGTTGGGCAATCTTTCGATGTATGTGTTCCACACGCTTATTCCTGTGGTGTCAGACACCCCTAGATCTCCTTGTACAAAGTTTAGCATGTACCTCCAATACCTGTAAATCATCGGTCGGTCAAGGTTAAACTGCGCCCGAAGGGTAGCGATTTCCTCCTCGGTCATTACCCCGGTAATCATGTTGTCAACCACTGTTCCGGGTGCAGCTTCCATGAGCGCAAACACGATGAAAGACACTACAATAAGTAGCGGAATCAGCCATAGGATACGTTTTGCCACATAGCGAATCAACTGACATGTCCTCCTCTTATTTTATTTAATTTGACCGGGGTTTTATAGACCACTAACCCCGGTCAAACTTCTAGTTCACAGGCTTAAGGACTAAGGATTTAAAATCTAATCTAAAACTCTGTGGATATTTCTCATGCAGGCAAAATCTCCAAACATGAAGTCGATTCCTGCCACACCGCTTACACATGCTGCTGCATTTACTAAGAAGAATAAGTTAAAGCCCGGGGGATCTTCTGCCATAATTTCCTGCATACGAAGGTAATGTGCTCTGCGTGCATTCAGGTCATCAATGGAGCGTGCTTCTTCTATCATCTGTGTAATTACCGGATTGTTGTGCGAAATTCTGTTCTGACCTCCAAATGGTAGGAACACCTGTGCCACTGAGCCTGCATTCGGGGTTACAGCGCCGACCCAGATAATCATTTGAGATTGGTTGTTGTCAAATGCAACATAGGCAGCAAGACCTGCCGGGTCCATTGCGTTGATTTCAATGCTCAGACCGATTTGTTGCAATTGAGCTTGAACGACTTCTGCTGCTACGATATTTGTAGCAATTGCTGTTGCCAGCTCAACGGTCTCGCCGTTCCATACAGAACGCTCAAGATATGCTCTTGCTGCATCAAGGTCAAATGGCACTATAGGAATATCGTTGTTTCTAAATTCTGTTAAGCCCCAAAGAGTGCCGGTTTCTTCAGGGATTGCGAAGTCGCCCCTTGCAACTGCGGCTATTTCTTCTCTGTCAATAGCGGAAGCCACAGCCAGTCTGAAGTATCTGCAGTTGGCTATTGGGTCTGTCTGATTGAAGCCGAGGTAATTCATGACAACCGGACTCCATCTATACACGACGAAATTTTCTGTGTCAGCCTCAAACATCGGTAGGTCAACGAAAGAAATTGCAAAGCATACGTGGCTTTCTTCGTTCATGAGCATTGTGGTACGTGTACTTACTTCCGGGACGAAGCGCAGAACCAAGTCTCTCGTAATCGCAGGACCATCCCAGTAAGCATCGTTGCGAGTCAGTGCAACATAGTCGTTGGTGGAGAAGGATGTGACCATGTATGGACCTGTTCCAATCCAAGAGCCGGTCTCGGCATTTTCGTTAAGTGCACGCTGATTGAGTATTCCCGCTGATGCAGCTGCCATTTCGAACAGGAAATCGACATTCACGTCATTGAGGACAAGCTCAACCGTTTGTGGATCAATAACATTAACCTCTGCAACGTCACGCCATCTGTCAAACCCTATAGTTCCGGGGTGAGCTTGCGCTATTTCCACAGTAAATGCGACATCCGCTGCTGTGAAGTGGTCTCCGTTGTGGAAGTAAACGTCGTCACGAAGATGAAATACAAATGATTGATTATCTTCTGTTTCCCATGATTCTGCAAGCATCGGACCATACTGACCTTCGCCGTGGAAGCGGACAAGTCTGTCATAAATGAGATTGTATACCCAAATTGTCGATGAAGGCGAGCCGGCAGGAGACAGCGGATTGACAACAGCTATCGGGTTGTTGTCAACAATGATGTCTAGAAAATCTGCAAACTGAGCACCTTCGGGTGGTGGAGCGGTGGGGTCTGGCGCAGGGGGTGGCGTAGTGCCGGGATCTGTGGTTTGACCTGTGCCCGGATCGGTGGGGGCCGGGGTTGCCGGGGGAGTTCCGGGTGTGCATGCTGCAATCAGTCCCAGACACATGACTGTAACGATGAGCAACCCTAATACTCGTTTAGATATCTTTTTCATTTAACATTTCTCCTTTTATTTTCATTATCATTATTCGTTAAAACTTGCTTTTGATCAAAAGGATATTTCGATTTCACCACTATAATATTGTGATAATAATACCACTTCGCTTACGAGGTGGAAAAGAAACAATTTGTGATGTATGTACAATGTTACAAATACTTTCCGCAATTCTTGTGCAAACGCAACAACAGGAGTTTGTTTTGCAATTATACGCCTCATCTATCAAATAAACTGAAACATTGCACAAAATGTTTCAGTTTATAAATATATGTTATTAAAAAATGCCATTAATAAAGATTCAATTACAGAAGCTTCTTCTTAAGCTCATACAGAAGGTTGAGCGCTTCGAGTGGCGTAAGCGTGTTCAAGTCAACTGAGTTAAGCTTTTCGACAACTTCATTACTCCCCATGTCTAGCATAGATATTTGAGAAGACATTGTAAAAGTGGGAGTAGGAATCTGTGGGTCTTCGTCCGTAGTTGGGATATTTACGGGACAAGATGATGTGCAAGGCGCAGAATGGTCAGACCTGTTTCCGTCTTCAAGAGCCTTGAGCACGGATTTGGCACGCTTTATTATGCTGCCCGGCACTCCGGCAAGACCAGCAACCTCGATACCGTAACTATCGTCTGCACCGCCGGGTACGATTTTGCGAAGGAAAATAACATCATCTCCACGCTTTTTGGCTGAGATATTAAAGTTCTTAACCCCGTCAATATCACTCTCCAGGGCGGTCAGTTCATGATAATGAGTTGCAAACATAGTCTTTGCGCCTAGCTTTTTCTTATCAGCGCAATGCTCTAAGATTGCTCTTGCAACAGACATTCCATCATAGGTCGATGTTCCACGCCCTATTTCATCGAGCACAAGCAGACTTGAGCGAGTGGCGCTCTTTAAAATATCTGCCATTTCCGTCATTTCAACCATAAATGTCGATTTGCCTGCCGACAAATCATCTGAGGCGCCGATACGTGTAAACACACGATCGACGATTCCGATATGCGCTGATTTGGCAGGAACGAAAGAGCCGATCTGTGCCATAAGCACGATAAGCGCAGTTTGGCGCATATAAGTCGATTTACCAGCCATGTTTGGACCTGTGATTATTGCAGTGCGGGATGAATCACTATCTAAATAGGTATCATTTGGTACAAACAAAGAGCCTTGTTGCATAACTTCGACTGTCGGATGTCGCCCGTCCCGGATATCAATTGTGCCTGAGACATCTATTTCGGGCATGCAATAATTATTGGTTGCAGCGGATTCTGCCAGAGAGCACAGAGCATCAAGCTCGGCGACATTCTTTGCTGTTGCTTGAATCCTTGCGACTTCTGATGCGACATTTAATCGTAGCTGTTCGAATAAATTATATTCAAGCGTGGAGAGCTTGTCTTTAGCAGTTAGAAGCTCCGTTTCCAGTTCTTTGAGCTCTTGAGTGATAAATCTCTCGCAGTTGGCAAGAGTCTGCTTTCTTACATAGTCGCCGGGTACATCTTCCGATTGTGAGCGGGGTATCTCGATATAGTAACCGAAGACCTTGTTATAGCCGATTTTAAGTTTCTTGCCCGTGCGCTCACGTTCTTTGGCTTCGACACCTGTAAGTGCTGCAGTGCTGTTATTTAGCAGATTGCGCAAGCGATCGACCTCGGGATCAACACCGTCTTTGATAAATCCACCCTCACGAACAGAAAACGGCGGATCATCCTGTATTGCGAAATCTATTGATTCGGCGATATCATCAAGCAGATCCATAGAGGCTATTTCGCTCAGAACATTGCTTCGCATGGGCGTAAGATCAGACCTGATATCAGGCAGTACGCATATAGATGAAGATAGTGCTTTAAGATCACGGCAACCTGCATTTCCATAGACGACTTTACCGATAAGGCGCTCCATATCGCCGATGTTTCTAAGCTTCGACATTATTTCACTGCGAGCCACTATTGAGAAGAAAAGCTCCGAAACGGCACTAAGTCGCCTGGTTATAGGTCCTGTCTTGAGAAGCGGGCGCAATACCCATGATCTTATAAGACGGCGACCCATCGGTGTTTTCGTTTTGTCAAGAACCCACAGGAGACTGCCTTTTTTATCCCCGGTTCGAAGTGAGCCGACCAATTCTAAATTGCGGATTGTGTTTATATCAAGCTCCATGAAGGTGTCGCCCGAATTTCGCCTTAGAGTCCGCAGATGTGAAATATCCGTTTTTTGCGTTTCTGATAGATAAGACAAAAGCGCTCCCACTGCAGCAGTTGCAGCATAATCAAGCTCTGCGCAAGACTCTTGCCCGAACTGCTTAGTTATAGCAAGTCCGTGATCAACGGAAAATCGTTCATCATCTAGCAAGGTCAGACAATCGAATCTCGTAGACAGATGAAGCTTGAGCTTTGTTACAATTTCTATATAGTCGCCTACGCCAGCTTGAGTGTCACAACCCAAAATCGCCTCAGACGGAGAAAAAGCACTGAGTTCATTCTCCAGCTGACCGATATCACTACCGCTAAATTCAGACACTGAGATATCTCCGGTAGAAAGGTCGGAAAAGCATATAGCCGATGTCTTGCCGACAAATACGGCACATAGATAATTAGGCCTATTTTCGTCGAGCATCGACGATTCCATGAGCGTTCCGGGAGTTATGACACGGACAACATCCCTGGCGACAAGCCCTTTGGCGGTCGCAGGGTCTTCAATTTGCTCGCAAATAGCGACTTTATATCCTTTGGCTATGAGCTTTGCGATATAACTCTCCGCAGAATGATATGGAACTCCGCACATAGGAATTCTCTCGTCAGGGTCATCTTTTGATTTGTCACGAGTGGTCAAAACCAGATCAAGTTCCTTTGATGCGGTTTTAGCATCTTCGCCAAACATCTCATAAAAATCCCCAAGCCTGAAAAAAAGGACACAATCCTTGTTTTGGGATTTTATATCAAGATACTGGCGCATCATCGGTGTCACTTATTCACTAGCTCCGTTTCATTGTATTTTTAGTTATACTTCGCCATTGCAGAGTCAACACCCTGTATTATGATTGTTTCAAGAGCATCTACAGAATCCTCTGCGGCTTTGGCGATGAGCTTTCTGTCTTCGCCCGAAAGCTTTGCAAGTACCCAGTCAGCCATCTCATAATCCTCGTGAGGGGGAGAGCCTACCCCGATCTTTATTCGAGGAAAATCCTCGCCACCGCATTTCTTGATTATATCCTTAAGCCCGTTGTGACCGCCGGAAGAACCCTTGCGACGAACACGCAACTTACCCGGTGGTAAGGAAACATCATCGAAAACGACAATGACATTTTCGAGTGGCACTCTATAAAAAGCCATCGCCTGCCATAGTGCGCCTCCGCTGAGGTTCATGTATGTTTGCGGTTTTATAAGTAGCACACCCTGACCGCCGATTGTAGCTGAGGTAGTCAGGGAGCTGAATTTTATACGATTTATTTTTACGCCTGTGCGCATCGCCGTGGCATCTCCTGCCAAAAATCCGGCATTATGTCGAGTGTTATCATATTGCTTGCCCGGATTTCCGAGGAAAACGGCAATCCAAGACACAGATGATGACTTTTTTCTCCAAAACATTGAATATCCTCTAAAACCTGATTGAATTTCCGATCGTTATGGGCGATATGTTAGGGTGAGGGGAGTCGAACTCCCCTCAGCTTAAGTCCTATCTGAATAGCGTAGAAAGAGGAACTTCCTCGAAAATACGCTTGATCGCCTCAGCGAACAAAGGTGCCGCAGTGAGGTACTTGATTTTGCTGCTGCTCTCGCCTTGATATGGGATAGTATCTGTAAATATGACTTCTGTGATTTGACTGTTGTTGATGCGCTCAACTGCCTGCCCTGAAAGGATACCATGACTGGCGCAAGCATATACTTCGGTAGCCCCGCCTGTCTTGACCATTGCATTTGCTGCCTCACAGAGACTTCCTGCTGTATCAACCATGTCGTCAAATATAATAATCTTCTTGCCTTGAACATTACCGATTATGTTCATCACTTCGGCTTGGTTAGCTTTTTCACGGCGTTTATCGACGATGGCAAGATTTAGTCCCATTCTCATGGCAAATGCCCTCGATCTTGCCACAGATCCGACATCAGGAGACACAACGACTACATCGCTCAGACTGCTTCCGAATTTCTTTAGGTAATAATCCGTAAAGAGAGGGGTAGCACGCAAGTTGTCAACAGGAATATCAAAAAACCCTTGAATCTGCTCAGCGTGCAAGTCCATTGTGAGCACTCTGTCAGCACCTGCCGAAGTTATCAGATTGGCTACGAGCTTTGCTGATATCGGATCACGAGACTTAACCTTACGATCTTGCCTTGCATATCCGAAATACGGTGTGACTACTGTAATTCGGCTCGCAGATGCACGCTTACACGCATCGACAAGTATGAGCATTTCCATAAGATGGTCATTTACAGGATTTGAAGTAGACTGGACAATAAACACATCAGAACCACGCACGGATTCAAAAAGGGAAACCGAGATTTCGCCGTCCGAAAACGTCGATACGCTCGTGTTGCCAATGCGCAAGCCGATATTGCGACAAACGCTTTCTGCGAAAGGTATATTTGAGTTACCGCTAATGATTTTGATATCCCTTCCATGAGACATTGCGACTTACCTCCATAAGTTGTTTATATTTAAATTTTTATACATGACGTGAATTGACTGTAGGGCTTTAGAGATGCCCTTTAAATAAAACATGCTTCTGAGATGCTTTAAGCCGAGACCCCTCGGCTTAATTATGCTTCAAATTTATCGATGAACTCATAGTTTATACTATCCATTTGTTACTTTCGAAATAAAGAATTCTGTTGTGCTTAACGTCCCCGGCGACGAGCGCCTTTCTTATCGGAATACTGCTTAATGTCCGACATTTTGCTGTTGGAATCCTGCATGAATCTCTTGAGCTTGTCTTCAAAAGAGGGAGGCTCAACAGGTTCTGCCGGCTTCTGTGGGGTTCTTTGGGACGGTCTCGACGGAGCACGCACAGGCGCTCGGTCATGCCCTCTATCTCGCATACTCTCCCGAGGTGGTCTGCTTTCGGAACTTTGATCCGGTTTCGATTCGGGTGATGCAGCTTTTATTGATAGATTTAACCTGCCGGAATCGTCGATGCCTATAATTTTGACAGTCACGTCTTGCCCCTGCTCAAGATGGGTACTTACGTCACTGACATATGTGTTTGCTATTTCGGAAATATGCACAAGACCGGATTTTCCCGGAGCAATTGTTACAAATGCGCCGAACTTTGTGATACCTGTGACTCTCCCTGCCAGTATTGCTCCAATTTCGAAATCCATATGAAATTTGCTTACCTCTCAGCTAAAACGGTGGATGGTGTGTGATGTATGATGGGTCAAAATTATAATGTTTCGTGCAAATTATTCTTCGGGGGGCTCATCCACTCCGGCATCAAATAATATGATTTCGTCCGGTGGTACAAGTCCGAGATATGTGCGAGCTAAGTTGGCTTTAACCTCTGAGTCGTCGTAATGCAATATATCATGTTCGAGCTGGGCATTTATGATCTCCTGGTCAGCCACAGCCCTTCTAAGGTCGTGGCGCCGATCAATACCCGCTTCGATGTTCCCTCTATGATTAATAAGGGCTATACCTGCATAAATAACGAGGGCAAATACTATTATTTTCGTAATAAGTTTAGATCGAGGAAACTTACTCATCTCTCATTCCTACACTTTCAAATAGTTACTCCGCTCATTGTATACTATTTTTCTTGATATTGGAAGATTAATTTCATAAGTTTTTGAACTTTTTTTGCATTTTTGATAGATTTTTCGAGATACTTGCTTATATATCAGCTTTTGATAGTTTAAGCCGAGGGGAAAGAAGCCCCATAAGTTTATACTTTTTCGATACATCCAAGATACACTCCCGATACACGTCGGAGCTACTCTGATGTAGCAATGATGCAACACTTGATTTTTGCTTTACAGCACAACTGCGATTTGATATAATGTGTGGCGTTCGTCTAATACGAGCAGTATGCCCCCGTAGCTCAGCTGGATAGAGTGTCAGACTCCGACTCTGAAGGTCGTGCGTTCGAATCGCAT
>Ga0123355_10005277_pt1 | contig 18879 bp, 11 predicted proteins | sample TergutEmb28metaG_3_FD_89872 | JGI IMG/M metagenome (GOLD analysis project Ga0123355, IMG submission 89872) | Embiratermes neotenicus P1 segment gut microbial communities from Petit-Saut dam, French Guiana - Emb289 P1 | ecosystem: Host-associated > Arthropoda: Insects > Digestive system > Gut ... | reverse complement strand
GTTTCGCATTAGAGTTTTATCCAAAAATGGGCCATGCAATGCCCACTCGTGGCCCGGCTCCATGCCAAGCAAGGGCAACCTATTGTTGTCGTCATTTTCATCAATTAAGCGTATGCGATAATTTGGCTTGTCAAAAAAACGAGACGAATTGCCGCGTAGGCGCATAGTTGCCAAAGATTCAAATGCGGGAGCGTCGGTATAATGGTTCCAGTCATTAGTGTTATCTATTACAGATATATGGGCTAATATTTCCGTTTCACCCTCTGGGGTTGTGTGATATGTGTTTCGCAGTTCCCATGAAGTGTTTTCCATGCCAAACCCAAGTGGGCGCCCTGGAATATCCTGGCCATTGGTGTCAATTGATATAATGGGCAGATGTGTACACAAGAAGATGTCCTGGCTGCAAATTGCGCATTCATGTAAGTCTGACTCACTGGGGCTTCTCAAATGTTGATGGTATCTTGTTGATTGGCCAGTTCTACCAAAATATATAAAAACAAAAATCGCAACTAGTATTACAATAAAAGAACCGACATAGTCGATAATACTTTTTCGCATGAAATCACCCGCTTATTTCATCGTTCTGGGTAACGATGTTTACGTATGCCATACCCTCTTTTTCGTATAAGAGTTGTGTAATGCTTTTTCCTCCTTTGTAAGCCTGGCTATACGTGTGTCTGTCAAGTTCGTATATCAGCTCTAATGATTCAACTGTTGTATTTTTTACCCGCAAAAGCGCCTTCCTATTAAAATGTGCGAACACAGTCCCTTCAATATCCTTCTCAAGGCTGCGGTTGCCTTTTATAACGAGCAAAATCCTATTTTCGTTACGGACTTTGCCCATTATCAGCAGTATAACAAACACTGCGGCGCTGCCAATTACAGCGGTCCAAAAGTCGGCCACACCACTACATAGCCCAACAATGACCGACCAGAAAATATATGCCGTATCTCTAGAATCCTTTATAGCAGTACGAAAGCGCACAATAGACAGTGCCCCTGCCATACCAAGCGACAATGCAATGTTATTGCCGATTACTGTCATTACCGTGCAGGTTAAAATGGTTATCGTTACCAAGGAAACATTGAATTTGCCGCTATATGATGTGCCAGTATGCGTATACCAATATGAAACGTAAATTACCATACTTAATATGGATGCGATGGCAACACGGATAGCAATGTCTTGTACTGTTAAACTGCCACTTTGATTTACTAAGTCTCTTAATGCACCAGTCATGTTAATCTCCATTCGACAAGCTGTTATATGCCAAAATAGTATGGTTATATTTTGGTTTTATTATGCTAGGGTGTGTTCTTAATCCGCTTAGCACTTGCTTTACCAATAATAATTGTCAAGAAGAGGCCGCCCAAGGCAGTATTTGCTAATCGCCCGTTCGCTTTCGTTGCAAGACTGGATTATGTCCTTAACATAACTAAGCAGAAAATTATTATATTTAACCTCAAGCACAACCATGTATGGGTCAGATATCGGGTTTTCTACCAAATCATAAGAAAAAATATCGAAGAAAGACTCCGACCCCCTAATATTGTGGTCAAAGGTTATGCGTGTTTCGTTTTCTTTTGCTACATAAACTTTGCGGTTATATGTCACGACAGCTTTAGGCCGGTAGCAGCGCATACTCATAATGCCAAAACACTCGTCTGCAAAGTCTGACCTGCATTCAAGCAGTGCTGTATAGTTGCCACGAATAAGATCAAGGGCTTTGTCCTTATCCAGCGGTAACGAACGCTTTTTTTGCCACTGGCCTTGCTTCTGCTTTAGCTCCAGCTTAGCCGTGTCTGAGCTTGGGCCATAATTGCGTAGCCGTATCTTTTTGCGCACTTCCACACCATTTATTTTTTCCTCGTAATCTGTATCGTCTATATCATCGAAGTATAAGGAGCGAATCAGATATCCATCCCCGCTGCTATGAGTATCTTCCTCGAGTACGCGGGACAATTGACGGGATAGATAATAATACCTATCAAGGCTTATAAGATATTTCTTCTCTTGCCTTAGTACTTCTTCCATATTATTCTCAACTCCCAAATGCCCGACTATTGCGGAGAACACGCTTTTTTTATACGGAATATAGTCCCCAAAACATTAGCATATTATATCGAATGGTATTTGAAAAATGTGGGTTGGTGTGGATTGTGATAGGGTCGCACAGTACATAATCATGTGCAAGTGGCAAGAGGATGGTTCTGATGGCATACACTCAAAGTCAGTAAAATATAGGGTTAGAGCGCTTTCATCCAAATCATCAATACATATTGATGAGTGGTACTGGCCTCAAATAGGGTAAGGTGAAGTATTGAGTAGTTTATATAAAAGTGGATTGACATATGGAAAATTAATGCTAGCATATTGCTTGTAGTCATGTTATTTGATAATAGACATCTTCCGAAATTACATTTGCAGCCAAAAAATCGCAGGTATTAGTGCGTTTTTTTGGTCGCTCATTCGGAATTTCGGAAGAAGTCTAATAAAAAAGACAAGGATATTGCGCTATTATACTTAACAATTACTATATGCTTTACCGCTTTACAGATTTATATGTCGCAGAATGGCAAGTGTGAAATATACGCGTTGTGATTATGTGAATCACACCAGCCAATTTGTTCCGCCAATGAGGGAGGCATGATTTAATTATGAGTTTTAACGGGCTAAACACAAACATGGGCAATCTTTATCTAACATCAAACGCGAAAACCCGCTCGATATCGCCAGAGAATTTTACAGGCGAAAAGGGCAAGGGCGGTATGTGTCCTCTTGAAGAAGGCTCCGCTAAGAACGCGGCAAGAGATTTAGGGGTGGGCTGGAAGGTTAACCCCTATATTGTGATGCAACCAGACGAAACTTTTACTATTGCCGATATTGAAGGGCCGGGATGTATACAGCATATATGGCTAACGCCTACAGGCCGGTGGCGCAATACGATTTTACGCGTCTACTGGGATGGGCAAGAAACCCCCTCGATAGAATGCCCAATAGGTGATTTTTTCGCAAGCGGCTGGAATTCCTTTTCGCAGCTTAACTCATTGGCGGTATGCGTAAACCCGGGCAGCGCGTTTAATTGTTACTGGCAGATGCCTTTCAAAAAACACTGCCGCATGACATTAGAAAACCGTGATAGTAAGCCGGTGACTATGTATTATCAAATTGACTATGTACTTACCAATGTCCCTGACGATGTCGCATATTTCCACGCACAGTTTAGGCGGGTAAACCCGCTTCCGTACAAGGATGTTTATACGATATTAGACGGGGTAGAAGGTCAGGGGCAGTATGTTGGTACGTATATGGCATGGCAGTCCAACAGTCCCGGATGGTGGGGCGAAGGCGAAATAAAGTTTTATATGGATGGTGATAAAGAGTTCCCCACAATTTGCGGCACAGGAACCGAAGATTATTTTTGCGGCTCATATAATTTTGAAAATAAAGAAACAAAGCAGTATCAGGAGTTTTCGACAGCCTACGCCGGGTTGCACCAAGTAATTCGCCCAGACGGGCTATATAGAAGCCAACAGCGTTTTGGAATGTACCGCTGGCATATTGTTGATCCTATTCGTTTCGAGAAGGATTTGAAAGTTACGATGCAGGCCCTGGGCTGGCGTGAAGATTGGCGGTATCTGCCACTGCAGGATGATATATCGTCTGTGGCGTATTGGTATCAGACGCTGCCGGGGGCTAAGTTTCCGGAGTTGCCGGGTAAAGATTATCTTGAAGTTGGGTGAGATGATTACATGCGATAAAATGCCAGTGCTGACCGATTTATACCGGATGGCATTGGCATTTTTATAGCTCTATTTCCCCTGTGTACATCTCTTCATAGATATCTCGGATTATGGCCGCAATAGACAAGGCTTTTATTTTAGCCCTTTTCTTCTTGTAATGTGCCTCTAAGTCTTTGCATAGGTCAAGGATCATGAGTTTGTCGGATCCATCTCCGGCCCTAAAATATGGTATAGCTATATCTTCTATATACTTTTCAGAATTGCTTTCTTTTAGAGTCGTAAAATGCCTAAGAGTATCAAACATAATGGAAGCCTTTTCATCTCCTTTGGCCAAGGCTTTCCCTTGATCCAGCACTCCTTGGCACTGTGCAAATTCCTTCATTTTTAGTAAGCCTAGCCCCTTATTAAAAAGAGCCATTATACATTGAGGGCTATTGTTTAAGCCTTTGTTAGATGTGTATTTTTTGTTTTGGAGGCCGCTTTTTTGAATATGTGTCAAAGCTTGATTGCAACATTCCACGCCCTCTTCATAATTTCCCATTTTTATGTTAAGTAGGCTGAGGTTTAATAACGTCAATTCTATCTGCATGTCATTGCCGATGCTTTTTGCCTGATCATAAGCGGTATCAAATAATCTTTTAGCGTTTTTATACTCACCTAAATACATGTAAGCCGAAGCAAGCGCAGCCGTTATATGCGGCCCAGAATAATAGGCGTGACTCCTCTGAGACTCCTTATAAGCGCGCTCTAGGTATATCATGGCGTTATACGGCCTGCCAAGGCCTAAATATAGAACTCCTATATTTGACAATGTAGCCCCATCAACCTTTATTTTGTCACTTTCAAAATCAAGCGCATGCAAAAAGTGCTTCAATCCGCTTTTGTTGTCGCCGTGTAGGGCATTTATGATACCTTTGTTGCGGTGGTACATATATAAAGCAGCATTGCTTACGCCGTCTGCTAAATCATCCATACCGTCCATAGTTTGCATAGCGGCAGGCATATCAAACTCTTTTAGATGCGCCGCTGCTTTTACCATATTAAACATAAAGCATAAATCATGCTCGAAAGGCAAGTCTAAAATCGAAGACAGCTCAGATTGCACATCTTTAGCCTCTGCAAACCTATTGGTGTCTAACAGGCCAATCCATACCCATATACGATGCCTATACATACTTATCTCATGCTCCATTAGCGGGGCATTTTCTATTTCTAAAAATTTCTTTATTGCTGCCAACATTTCAGTACTGCATTCAGCCTGCCCTTGCTCCAAACGGTAGACATAAGATTGATTGCTTTTTATGGCACGGGCCATGTTTTCTTGTGATATACCTTTGGCGCTTCTGATTTGCTTTATTTTTTCGCCTATTGGTAGATTCGAGTCGTTTTTCATCTCGCAGCCCTCCACTATTTAACTCATATTTAACAACATTGTTCAAAAAAATTTGCTATGACAAAGTGATTTTTACATTAGATTTAACATGTGTGCATATTAAATTATGCAGAAATATAACCAGAGCACCGTTTCTCTGTAATATATTTTTAACACAAAAGTGAGCGTTTGGGAATTAAATCATTGTTAAATAACTCGCGAAAAGAGACTAAACTAGTCACGTATGAAGACAGGGGGGGATCCTCGCGCCTATAAATATATGCTTCCATCACGGGCTTAGGCCCTCGGCGCATTATATTTGTAGGCATGAAAAGGATACTCCAAAAGGAGGAAGTAATGAAATTATCACGTAAGGCAATTGCTCGGTTCTCGGTTCTTTTGGTGTTTACACTGCTTGTTTCCGGCTCGCTAATGTTCATCCTTGGCGGAAACAACAACAGCCTAGAAGACAGACTTGCCGGCATGAACGTTACCACCATCAGTACAGTAGTGCGTGGTAACCGCACTATCACAAATGGAAACGCTCTTGTTATCACAGGGGCAGGCCGCGTAGAGGGCAATATCACAGTAATGTCCGGTGGCCTTTTGGTAGTAGAGGGCAACCACAGCCCTACAAGCGGAGACGGGAACCGTGCCATTCAAGGGCGTGTAACCCTTAACGGCGGCGATTTTTATATGTTGTCTGGCGGGCTTTGGAATCCACCCGTTTTATTCACTGTGCCCCCCTCTGTGGTAATAAACAATGGGGGCAACTTCACTATGAAAGGCGGCGTTATCCGCTCTACCAGCAATAACGGTACCTTTGGTGTTGATATCATTAACGGCAACTTCACGATGAAAGACGGAACAATTATGATACAGTCCGGTTCCCCGGCAGCTCCAGCCGCACGTCTTGCCGCAGGTGATAACGGCACCTTCGTAATGTATGGCGGTGTGTTGCAGATGCCGGCGGTAAACCCATCAGCTGCGGTAGGGATAAGCGGCGGCACCTTTTATATGAATGGTGGCGCTATCCGTCATAACCCAAATCAAGTTGCACGTGGTACAGGTGTTATTGTACGTGGCGATGGTAATAACAGCGGCACATTTATAATGAATGATGGCGAAATCTACAATGGCGATACAGGTGTGGAGATATTTGGCGTAAACGCCACGTTTGTGATGAATGGCGGTACAATCCGCAATAATCACTCTGCTTCCGGTGCCGGTGTAGATTTATCTGACAGGGCGAACTTTACTATGCATGGGGGCAATATATCTAACAACAGAGTTACAGCTTCTACCGGCGGTGGCGGTGGCGTGTATGTATCCAATGCCACATTTACAATGTATGACGGTACCATTAACGACAACCATGTACAATCTACAACTGGTGTTAACAACAAAGGTGGCGGAGTTGGTGTTGTACTTGGTGGTCGCTTTTATATGCACGGCGGCTATATCGAAAACAATATAGCAGGTGCCGGCGGTGGTGTGCATATCATGAGCACAAGCTCTTTATCTCTTTTCGGTGGCACTGTCAATCACAATTCCTATATGAGGCTTGACGGAGGCACCATTAGAAATAACGAAGCCATATACGGCAATTTGGAACATGGCGGCGGCGGCGTTGCACTACTTGCGTCATCGGCCCCGGTTGGCGGCAGCGTTGCGACATTTGATATGTATAGCGGTTATATTACAGGTAACATTGCTTCTTCCCGCGGTGGCGGAAGGGGATCTGCAGGTGTTAACGGGGGCGGTGTTTCCGTTGCCATTTCCTCTAACGGTAATTTTTCTGTAACCGTAAACCCTAACGCGGTCTTTAACATGCACGGTGGTACAATCGCCGACAACACGGCATGGTGCGGCAGAACCAACTCTTTTGCAGAGGGTTTACACAATTTACACGTAATTGGCGGTGGCGTGTCTGTAATTAGGCGTGGTACTTTCAACATGTATGGTGGCTTAATAGAAGACAACTCGTCTGTTGCCGGCGGCGGTGTAGGTCTATCCAGTGCCGTAAACTTCAATATGTACGGCGGCATTATCCGTGGCAACGAAGCCTATGGCGGGTACGAAAGAGCCGGGCACCCGATTGTTGTGGATAGGGGCATGGAGCTTCGCGGCGGTGGCGGTGTGTACCTCCACGCAACGGTAATAGGCCAAAGCCATACCCCTGTTTTTAATATGTATGGCGGCAGTATCATAGAAAACATCTCCCCGGACGGCGGCGGTATTTTCTGGATGTGTTCCGCGCATCGCGCTATAATTGACGGGATTAACGATCCATTCCAGCCTCCTAACGCTTGGGATTTGCGTAGTGACCAAGTTCGTGAGTTCCCGTTAACTAGGGTATATATATCTGCTGACGCGGTTGTACAAAACAATATCGCAACCAACGGTACCCGGGTAGATGACGAGCTCTGGGGCAGGCACCGGGCAGAAAGCCCGACTGTAAACTGGGGCGGATACGTTGTAACCCGTAGTGTACCCGCACCGGGCGGCGGTATGTTTAATCACTTGTTTAATAACCATGACATTAAAACGCGTACTGGTGTGGACTTCTATGTCCCACAAGATCCGCCTATGTATCATACGGTACGCTTTATCGCCGATGATGGCGGTAACTTTACGGGTGGTTATACCTCGGTTGTTCACAGCATCCAATATGGCGAGTTTATAACTGCCGGCTTAATACCTACACCGGTTCCTTCACCCCAGCACACATTTACGGGTTGGTATTACATGGACGGATACCCTATTGGTTCACCTATCGAAGGCCGTGTGGTTACAGAGGATATTGTTTTTGTTGCTAGGTTTGCGCCAATAAGGTTTAATGTTGCTTTCCTTTCGGGTATGCATGGTCATTTCGAAGATGGCTACACAGTAGTTGTTAGGTCATTCGCATGGGGCCATGTTATTACCGACGCGGATGTTCCTACCATTGTATATATCCAAGATTATTTCTACTTCGACTCTTGGAACCCTTGGGATCCTGTTGGCACTACTGTTACCTCCGATGGGCTTGTATTTGAAGCGGTATACGGGTCACAGCGTAGAATGGCATCTTTTGCGGACACAGACGGTTACTTTGGATATGACTTTGATTATGCCGCCTATGACGATGAGTTTGCGTATTATCAAGCATATGCACAATATGCCTATGAGGCTTATGGTGGGTATTACAATAGCTATAGCTATTATATTGGATACGAAGACTAAAATACTGCGACCTATAGTGAATTAATTCACCTAAATTACTAACAGCAAAGGCACCTGATATCGATATGATGTCAGGCGCCTTTTTTATTGCCGCGATAGCGATCCAAACTCATTCAAATTTTACAGTATTACATATAAATTTTTGCTAATCAGAGGCTGTTTTTAAAATGGCATTTGTATAGAAGCAAGTTATACCCCGCTCTAATTAAAGCAATATGTTGAATGTCGACTTGATAATTGGCTAAAATGCAGCTTTTTGAATCATGAGGCGCCTGCCAGTCTTAATCGAGTTTTTTACGTGCAACATGATGTTTTTGAATTAGTTTTTTATTAACTATTTTGTAAAAACAGACTATGCTGGATGAGTATTAAGTTATACATAGAACAGATAAAGGAGCAATTGCATGCGACTTACCAGAAAAAATTATACTGCTCAAAAGGCGACGATATCCTATAATAAAAAACGACGCGTCGGGCAAAGTGTTGCGCTGCTTATTGCACTTGTATTAATTATTGGGGTAGCAATTGTACTTGCCGATACTTACAGCGAGCTTAACTCTCCACCGCTTTATAGCTATGGTTATAGCTATAGCTATGATTATGACAACAGCTATAATTACGATTATCCGCGCGAATATTATCACGGATACAACCCCCAATATGCCCTCTACTACGGCGGGCAGTATGACTATACAAGCGATATTGCAAACGAAGCCCCCATTTACGATTGGGAGGATCACTACCCAAGCGAATACTATAGTTACGATTACATACATGAATATGAAAACACACCGCCACTATACGGCTATGACACCTTCATTGATATATATATCGTAATAGGTTTGCCAGGAGCCGAGTTTACAGCCATTGCGGATGCAATAGTCAATGGTGACGAAAACGCCCAGTATACTACATTGCACCACAAGTCTATACCCGCATGCATATACGAAGCAAATGAAATCACGGTCCCTATGCAGCACGGATACAGGCTGGTTTATTGGCTAAGTGCCGACCTGGATTACTACGGCATGCTTAACTATGACTATCCTGTAATGATAAGAAATACTTACCCCGATACGGACTATTACAATTATCACACAGCATATGTACTACTTACCCAAACCGGTGGCACACGGGTTTATGCCGTTTTTATGCCAGAAGCCAATGAGTCAGTGGAATTTGGAATCGTGCCTTTTGGCCCAGCACCACCTTTTTGGGTTGAATTTGACGCAAACGAAGGTACTTTGGGTGTAGGGCAATCTCCTCGTATCACTATCATCAACCAACCCCTTGAAAGCCCACCCTTCGGCAGGATAGGTGTTAACTTTCCAACACCGCCTACGCGACTAGGCAGGCAGTTTGTTGGATGGAGCATACCCCCTGTTGGTGATGGGGCGGCCTTTACAGGGAGCTGTAATGTTTATAATGATGACCTTACCGTATATGCCAGGTGGGGTTTCGAAGTTGTTTTTAATGGTAACGGCATGACATTACCGGCTGCACAGACATCTTTCCTTATCCCCGATAGGGCGACGGGCTTACCCCCACATTCGGCTAACTCGTCGTATCAATTTGCTTGGATAATGCGCTCTCCCGGCTCTGGCCTTCCGCCGGTGGCGGTACCTCCCTGGCCCGAAGACCCAGTAAGGCCGGGCTGGATTTTTACCGGTTGGTATACTGTTGCAGCACAAATAGGTGGTGACAACTTTCATGCGGATTCGCCTATAAACAGCACGTTGCATCTGTTTGCCCGTTGGGTACCGACTAATAATTACACCCTTACTTTCGTCCCAAACCCGCCCGATTTCCCAACTGGAGCGCTGGCTCCTTCAGCTACAGCTACACGCCAAGCGCGGTATGGGCTTGGGATGCTGGCCTCTACGCAAACACCAATTTACCTTAATCCTGGTTATCTAGGTGCGGGTGGTGGTGGGACGGCTTTTATGAGGACGCCAGCGGTTGTAGATCCTTCCGGGCTTAACTTTGTAGGATGGTGGACTGCACCCGGCGGCCCAAACGGTACCGGGCAATTTGCCGGTTGGGGACGGAGTGCAACTTCAATGTCAGGAGCTGGCAGCGGGTATAGCTGGCCTGCCGGCCATACAAGTCCGCTAGGTTCCACGATGGCGATTTTGCATAATACACCAATTATTGATACTAATGTCTTATTTCCGACTAACAATGTTTACGCATATTATGTTAGAAGAGTAAGATTTAATTTGAATGGGGCACAGGGGACTTTTGTGAGTGGTGTGTCAGCCGATGCAAGCGGATATCGCCCAGAGTCTGGATCTCTAGGTCCACTTGTCATGCATCTTGGGGCAGTAGTCGATTTCCCGGCAACGGCTCCGCCTAATGCCACAGTTGCTTCCCATGGCCGATGGATGGGTATAAATACAAGTATTCCTGGTTTAGGGCCATATGGTGCGTTAAGCGAGGGTCTTCTCCCTGTAGTACCAGAGCGTCCCGGATTTACCTTTCAAGGTTGGTGGAGTACATCTGCATCATCTGGGGGCCAGCAATTTTTTGATACTACTCCGCTTAATGGGTTTGCCTGGGGTAACTCGGCCCGAAGGCAAGTGTACGCGCGCTGGACACAAAACGATGATATAACCCTTACTTTTAACGCCAATGGGGGTCAATGGTATCCAGATCAAGTTGCGCCTGCGCGAGCACCTGAGTTTCCTACGTCAATTCAGACCCGCACTATTGTACGGGATGGAGTTGGTACTGCTATTTCCCAGTGGACTCCAGCGGTTACGCTCGCGGTACCAAGAAGGCCAGGGCATGTATTTATAGGGTGGTACGAATGGTGTGACGACCTTAGTGCCGCAATAAGATTTGATGGCGCAGCCCCAACAGACAGGGACAGGACATTTTATGCTCAATGGTCTAATGATGTTGTAACTTTAACATTTAGAATGGATTATGCTCCTAGCGGATCAAGTGTTATACATCATGTTATGAGAGGCCTTTCCTGGCATGATCGGCTTCACATGTTTACAGATACAAATCTTACGCCCCAGTCTCAAGTAAATCTTAGGCCACTTGCACTATATAATCCTCATCTGATTGAAAACTCCCCTGGTGGTAATGCCCCACAGCAATTGGTAAACCCTCTTGGTCAGGTTTCTACCCCACTTCACCGTCCAAGCCGCCCATATGGAGAGACTACCATGTTCCCCCGTCATATCGCACAATCAGCGTTAGCTATATCACGGGGAAGTTTGTGGAATACGGGTCGGGATATCAATGGGCGAGGCACTGGCCTGTGGTGGGACCCAAGTGTACCTCTTATCGCGGATGAATATGAATTTTTTGATATCTGGCAAACAGAGATAACGTTTGACAGAAATCATCGCTCTGTCGTTCCTACCGCTTATGACGGCCCTAACTCCCGTATGACTATACAGGTGCCTGTAGGATATAGCCTTGGAAACCGGCATCAGCACCCTCTCTTTGAATATGGCGGCCCTGGCATGGTACCAACGGCAATTGGGCCCACCCCTCCTCCTGCCAGTGGTACAACCGCGCCATACTTTGCTAACAGATCAGATAGAAGAGCATGGGTGGATGCCCCAGACAGCTATACTTGGAGGCCACGAAACCCGGTCAGCGCTGCCGCTGTACAAGATACTCATCGCCTGGTTAATTCAGACGTGATTGGGGAATGGGCAATGTTGGGCTGGAATACAAACCCCAACTGGTACCAAGGAAGCGCCACCGGTGAATGGTTTGATATAAACCGTGTATTATCCTGGGACAACGGCCGTAGATATTATGCAATTTGGGGCCAAGTGGTTGCTTTTAACATCGGTCATGCCCTCGCGGCCGGCGGCGTAATTGCACCCGAGCATCGTACCCGCGCAGTGGCTTTCCCGGGTAGCTGGGGAGCCATTGAAGGGCCGAGCCAGCCTTACCCTATAATGCCATACCCTGTATGGCCGGGGCCAGTAGGGTTTGTACCGGAGTTTGCGGGTTGGAACACACATAGGGACGGCCTTGGTACGGCATTTGACCGCAATTCGACTATAACCGGCCCTACCCACCTATATGCGCTATGGCGGGCCAACGTATACTTCGATGTTAACACATTAGACCCGACTACAGTCGGTGGCGGCCTAGTTTCCGATATTATCGTTGGTCAAACTGTTGGCTACGTAGAAGCATCCATCCCTGTCACACGCACCAACTGGGTGTTTAGAGAGTGGAATTACGAAGATGACGCAAGTGGGGCAGCATTTCATCCCCATACATCTCAAGTGGATAACATCACGACCGTTTATGCTATATGGGACGGTGTTGTAACTTTTGACCCCAATGGGGGTACTATGGGTACGCCTTCGCAAATTGGCGGGTTGCACCACGCAATACCCGAAGGCCAAACAATAGCAACATCCAGGCAAGGTAACTTTGTTGCCGGTATTGCCACGGCTTCCACAGCTTGGCCTACTGCAGGGGTTAACGCTTGGTTTGGTGGTATGCCCGCCAACCCCACAAGGGCCGACCATTCTTTCTTGGGATGGTGGTTCCAAGATGCCAGTGATAATTGGGTAGAGTTTACTGCGGCCACAGTAATGAATATGGGTAATATCACGGTTATTGCGCGCTGGCGCGGGCCTCTAACCTTCAGCTTTTATAAGACAGATGGCTTGGCTACTACCCCTACCGGTTGGCCGGATTTACCACGGTTACCGGGAGCACAGTTTTTCTTAGACCAGTACGACAGTACCAACAATATATATGTACAAGTTGCCGGCCCCTTTACAAGCGGTACCGATGGCAGGGTCAACTTGGTTATCCCATATCCTAACTGGCATACGAATGGCGAATTCCGTCTGCGTGAGATACCGCCATTTGGGTTTATGACACCGGTCTATTGGCGGTTTACCGTTGTCAATACTCCTGGCCCAGCCGGAGACGTAATAACTTTTACGATAGAGCATTATGCTCCCTTACCTTCGGGGGATAATTCACCACTTTTCGAACGTGGTTATGAGTATGTGTTCTGCCTAGAATATGACGACTACGTACCTGTTTTTTACGGATTGTTCCTAAGCAACCGTCGTATAGTGGTGCCGCTTAACGTGCACAAGACTGGGTCGGGCCTTATATCAATGAACCCGCCGCCTACAACTTTAGCGCAGTTAAACAATACGCTTTTGGAAGGCGCAGTATTTGCTTTGTACCGCTACACCGGCCCCGGCACTCCGGCAAGCGGTTTAGTACCTGCAACCGGATGGGTGCGTTATGGAAATGTGCAAACCAGCACAAATAACCCATTAGCGCCTATGGTATTTGGGGTGGGCCTTTTCCACCGTTATTATCAGCTGGTTGAGATCTCACCCCCACCTGGACATATGGCGCCCTTTGGACAGTGGCGGTTAACACTTACATTTGACACCGCAGCAAATGCGCTTACCGGCATAGCAGTCGACATCCAAGGAGACACCGGGACTCCGTCACTGGAGCGCCTTACGGGTGAACAAGGCTTCGTATTTGCAGTAGGCAACAGAATTGAGTTTGAGTTGCCGCTAGCGGGCGGAAGCGGTAGGGGACTGTATATACTTACAGGGTCGCTTATGCTTATGCTGGCTGTAGCGGCTATTGTTGGCAAAATATTGTTCAAGGGTAAGTTAAAACCGGGTTTGGTTTTGCGTATACATGGGTAGCGCCAGATGAAACGTGAACATGAATTAAGTAAGGACATAAGGCGGGAAATAATTATAGCCATAATACTTATGATTTTGGCTGTATGCACCTTTATTTACCCGCACATTCAGCACCGGCTGTTTATCGTCCGCGCTCATAACGTTGTAACCGAGTTTGAGACCCGGGTAGAAGCATATAGGTTAGCGCACCAGCAAAACATGATAAATCTAAACAGGGATGACGTAGCACTGGAGGAAGATACTCGCTTTTGGCTCTACAATGTTAACTCGTGGCTAGCATTTATGAATCATATGTTATATCTAGAAAACCAAGAGAACCTGGTTGACCCCTTTATGTATAACCACCCATGTTTTAATTTGCAGCAATTTGGTTTGGACTCAGATATAGTTGGCGTGATATACATCCCGGCTATCGAGCTAAATATGCCGATATACCTGGGTACTAGTATGCAAAACCTCCATAACGGCGCGGCACATTTGCTTCATTCTTCCTTCCCGGTTGGCGGCAATAATACCAATGCAGTAATAGCTGGGCATAGGAATACGACCCATGCCCGAGTGTTTAGAGATATAGAGCAACTGGAAATAGGGGATGAGATACAGATAACCAATTTCTTTAGAACCATGATGTATGAGGTTGTAGAAATAAAAACGGCAAATCCATACGATGTGGATGCCCTGGCGATACAAAGCGGCAGGGACTTGGTTACGCTTGTCACAACAGCACATCGGCGAGGGAACGGGCGGTATGTTGTTGTGGCGGAGAGGGTTGTGTAAACTTTTACTCGAACATATAAATGCTATAATATCTCCTTTACCACATCAATCATAAACCGAAAATCCGAAAATGTTTGTAAGTTCATGTTCATATGGATTTGCCCGTGACAAGATGCAAATTTGTCTGTGCCAAGTCTTAACTCTAAACCAGCCTTGTTCATGTCTGCCAAAAGACCTGGGTGCATATTTTTAATGGCAAACTAAATCGTTTCGGCATAGTTATACAAGATGAGTATGGCTTCTTTGGGGGATAATATCCCCGAACGCTACTTGTAGCGGATAAAAAGAATCCATCATTTCTGTTTTCTGCGATAACATTGTTTGCCGTATGACAGGAGCTAAAATTAATCTGTAATAGAGCCATGCTCAGCCTCCTTTTATCATAACTGTCTTAATAGAAGCCTACATTCACTCAACCACATCTCATTAACTCCATCATTGTCCTTAATAAAACCATCAGGATCTTTGTATAGTGCCACCAGCCCAGCATTATCAAACTTTGAAACGATGAACCGCATAAAGACGAAACCCACCTGGTAAACTAAATCACCTTGACATGAAGAAATGATTTTTTCTACATTCGGTATTTCCATATCCATGTCAAGCTGGCTTTCTTGACCTGCCAAGTATGTCGCCAATCCTTCCGCTAAGTAAAGACGTTTATCCGTTGTATGCAAACTGAGCTCTTCTGCCACGATATGAACAAATTCGTGGACAGCAACTTTCATGATATCATCGTTATCATACTCAGGCTCAAGGCTATGTGGAGAAACCATGTGTATTTCCCCTTCTAAAACCGTACCCACAACCCATGACTCGGCATTGGGTCTATTTATAGCACGATGAAAGTCATTTTGACTGGCGTAGATATGCACATGTGTTTTCTTAGATGGCACAACCCCTAATATTCTCGTAATCCTTTTATAGTTATCCTCTAGGACATCCGCTATTCTATTTAAAGATTCGATGTCACCACCATAACAAAACAGCGCAAAGTTTGTCGTCTCTTTTTTCATATCAAGCCTCTTTGTAATCAAAATAGATTTGACGTACATTTTTGAGTTAGACGCTATGCATTAAAATGAGTGTTTGCATCGTGTTTTTGCATCAACCCCACCATCCAAACACCCGATTGGATGGTAGCTTTGATACAATTACAAAGTAGAAGGGGGCTTGAAGCATCCACCCAGCACAACGGACTAACTTACGGCCCAAGCACAACAGGAAACCCAGCAAGATACGCCCTAATAAGCCCAATATCGGCGGCAGTAACCTGCCCATCACCGTTTACATCGGCGGCATACAAGCATATATCAACAGGGAACCCAGCAAGATACGCTCTTATAATACCAACATCGGCGGCAGTTACAACGCCATCACTATTAGCATCACCAGGGACAATTGATGGAGGTGGTGTTGGAGAAGGCAAAGCATTGCCCCAAGAGTACATAACCTGTACATTTGAGACATTTCTCATAAATGTCACAGCAAATAGATATGCAGTTTGGCCTCCTGTGTCTATGTGAGTTTGTGCATTGTTACCGCGCAACAAGTGAACAGTTGCACCATCTTGGCCCAGAGTTCTGTTCTCACTACTGCTTACGGCACCTACCGGGTCGTTGGGTATAACTACATAGTAACGTGTGTTTGCGTTGTTGTCGTTGATTTGTATTGTTAGTATGGGGTTGGTAGTGGTTTCGCCTGCTAGGCGGTAGAACTTTTCGTGGGTTACGCCATTGGGCGGGTAAGGTGGGGTACCCCTGTAGCCTGTAAGATTGACAGTGCCTGGGCTGGTTAATATGGGAAAAGCAGAGCGACCATTGTCGGCTAGGCTTATCCACCCGCCTGTGGCGTCTGTGAACATACCGTTTGTACCAGCTTGTGCGCCTGTGCCTGATGGGGCAATACCCAGGTTGGGACGCACACCCCAAAAGTTGTAAGCACTGAAATTGCTATGGGGGAATATTGGAAATGTGGTGAAGTTCTCGCCATTTTTTATGACATGGCCACCATCAGCCGCAAAGCTTTCCATGAAAGAGAAGTAAATATATCTGAAGGCCTCCAGCCCCGTATAGTCTTGTGTTATACCCATGGTGCTAAAGGCGTTGCCAAGTATTGTTGGTAGGCCAAGGGATGCGATATCTTCCTGACGGGCACGAAACGATGCATAGTCATATGATGGTGGGAATGTGTTCATAAGATATGAATAAAGCCCGCCCAAAAAGGCTCCATCGGTGCGCCTGTGTAAATATGTTCCGAAAAAACTATCCATACCGGCGTTTTTCGCACTAGCCCGATGTATGAAATCAGAAGGTGCAGTTGCGCTGCCCGGGCGGCCCATTGAGTAATTCTCAAGTCCGCTAGTTCTCCAGAGCTCACCAGCAATAAACTCTTCTGTCGGATGCTGCCAAAACGACTCAGCAGTGTTGGATAGCATTTCGTTTAGCCAGCTCCAGCTGTACCATGGATACATTTGATAAACACCAAAGTGAATATGAAACAATAAATGCTGTAACTCATGGGCAAAAGCAGGATAGCGGCTTGACTCCCACACCCCGAGGTAGTTGCTGTGCATTGCAAACATTGCAATGGGGCTGTTGTTAGGTGGCTCTTGCAAAGTAGGGGCAGGGATATTGCCAACGCCACGCCTGTTCCAAAAATGAGATGATGAAAAATAGCCCCCGAAGTGAACTCCATTGTTATAAATTATGACATTAACACGGCCATCACCGTTTACATCCCCAACCGCAGGTATAGAGCCATAGGGCAAATGTACATGAGTCCCTGCAAAAGGGGCTATTTCGCTAGTCATTCTGGCAGTTATTTCGTCAAACCTATCTGCAATAGCTGGGGTAATTGCATTTATTACATCCGTTTCTGCTGTCAGTGCCCACAGGTTAATATTATCCCTTTGTTCTACCAAAATCCCTTCCTGAAAGGAATGGGTATTATCGCCGGAGGCATCCATCACAACAAATTGCCGTGTACTGCCAACAACATATGACGAACGGGGAGCAACAAATCTCTCTGCGAGCCCATGCTCTGCAGCAGGCCCCGGATCCTCATTGACAGGCGATTGATGTAGCAATGTATCTGTAAAATCATACATCTGTTGTACTTGGTTATATTGCCCTTCATAGCCCTGCAATCCATCGTACTCACTTGTCGGCTGGCCAAAACCCGGTACAGACGAAAGCACCAGCATCAGTATTAATGCAAACAGCAAGCATAAAGCTGCCATTGTAGTGCGTTTATTATTTGTCTTAGTCATAAGCTTGCCCCTCCTTAAATATGAAAACGGGGGTGTCACTTTTAGCATAAATCATGCTAAAAAAACAGCGCCCGTCATTGCGAGCTGTATCGAAATTGCCAGCCCCCCCCCCCGTCATTGCGAGGGGCGGTAGTTCGTTTGTTTTTCTTTTCTGTGTCCACTTTCTTGACTATTGTTCAGGTCAAGCACACGGCTGTTACCATTTAATCCGATTGAATAGCCAAAATGGATAATATCGTCTATTGACACCATATTTACAAGATACTGTTCATCTTCATAAGTTTTTATATGTTTCGTTATGTTGCATTACGAATCTCCCCCTTATACGAACCAGAATCGTGATGCTGTATCAAGCTCACCATCCAAACGCCTGTATTGACGTTGACTTTGATACAATTACTTGTAACTCATAAATGCTTGATAGTTGGATTTTTTATTGTCTTGCTTAATTTTTATCTCTAATTTTATGATCACGAAAAGCTATGATGCAGATATCCACAGTTTCAAAAATGCACCCTTCTACCATATATAAACACAAAACCAGAACCTTAACACTATACATGGGATTCGTGTTAAGGTTCTGGTTTCTGAAGAAAATACTTATACTGTGCTTTTCCGAGCCACAATCGACAAGCACTGAGGAAGCGCATACATTGGATTGGTTTTGCTATCATAAAACCTTGCTAATTCATCTTTTGGCATATCATTAGCCTTATCCTCGTCAACCCAAAATGTGCCATACGCGGCTTTCATTTCTTCCATATGAACGAAGTTCAAACCCGCAGAAACCATAGAGTTAAGAAAATCTTGCATGCGCC
>Ga0123355_10005276_pt1 | contig 18880 bp, 10 predicted proteins | sample TergutEmb28metaG_3_FD_89872 | JGI IMG/M metagenome (GOLD analysis project Ga0123355, IMG submission 89872) | Embiratermes neotenicus P1 segment gut microbial communities from Petit-Saut dam, French Guiana - Emb289 P1 | ecosystem: Host-associated > Arthropoda: Insects > Digestive system > Gut ... | reverse complement strand
GGGGGGGGGGGGGGGGGGGGGGGGGGGGGAGAGCTTACGGGTTGGATGTCCTGTGTGCGAGGACAATAAAGTGGGGCACGTATGCGTTGGGCGGGGCATATAGCACGTATAGAGGAAATAAGGAATTCATGCACTATGATGGTCGGAAAATCGTAGGGAAGGAATCACTTGGAAAACTTAGACGTAGAGGACAAAACATATCCAGTCTTAAAAAAAGGAAACTAAATGTTTAGGCTGTATTCAAGTGGCTCGAGATAGGGTACAGTGGTGTGGTCTTCTAAACACAGAGCAATAAAGGGCAGGGATCACAGAAAGTTCCCACACCAGGCAAGCAGTAAACAAGGAAACAAAACGTACGCACTTACGAACGTACTGAGCACAGTGACCAATCTGAGGACCAATATTTAAAAAAAAGGTCATGAAACGAACACCGGCCATGATCGCTCGTATACAGTTTCTGCACTTCCACTTTAGATGGAGCAATTTCGCGGTAAAAGACAAATTCAATTATACGTCTCTTTTGACTTCGAAATCGGTCAGCACACAATTTTCGCACAAAGAAGAAACGGTATAACAGAATTCTTCCAAAAAACACACAGCGCCTTAAGAGATTAAAATAATGTCAAAACACCTGACAGGTGCAGCAATTCTACTCAAAACACAAAAGTTTCCATCTCAACCGGTGTAATAAACTTTTTGGACTTTCAAGATGGTATAGATTACCCATGGTTTTAAGGTGCAAGTACCGCCGCCAACGCCGCCGCTGCTGCTGACGCCTCTATTCTTTCATCGCGATCAAACCGCATGCCGAGGGGCACAGCAAATCGCACAGCACGACCACAGGGTACCTTCATCACCAAACAGACTACCTGAGACGACGCTGAAGCGACAAAGAACAGATTCTGACTGCAATCTGACTTGTGGCATAAACTGTACTTCACAATGACGACAGGTGTGCGGGTGGAAAGTAGACACGTGTATAGATTATTACAACGTTCTGACTACGAGTCCCCAGATTAGTGTACATACGATGAGAACGCGTATTACGTTTGGCTGGCCAGGTAGCACGCAATATCCGAGAAAACATAAGTGTACAAAAGGGAAAAAATTAGGTCTTCATCCAGTCACAGACTTCTACACTTGGATCGCGGTACTGCTGAAGACCTCGTCTAGTTATGCAACCCGGCTACGACGTTTGGCGTTCTACTTTCACCCGCGACCCTAAACAAAGTTACAGCGCCCATTTCATACACCACAATCCGCCCTCAGGAACTGATTAGACATTAGGGCCCGACTGCGCAACATGACGTCTGGTAACAAAGCCAACCTCGACGTAGCTGTCCGAACGTGCCACAGCCTACACAGGTGGCACGCTGCACACAGCTGGATACAGTCTCTGTTATACGTGGCACCTAACAGGGCTCTGCGCTGCAAAACGGGCAGCGTCATCGATCGCTACAGAAAAGCCAAGTCGTTCGCTCTACGAGGAGCAGTTCCGCGATACAAAAACACCCTGTACAATACAGATTGTTACTGCAAACTCAATGGGAGAGTGTGCGCATCCAATGCAGGCATTCCGCTTAAGACGACCACCCTGTGTACAAACCGTACTGGGAACTGGGAAGTGAAGCAACAGCCATCGGTCTAGACCGGACACAATTTGCGGCCTACACGACTTGTTTTGTAGAAACGTCGCAAACTCGAATTGAAGACTCAAGCAAAACTACAGTTCAAGTGCACATAACGACGCCCTTGACCTGCTAGTAGCCAGTTATGAAATTGGCGTCACACGATCCTGCTGTAGGCACTGGCCGGACGGACAAGTGCATCGGCGCTGAACCTAACCACGTTGTGTTGCGGACCGCACACAATATAGCAGATTCTTAACATAATGCTAACCAGTTTCCACGTACCCACACTGTCCATGAAAAATCCATGAACAATCCTCTTATTTCCGTCGTCACGCCTTCTGAAACATTTTCAAAACACTATCACAACCCACAGTACCAAAAAACCAATGTTTAGTGTGGGGGTAAAGCGGATGTCGCATACAGCAGTACAGCCTTCGGCAGAAGTCAATAATCGCTCAACTGAACAAAAATTAAAAAAAAAAAAAAACAACAGCTCAGCGCATCAGCAACAACATAGACACACAATCCGATATTTATACCAGTGTGATGTTCATTTAGCCTTAAGATTAAAGCACTGCGGTAACGACATTCAGCAGCTTTATTTTAAATGCAGTTTGTGCTGTACAGTCAGCTTCCTGCAGTTACAGCCCTTGGTAACAGCTACCAATTGGCATCTGTTATCAAAAACCATTGTTTTCTGTGCAGCACGAAACGAGATGTTGCGTTATTGAGATGGATTGCCACCAGAGACAAAGGTAGCTGGCTCTCGTGCACACTCGGCAAACAAAACGACGGCCCTCCTCCCCCCCTCAAATCGGCTGGCGGAAGAATACATCCCGAAGCTACAAGAATCTCTGACAAGTTTGTAACGTGACTTTCGGAACACGAATGGCCAACAACGAGTTGGAGACTCCCCACCCAACTCCCAAAAGAGAACAATGCTCGTAATCCAACCCTACATGTCTGGACGGATTACACGCCATAACTCACCCTCGTTCTGTCCAACAGGGCACACGGATGGTTGACCCGGTTTCCAAATCCCCTGCTCCGGCTACTGCATTACACAATAGAGAACTACAAAGGGCACATAGTTTCACCCTTGGCCATACACGGCGATGATTCACTGTGGCCATTTGCATCATTTTATAACATTAGTCTTCATCACATTAGAGCTTTGACAATGAAAACCCATCGCGATAAAAACAGCAGAGGCAATTTGTATACACAGAAATAAGTTCATATCTACAGGACCATGGACAATTCACCTAACAGTGTCATGCATAAAACAGGGACTGTCTGGAATGCTTAGAAACTGTGGCTTTTGTTCTTTTCAAAATAAAACTTTTGAGTTATGCATGGGAAGCCACGATTTTATACATAAACTCGGCAACTCACGGTCAAAATATATAGGCGGTCCTCGGTTCTTGGACATTCGACTTTCGTACAACCCGCGCTTTCGTACGTTAGAAATTCTCTCCTAATCCGTCTTTCGTACGCCGAATTCGGACTTTCGTCCACGGCTAACGAACAAACATTTCGAGCTATCGCACAGTGGCGGTGTCAAACTGAGTTCCGAAATGTATTTTGGGTATACAAAATGCCAAAAACGCTGATCCCAGTGGCGCGTGGTCTAGGGTGTGGGTCTGCGGCCGCTGGCTTGCTGGAATTGCGGGTTCGAATCCCGTCGGGGGCATGGATGTCTGTCTCATGTCAGTGTTGTGTGTTATCAAGGTACAATTCTATGCGACGGGCTTATCACTCGTCCAGAGGAGTCCTACCACGTGTGATCACGAAACCCGGCAACGAGGAGGCCTAAACCCACTAGGGCTGTCGAGCCAAAAAAAAAAAATGCCGGAACAGGTGCACGTGATAAGGTAAGACATAACTCTGGAAAGTTTATTGTATTGTTTATATTTTGTAACCCACCTGACAACTTCGACGTTGGTATGAAAAGTTGAGTTTTAATGTTGGCTGCCTTTGGTGAGGCCGCGTGTTCGCCGTTGTTGGTTATCCTGGCCACTTACAGTGGTAACGCAATCTGGTGGAAGAAAGCTGACCTGCAGCAATATGGCGGCAATACGTCATTTGCATGTAGAATACGGCCGTTGTGCTGCAAATGCGGGTGTATGAAAATGTTTTTAAACGGCCCTGTTAAGGTTACCAATGGCTTACGACATAAAAGTTTCGTTGTCTGTCCTTTATATAGCCCTCAGAATTACGGAGGATATTGGCTCGTGTGTTGCCGGAACGTTAAGAGTTACCGATGGTTGAATTGGAACAGCTGTTTTGTTTGTTGCTCATAGAGATTTTTATGTACTTTAAGCGATTTTTATGTACTTTAAGTAATGGGAATGGAACCCCTCTTACAAAGTACATTGATAAGTTACAGACGGTCCTAAACCGATTAGGTGAATGGGCGGTAGAAAATGAAATGAAGATAAATCCGGGCAAAAGTAAAGCAATAAGCTTTATAAAAGCTAGGGCGAAGGAACGAATGAGGTAATATTTTGGGGATCAATTAATCCCGGAGGCAAGTAGCTTTAAATATTTGGGAATAATTATACGCAGCGATTTAAACCGGACAGATCATGTCAATTACACACTAAGAAAAGCATGGGAGGCACTTCATTTCATAATGCGTATACCCAAAAAGGGAAATAATAATACGAAACGTTTAGCTTATAAGGCACTAATGAGACCGATTCTTGAGTATGGAGCGGTGTGTTGGGACCCATATAGAGAAGGGCGGGTAAACGCTTTAAATCGGGTGCAAAAGAGAGCGGCTAAATTTGCAAATAATATAAATGAGTGGGGTTGGGAAACTTTGGCACAGCGTAGACTGATAGCCCGAATATGCGCCCTTTTCATGGCATACATCGGGGGACGGGCTTGGAAAGCAATACGGGATAGACTTCAAAAACCATGTTACGTGAGTAGGGAAGATCATAATCGGAAAATTAGGACTAGGAAACAAAGAACAGATGTTGGCAAATATTCCTTCGTAAATAGGACCATTAAAAGCTGGAACAAATTACCTGCAGGCTTCCTAGCGTCGTTCCCCTGTAAAATAAACACGCCTAGAAAGAGGGTTAAGAATGTGGTTACAAGCAAGGGAATTCAAGTGGGGATTGAGTGCAAATGAGTGAATTAATGTGAACTGTAGTGATGTCGAGTGAACTGACGTGATATATGTGAAATGATTTTGTTTTTAAGTGAAGTGAGTTACGTTGAAGTTCTAAGGGACAAAAGTAACACGCACACTAGGGTGACCTTATATTGAGGGAACGTGATTGTATTGTGACTATTTTATTTTGCGTGTATCTTGTACTGTGAGTGTTTTAACTTGTTTTGTAATATGTGAGTGCGCGTGCGTGTGGGTGTGTGTATGTATGGGTTTTGAAATGTGTGGATGCGTGTATCTGTGGCTTTCGCAATGCGTGGGTGTTTTGGTAATACGTGCACTTGTATTTGCTGTGTTTTTGTATTGTTTCGTTTACGTATATTCTTATTTGTTATTAGTGTAAGGACTACTGCCACCGAGTGAAAACGCAACTGCAATAAATGATGATGATGATGATAATAATAATAATCATAATAATAATAAGGGGCCAGAACATGTCGCACCTCCTGTGAAAGATCTGTAATCTTATTCATACAATGTTCAGACTTGTGATGTTGTGATTGTATTTGACGGTGTAGTTGACGATTTGTGAAGAGGAATATGGCTGAGTATGAGTCTGTGGCTATATATAACTGCTATATAAAATATAAGTCTACAGCTCGGCTGTCGTAGACATCGTCAGAACGGAAAAGTGTGCCGAAGTCAGGTTCTGCGTGTACTGAGCATTATGCACAGGCCTACATGCCACATAAACTTCACACACAGTACACATACTACGTACATACTAGTCTAGACAGCGTAACCGCACAACGAACTGACTCGTCATGACGGGATGAAGTCCGACTCTTCTGCCTCAGTTCCAGCACGTACAAAACAGCCTCTGCGATACAATGAACTGCTGCAACGTTTCGTGACGTCACTGTGTTAGTTTTATGCGAAAAAAGAAAAGCTTCACCTAAAGTTTTCTACGAGTAGCGATGATTCAGTACCATACAGACAAAAGCAGGAGGAAGAAAGACAGAGAGACAAAACACAAACAAGAACAATTAAACAGAAAGTAAGAAGGAAAAATAAAGACGAAAAAGACACTGAAATAAAGAACGAAACGCAGAAACAATGACGGAAAATTATGCTTGCAGATGAAGGAACTGCATTCGACCATCAAAAGTAGGCCTAAAGCAGGCACACAGCCCGTTTCTGACAAAGTTCCATAGAGTAATCGGTGGAAATCCAGCACAGCGAGATATGCGTCAGGTGAGCACCCCGGCGGCAACTGGTGACAAGCAGGTGACAGTATGCACTCGGATCACAGCACGGCGACGAGGAACGCAGCAGTCCTTCAAACATTTCGCCCTCCCACAGCAAGTCACAGAGCTGCCTTGAGCTACCGGATCGCTCGTAAAGGTGCCCAGGGTTGGGTGAGGCGAGTGTTTCCTTTATGTTGGCACGGTGTGGGTACACGCAACAGCCGAAAGGTGCGGAGGTATGGAGTTACGCCCGTTGTAACGACACAGCGCTGCTGCACTGGCCAGTACGACTGGTGTGTAGGTACATCGGTGCCTTGGTGGACAGAATGAGTATCGTGACAACGACCACGCTGATACTCTAACATAAGAAGATGATAACACTCGTTACTTAGTTACCGTGTATTCCCGTCACTCCACATGCCGCGCGGCGTTTTAACTTACCGTTAGGTCTAGATGTATTTCTGTATTTCTGTAAAGTTACAAATCGACCTAACTTAGGCGACTGGATGGACGTCTAGAGCCCATGTTAGTTACCGGACGCATGGACACCATGACACGCGAGCCAGACGAATGCAGTTGACACACTCATACGCCACTTTACATTACATTGCCCTCTGCGCCTAAAATCATTTTGCATGCACCTCTCTTCCAAGCGTGCAACATGCCCCGCCAATCACAACGTCATTGACTCCATCACGAACTATGAAGGCCCTACCGCCACCCGGCTGACCTGTATCAACGAGCACACGTGCAGTGCACAGCCGTCACATATACATAATGCAGCGCAGATCAACAGGCCAACAGGGATAAACGCGTTTCCAATCCGGCTGTTTGCTTTGCTCAACAGTTAAAACAGCCGTGACGCACTTCGGTGCAGGCACACAGCCGTGAGTCTGCGGGATGGCGAGGACACTGACGGCAGCTCCCTGGGTGGACATCGACGTCTCTAAGGAACGGTCTTCCCCACCTTATGAATTCCTCTCTTAACACTCAGTGATGTATCTCAGAGTAAATAACGTGAGAAGCAGCTACTCCGAAACGGTCATAACCACATACCAGACTAGCGTCACAAACCACAAGCCTAATCACGCTGCACAACTACGCGCACTACAGCCTATAATGCATGACACTGCCGACCTGGCCTTAACAAGGGCAACTGTGTAACAAGAAAATGTACATTTTACCACTAATGTTCCTTCGGATTTGTTTCGATGTCACAACACCAAACAACGTTTAGGAAACTATCCATTTCCTTCTTCGGGTGAAGTAAAACTACACACGAACCAAACAACCACCCAAGAACAGCAGAATGTCGTCACAACGATAAACCCCTAGCGAATATTAGAGACATAACTTACTTTAAAGGAATGTCAAAAAGGTATCTAATTCAATTATGGAAACAAGAGTTTGAGCTTCAATGTGTACCATTTTGGGTTCAAGACATTTTTTCCGCACCGTGCACACTTAGAATTCATCTCGGTAGGCACAATACGATAACAAACGACGTAAGAAAGAACGAAGCCATGGCATCGGCAAAACTACGGGAAATGACATTTTAAAGCAGCGGTCGTCAATCTCGTAACATACGCAGAACCACTGTGACTGCATCCGAATTTTACAGGAACACATTTTGAGTAAAAAAGTGTACTGTTGGGGGCACAAAAATGAAACAACCATTTTGCAAACAAATCTTACATAAAAGTACATAAAAAACCTTTGAAGAACGAAACATTATTACCGGTAACTTACAAAAACGAAGGACCGATTACGCACAAGAACAGGAAGGAAAATAAAAAAAAAATAAATTTTAAATAATTTTCGTCGATTCACCTGTAAAGGACAGGTTATTGCAAAGCATCTGAAAGTAGCCTGTGGAACCCGTGTTCCGCAGAACACTGTTTGAAAACCTCTATTCTAATCTATTAACGGGAAAACGCCAAACACCTAAAGGTGTAAGAAACAGGCAGTGCGCTATACCAATCAACAGGAGGGATTGAGTGCAGGGATCAAGCGTGCCTCTCTGCCTTGCCATATGGATAGAACAGCCCCACATCACTGTGTGAGCCTACATAACTGCATCACGTGCAGTTCCGTAGGACTGCAGTGTTGTACCGATCGGGCAACAATACAGTTCCCTCAAACTCATCTATAAGCAGGTGTTAATGTAACTAAACAATAAGCAGTAAATAAAGCAAATGCATTCACGTCGTTCGCCATTATTACACATTTGGTTTGAAACACCACCACCACCTACTGTATACAAACTGCAAACAAAGTTCCACAGTGGCAATGCACAACCGGCACAGTGGTGCTCCCTTACAACAGCAGAGCTATGGCTGTGTTGCGGCAAACTTCGTGCAATTCATAGTACTAAATGATACCACTACAACCCCTCAGCCACCGACAAGAGGGTGCTGGCGCAAGTGATCACCGTCAAAGGCAAAATCTTCCCACAGGATGCCTACCGCAGCCACTGTTGCAGGACGTACGGCCTCCGTCTGCAGCAGTTTGTTGCCAAGCTACGATCACGTGCGAAGGCCTCGTAAATTTACTCGAAACCTTACGATTAAACATGGAGTGCTTTCATGCATTTGTGGCACATGAGAAAACTGCTAGTTGCTCATCAGACAGTGCTTATCAAACACCGCTCAAAGGTACTTCGATGTCTAACAGTTCGGAGGGCAGAAAAGAAAAAAAAAAATCAGAATTGAAATCTTAGCTCTTCTGGGATGTTACGCAGCGTCCACTAGTAATTAGTTACCGACGTTTAGGGAAAACCTGTCAATCCTATCCTCAAAGGTCAAGCAGTCTGTGGGACCGATAGGTCAGTAACCAATTGCCAATCAACGGAGCGTAACATCCCTGAAGAGCGACGATCTTATTTACGCCGCGGCGGAAGCTTGAAATCACGCAAAGCAATACCATCACAAGACGCTTATTGTTACCCTGTAGTCTGCTTCCATCCAGTCTGAACGTGTGACCACTGCTAAGGTATTGCCTGCATTAGACAGACGGCTTCCATGTACGAGCAATGCGAGGACACCCGCACTCAATGCCGTACTACTCCCATTCGTAAGTTTACAATGTACGTAAGATAAGGAAGTTAGAGGACCATCAATCAAAGTATATTACGCTGTTTTATTTACCGTTATTTAATGCTACATGTTTCGTCTTCTTCCACACAGCCATCCCCAGGCAGTGACAGACATTCAAAGAAAGTATAATTCAGTTGTGAGTGAGGGACCTTTACCCTCCGCATCTCATGCTCACATCGTGGGCCGGGAGAGCTCAGTCGGTATCGCGACTCGCTACGGGCTGGACGGTCTGGGGATCGAAACATGGTGGGGGCGAGATTCTCCGCACCCGTCCAGATCGGCCCTAGGGCCCACAGAGCCTGTTATAGAATGGGTACCGGGTCTTTCCCGGGGGTAAAGCGGCCGGGGGCGTGGCGTTGACCACCTACCCCCATCAAGCGCCGAGGTTGAAGGAAGAGTACAGCTATACATCCATTCCATCTCTGGGCCTTCGTGGCCTGTTCTGGGGTGAACTATTCCTTTTACCTTTTATCTCGTGCTCACATCACACGGTAATGTCGCTTATCAAAGCTAAACGTACAGGCAGTGTGAAGGTGTTCGTACTGACAAACTTTCGTCTAAATGAACCACAAAACACCGCCCGCAACTGACAACGGTAACTTTATGGCAGATAAAAATACGGAAAACTTTGGCTGTAATCCGCCAAGAGAAGAATAAAACGGGAGAACTGTCCTTATGTGGAAGGATATAGTGACACCAGGTCCTAGGGATGGACGTCGGCCTACGTGCACTAAACTGTCTACAGGCTGAGCGTCGTTCCTGGCTCGCAAAGCCACAGCGCTTCTACAATCCAAACTGTGTCCTTTTTTTTTTACATGAGACCGTAGAGCAAGAGATGGTTCTCCGTTTGGACCCTCAGCACAGCTGCTCCAGGGTATGAGGCGTAACTCGGAATTATGCTGCGACAGGTCGTGGTTTGAAAAAAATTGGGTCTACAGATAACGTCCAAATTACTGGTCAGACAACGTTTATCACTGACGTCATACACCGCCAGGTCTATCAGAACTGCTTCAAAAGTAAGATTTTGTAAACACGAAATGAACTAAGAGTGCCGTTAAAGTTGCTGGCTTCTACACGGCCTGAGCCACTGTGACAGTCGGTACTGAACTTGTTTCATCTACTTACAGTTCATTTAAGGGTGCTGTCAATAGCAGTCCCTTCGCAGAGCGTCCAATGGCACAATGGAGTCTGTCTGTACCATTTAATCAGAAACCTGGACACTGTGTAGACGCCACACAATCGAGATGGGCGCCATACATCTGTCTTTAGTCAGAATGTCAGAGAGAATTTCTATGGGAACAGATCAAATGTGCTGCCGCCATTTCCACGGATATATCACACTATTGTTCGAGGGGACATGAGCACCCAGCCACCCTCCGAGGAACCCTTTCAACGTCACAGGATCAATTATGTCAGCCTGTTGCCAATCCAGTATTAGCCGCAGCAACCTGTGGAACAGCACCGTCAGTACAAGGCTACGCAGAACGGTCTGACCAGCCCTTGCTCAAATTCGCACCAAACTAACAAACAAATGAGACACCCTATCGATCGGAAGTTCACTTTGCTGCGTGACGGTTTTCTGAACAGCGTTTTTGCCCTTGATTATTCGCTGCGCTAGCCGACATGTTTCCTCTTCTCATCTTGTTCTTCTACAGCGCACATACCATCTCCTTCTCCCATTACCCATCTCTTTACATCCTTCGTTTCTTGCTACGTCCTGTTCGTTGCTTCTTCATTGTCTTCAATGTGCAGATCCGGAAAACCTGAGCCATCAGGAAGTAAACAAAAAATGTGTGTTGTCTGGTAAATAATGCTTAACATTTACACCCATTTTCAGGTCCCTCCCACAAGAACACATCCCCAAAACCGGTTTATAAATAAATAAATATTCCTAACTGGCTAAATCTAAAATAAAAGGTAAAGCAGTCCCATTACAGGTCTGGACAGGCCCAGAGGGTTCCAGGAAGTTAAAGCTCCCAGATTTCGTGACAACGACACAGGATGATGGTAGGTTGTCAGCCTTATGCACCGGTTGCCTTTACCCCCAGGAAATATTCCTGGTACTCATTTCTGTTAGAGGCTGAGTCGACCCCAGGGCCATAGTGCGATCTGAAGGATTTTTATGTCAATGAAAAATTCACTGACAACAGCTGGGATCGAACCAGCGACCTTCCGATTTGTAGCATAGCACCTTAACCACTGTGCTACCGCGGTCCCCAAATCTGAATCTAAAATACCAGATTAAAAAAAAAAGCCCGAAGATTCAACACAACCAAAACAGAAGTCGCCAATGAAGACGATACGGCGTCAGCGCCATCCCCTTCCCTTCCTCGCAGACTATTTCCATGAGCTCCATCTCAATACATCGTCTCATGCCCACAGATCCCAAACTTTCTGGGTTTTATGGATCCAAATAACAGCGTACGACTAGTATTAATAAAAATGTTCCAATATCACGGATAAGCTGTGGCTCTCGCAGGATCCCGACTGATAATGCAACACAAACACACACGCGCGCGCGTGCGCTATGTACGTACTGCTCTACACCAAGCTCTTGTTTTACGCCCCAGCTGAGCTCCTTTACAAACGGGCATAAATACAAAAGGCGTAAATCAAAAATGATATTACAATACGAAATAAGGGGGTTAGCGTAACACACAACAGCCAACCAAAAGGAGGTAAGCCGAAAACGAGTGAGCGCAAATTAAGAAATGGTGTCAGTTGGCAAGGAGCGTTAAAGCAATAAAATGTAAATCAAATGCTGTGTGTATTTAAATCCTTTGCCCAGAATAACGAGCTCGAGTGGTGGGTCACCGGTCACTGTTTGAACCCGTGCTTCCATTTGCAAATTGCAATTAAACGCGTTCTCTCTTCTTCTTGGAACGGTACACTGAAGCCAGGCCAGTATCAACTATTTTGTCACGTGAGATTAAGCATGGCTGCATCGGAATATTGCGTCAAATTAAAAAGCACAGCGGTCCATTCGGTCAGTTACACACATGCAGCGAAGAGCACAAACGAAAGGATTACTGCGATTGAAAATTTCTATCGGCAAACCACCGCACAACCAAGTCGGACTCGGGCTGTCCTGCACCGTCCCATACAAACGCAAACAAAAAGAACGCTGGGGTAATAAGGGTTTAACTTTGTAAAAACTGGCAAATCCCAGTAGAGCCATCATATGAGAGGGAACTCAGTCCGCGTTTTTCGGTTGATTACTTTCACAAAATGTCTGTGTTCGTAGGACAGAGCAACCCCAGACACGAGCAGCACTGTGGCTCTGTTGGAGCGGGTACAGCGGCCAGAACTCGAATGCGGACGAATCAATAAACCAAATCAAAATGCTGTAATAAAAATATCAGAGGGCAGGAAGTTCACGTCGCAAACAATAACGTAAAAGCGGCAGATTTAATTCAGGTCGCACTGGGCCACACGTCACACGTTATACTGCTGCCCCCACCCCCGAAGAGCTATGCGACTAATTAAAACATGCAGCTATGGCTGTACCTGCACTTTACTTGGAATTGCGGCCTGACAGGAAGGCCACGCCAGTTGCACGTTGAAACTACATGAACAACAGGCCTTACACAGGTCTCTAAACATTACACCAGGCAATTTGATATAAAGTAAAGAAAACGTTGTTACCGGCGATTCAGGTTCAAACACTGAACGGGCTCCATATAGATAATTTTTTTGATTGTAAATGATTTAATAAGGAAAACCGTACGACGTACTGAGTAACTTGAGCATGGGCGAAACATTTAATACATGTCCAGTTGGCAGAAGCTTTGCTACTGAGTGTTTCTGTGTGAAACATGAGACGCTGTTATCGATGAGGACATGCTTCATTTAGCAGCAGCACCTCTATGTTCGTTTAACGTTGGATGTCTAGTGATTTAAATCAGAGCTGCCGATGAGATTCGGTTTGCTAAAGAATTCGGCCAATGGGGTTTTTCTAAATTCGAAATGCAGCCAATAGAATTACGTGATACATAAGGGGGTAGTTAGTTGGAAAGAAGAAGAAGACGCATGCAAGGAGACACTTTCTTTTGGACCGTTGGAGTTGCAAACATGCAAATTTCGGTGCTCCGTAAAAAGTATATAGTTTCGGCAATATTTAATTGTAAATGGTATCATATAAATAGATCAATGTACAGTTAAGTGTTTACCCCAAGTGCCGTGGTCACTCACATTAACTTTTATATTTTCCATTTGATTATTAGAATATATTAAACAAAAATCATACTTCAGTTTTGTAAAAGACATTGCAATTAACAAATAAAATTAAAGAAATAACAATGAATCGCGTGTATGTTAGTGTGTCGGCCAGTCGTAGTCGATCGTGGACCTTTCAGAGACCTCCCACGTAAATTACCCTGAAATAAAGACCTACAAGCTTGCTGAGCAGACGGGAAGCGTACGGTAGAAAGGTAGTCTCCCATGTGCACATCATCATGCCAAAGGGGAAGTGGAGGAATAGGCCCACCTATTCTTACCCTCATCTTTAGTGGAGTTAGTGTGGGATTTTAGGTTCGACTACATAAGTTGTACTTATACTCTTGTAATGTACTGAATGTACTATAAAAGGTAAAGGTAAAGTGATCCCGTTACAGGCCCAGTGTGGCCCAGAGGGTGGGCAGAGGTATAGCTCTACTCTTCCATGACCGCGGCACTAGAAGGGGGTGAGTGGTCAGCAGCACGCCCCGGCCGCACTTTACCCCCGGGAAAGATACGGTACCCATTTTATAGGAGGCTGGGTGGGCCCCAGGGCCGGTTTGGACGGGCGGAAAATCTCGTCCCCACCGGGATTCGATCCCGGACCGTCCATCCCGTAGTCAGTCGCTATACCGACTGAGCTACCCGATCCACAGTACAATAAAAGGAGGCAAAAAATATTCAGTAGAGTGGTGAGCTTCGTGCGCCAGACGTTTTACGCCTTGGAGAAAGGCGCCCGGTAACCACTGCATGGAAGGATTGGTGGGGCCCGGAATCCTTGTGAACGGCTTGGAGGAGATGAAAACATCGCACTATGCCGGGAACTGAACCAAGATTCTTTGCCTGTCCAGCCCGTAGCCTGAACTGTCCCTGACTCCAGCGATTTTGTGCCACCACCATTACCACACGAACCCTATCCCAAATAAAGGTATCCTAAGGCAGCCTGTGGAAGCTACGAAGTGGCCGTAAGGCACTCAGTTCCGCAAGCGTTAACAGAAAGATGTCAAAATTTGCTAATTGCTAACAGCTGAAACAAGATAACAAACAGACGAATCGGTGTGACACAAATCATTTCCGCAACAGCATGCTGAAGCTTGCCGCTTTGCGTTTCCGCTCCAGTCCCCCAAACCTGCAGATCGTTGCCAACCCCAAATACGAAAAGAAAAGATGCTTGCTTGCCTGATCTACGACAATGGCAGGATTACCACGCGGAATTTATAATGCCAGGCACAGTTGAAAATGAGGGAGAAGTTAATCCAGCAACTTGCAGAAGCAGAACATTACAGCTTCATGCAGCAGGAGGGTGAGGCGGAGGGGTACGACACGACAGGAAAGGCCCTACGTAATCAATCACCCGGTGCAGCACAAGTCAATCGTCACGGCACAATTTTGTTAAGGGCCATAATAATGTGACCTAAACATGTCATTGCAGCGATTAGAATATCTGAACTACGACCTTGTGGTATCACTGTGGAATTCGGTAGACACCGAAGTTTCGGAGAAACCTGCTGCTTCCATCGTCAGAGTAGATTGAGTAACTTAAGATACCGTTTTGGAATGATTAATTGGAAAAAGAAGAAATGCGAAAATTGGACAGGAAGACCAATAAACTGCTTACCATCCATGGACAACATCAAAGGCACATACAGATCGCTTGTATTTCCCAAAAACAGGAAAGACGGGGGCTGATGCAGTCAGAAGAAGCCTACAGAGCGGACCTTTCGAAACTGATTGAATGTGTACAGTGACGAAACTACACTGATACAAACCGACAGAACGAACCGACCATTACATACTGAACAATGCTACAGACAGCTAGAAGCCTAGAGGGAGACTGAAATACAGGAAAAAGACAAAGGACAGCACACGGGAGAAGATACAGGAAAGAATGTGAGGTAAAAGGATGCATGGACAACTGGAACGTAACTTAGACGAAAAACCGGAGGACAATGAAGTCATGTGGATAGACAAAATTTCGGGAAATCAGGGGAGAAATAGAAAGTACAACAGTGGCAGCTTAAGACCAAGCGATTAGTACAAACTATTTTGAAAATAAAATTTTGAAGGAAGGACGCCAAATTTTGGCGAAGAATGAGTACTTAATGAGACACGACAGAGTTTGTGCACATTTACATTATTTGATATGGGCAAAGCACTAGGCATCGGGGCGACAAACGGTGCACGCACGCAAGCATACGCACACGCACCAGTACGTGAACATGAAGATGTGACATTGTTATTGAATCAAGGGGTGCATACAGACAGAGAACTTAAGGTAAACTGGCAAGATATAATAATTAAAAACAAAAAAGAGAAAACATGCATACTGACAGGCGTGGCAATACCGGCGGACAGAAATGTGCACAAAAGACAGCAGAAAACAAACTACAATAAAACATTTTACGTACAGAAATACAACAAATGTGTGAACATACCGGTAATAACCGGAGCCATCGGAACAGGAACAAAATGTTTACAGAAACATTTGGAAGCAGTACCGAGAAATCATTGAACAGATTCAGTACAAAATACAGCTGTAGGAGGAACATCACACATAATACGGAAAGTACTGCAGTCTGAAACTTGAGCCCTAAACGGTGGGTATCGCCGTTGGTGCAGGAGAAGTACCTGGGAGAAGAGGTGTGTGACAGGAGACAGCAAATAATAATAATAATGCACACAGCATAATGATGTTACAGAAGCATGTTACAATACTACACTGCACACAGCCGGCCTTGCAGTGTCAGACCCCTCGGCCATATCATCCTACACAAATTCAGCACGGGAGCCTATGCGCCCATCGGCCTCAAGAGCAGTAACAGTCTAACCTGGAGTCTCTACCTGCTAAACACAGAATTTAGCAGGACGATAACTGCAGGATTTCCGTCTGTGCAACAGGGCAGCAGTCTGCCTGGGATCTGCCCGGAATTACTTCTTAACGTTTTATGGCTAGTATGCAGACAGCTGTAACAGTATGCAGGCGCACGCATTGACTAAAAGGGCAAGCTGGTGCTTCCACCACAGAAATCAGGAAACGAGTACCAACGCTGTCTACAGCAATACCAAGAAAAACCTAAACGAATGCCTTCTTGTGTCCCAATTCAATCACGTCTTTATGTCTCACATTCATGTAATATATTACCAAGTCCCCTGCCTCTATTCCGTTGCCTTGTCCCGTAATCTTCTGGCTCTGCCTCCAGGTTCTCCTCTAAAATATAAAATCCTCTCCCTATAGACACTTAAACCTTTTCGCTCTGCATTAAGGGCAATTCATTATGTCAATATTATTACATCCGATTCACTGGCTTCTTCCTTTTTACTCGTTCCAGGTATGTTCTGGCCAACGCTGTCAGGACTATGGACGAACTCCACGAGCATAGTGAGATCTGGGACTCTCTCTTCCACTGCGGTCGTGTGCTGTGACAACGTACAGACACTGCTAACCTGAAGATGCAGCGGGTACCTCCGAAACATCAGTACACATGCTCCAAACTACACGGCGTCACAGCCCTAAAGACCACGATATAAGAATTCCACGGAGTAGGGTCACTCGTGAGACAGGGATAACAATGTACTGGGCAGGGAGCGTCAAGCTGTGACTGGCAGCAGACACTGCATTAAAGTCGCAGCACACCGTTTATTGCACCAACAAAATGCACAGGCTTAATGAATGATATATTAAAGGCTCATCTCCAACATGTTCCGTCTTCAGGGAGAAGAAATGCCAGTTCTTAAAAACCAACTGCCACTGGAAAGCTGTTATTTTAAAGTGCCTCGGTCTGTAGCAATTGCTACAAACCGAAGCAGCTTACTTATTATTATTATTATTATTATTGACTTAATTACACTTCTCAACATCTATCTGCTGGGAAGCCTTCACCTATCCTAGACTGTCCGTGAGATTACGCTCAGACAGGGGATGGAAATTCACCCTATCCCCTAAAGTCAATGGGCGTGTACTATGACTTTGCCTAATGTATGTCACGTTTGTAACAGCACTGCTTTTTGCACCACTCTTAAGATGTTTTTGGTTAAACCTTTATTCTATATATACGTTGGGAAGCTTGTGGCGACCACTCGTTCCGCTGAGATGACCAAGGGGTATACAGATACGTTGTTAGGCTGCCAGATATTTTTGATTTCCAGGGCCAAGTTTTCATACTTCGTAATTTTCTCTGCCTCGGTGTAGGAAGGTTATGGGTCAAGGGAACTGCTGTATCTATTACAAATGCTGTTTTGTTCCCTCTGACAAAGGGGCACTGTATCAGGTCTATTGACATCTAACGTTTTATCAGTTACGACAGACCTGACTCAATATAAAATCATGTTAGATGATTCCAGCACCGGTTCTGGCTTGTGTCTATTATACGGCAGGGTATTTCTTCGGGCAGCTCATACTTCATGGCAATCTGTTGGAGAATTATTTTTGCCAGTAAAAGCACACACATCCTTAGCCACTTTACTTCTATCCTCACTCTCATCTCTTAAATCCAAGTCTGCAGTGCCCGAAGATTTGCGTCTAGTTCTCCAAACCCACCACAGAAGTATCTGACAATTCTGTATGCAGCTGTCAGGCATGCTACATGTCTAGCTTATCTGTCAGCCATTCGCCGTAACGCTAAATGGTACGTGCTGAATAACACACATAACTCCCCTTCTGCAACATCCCTTCTCAGAAGTTCGAACATTTACCTAAGCCCACCAGGCTGTACTACTAGTATGACATCACATCACATCACACATACACACACTCTCAAAGTCAGGAAATATCGCTCCGTTACTGTCATCAGACGATAAAGAGGTGGTCACATTGCACAGACACACACTAGTAACTTTAACACAATGTAAGGTATTTCCGTGTCCTACCTATGGGCTTAAAATAGACCATCAACGATTTATTGCATGTGAGATCTACGATCGATATCGATCGATAATCGACGTTTAGAATGGATCATTTTCCAAGTTCAACTGTTTCTTCGACCTCAGCGCGTACCTCTCTCCATTACACAGACCAATCAAGGCCAGAAATCATAATGAACGTGAAGTGTCCGATATGTTGGTCAGATTGTAACTAAAATCACAAAGCGTTCATAAGAACTCAAAATAACGAAATTTTACGAAAATTCGCCTGGTGGCCGTCGCTCTGGTGCACGAGGACAGAGGCCGAAGGACATACATGATGCAGCTACCAATCGCTTTTTTTTATATTTGCGTTTATTGATTTCAACCCGTGCTTTACCATCTGGGTATACCACGGTGTAATTACAGAGTTGTTTACATTGGGTTGTTTCAAAGATGTTTACAGTTTATCTCATTTTACCACTTATCGATTGAGTACAGGTCAGTATTTGGACGGTACTTCAGGAGTGTTTACGAATTTAGTTTCCTTGGGCATCCTCTTGAAGTGCTTCGAAGATACGTCTGAGGAAGCTTGTGATGTTGACGGTGTTTATGTGGTACTGCAGAACCAGAGGTGGGGGGAGAGATTTGAAAACTGATGGGCGGTCTTTTGACCATAAGCTGCATTCCTGCATAAGGTGGTGAGCCGTTTGTACGGTCTTATCAGGACAG